>ENA-OUQH01000832-OUQH01000832.1-human-gut-metagenome-genome-assembly--contig:-NODE-832-length-21737-cov-5.861729_pt1 | contig 21737 bp, 17 predicted proteins | sample MGYA00237948_ERZ548828 | MGnify/ENA primary metagenome ERZ548828 (study PRJEB26490, sample SAMN05194711) | human gut metagenome | biome: terrestrial biome; feature: human-associated habitat; material...
CCTTTCTGCGGTGCGTTTGCACGTCTTCCTCCGCCGCCGAAGCCGCCGCCGAAAAAGCTTTCAAAAATATCTCCCACATCAAACCCGTCAAATCCTGCGCCGCCGAAGCCGCCGCCTGCTGCGGACGGATCAACCCCGGCATGACCGAAATTATCGTATCTCGAACGTTTTTCTTTATTGCCCAAAACCTCATACGCTTCCCCGACTTCCTTAAATTTAGCCTCAGCGTCTTTGTTGTCTTTATTTAAATCGGGGTGATATTTTTTTGCAAGCTTTCTGTATGCTTTTTTTATTTCATCGTCACTCGCCGTTTTGGAAACGCCGAGGACTTCATAATAATCTCTCTTCGCCATACTTTATCCTTCCCAAAAAAGGGCTGTTTAAAAATCTGATTGACTTTTTAAACAGTCCCGTCTTTTTGAGGGATAAGAAAAAAACTTTGAAACGGCAAACCAAGCCGCAGCAAGATAAATCCTGCTGCAGGCTGTGCGTACACAGGGGTACGCCGAGAAACTGTAGTTTGCGTTCCGGAGTTTTTTAACATCCCCCACAGGCTTTTATAGGCCTATTATTTATTGTCATCGTCAACTACATTGTAGTCTGCATTATAGGTTCCGTCCGGATTCTGCTGTGTTCCGCCCTGCGTTCCGTCCGCACCCTGTGCACCCGGGTTTGCATTCTGATAAAGCTTTGCGGAAATCTCATAGAATTTCTGGCTCAAAGCCTCGCTTGCAGCCTTAATTGCATCGGTATCGGTGCCTTTCAAAGCCGATTTCAGATTTTCAAGAAGCGGATTTATTGCCGATTTATCCTCTTCCGTAAGCTTGTCGCCCAAGTCCTTCATTGTTTTCTCAGTCTGGTAAACAAGCTGATCGCCGTTATTTCTGATATCAACTTCTTCTTTTTTCTTCTTATCTTCTGCAGCATGCTGTTCTGCTTCTTTTACAGCCTTGTCGATTTCATCATCGGAGAGGTTTGTGGAAGCCGTAATTGTGATATCCTGTTCGTTGCCTGTGCCCATATCCTTTGCGGAAACGTGAACAATACCGTTTGCGTCTATATCAAACGTAACTTCAATCTGCGGAACTCCGCGCGGAGCAGCCGGAATACCCGTGAGCGAGAATCTGCCCAAAGTCTTGTTATAAGCCGCCATCTCGCGTTCACCCTGGAGTACGTGAACCTCAACGCTTGTCTGTCCGTCTGCAGCTGTTGAGAATATCTGGCTCTTCTTTGTGGGGATTGTTGTGTTTCTCTCAATAAGCTTTGTGAATACTCCGCCCATTGTCTCGATGCCGAGTGAAAGCGGTGTAACGTCAAGAAGTACCAAATCTTCAACATCACCCGAAAGAACACCTGCCTGAATAGCTGCGCCGACAGCAACACACTCGTCGGGGTTTATACCCTTATGAGGCTCTTTGCCCGTCAGTTTATAAACAGCGTCGTATACAGCCGGGATTCTGCTTGAACCGCCGACCATCAAAACTTTGTCAATGCCGGAAGGTTCAAGACCTGCGTCTTTAAGCGCATTTCTTGCCGGACCCATTGTAGCTTCAACAAGATCTGCCGTAAGCTCGTTGAATTTAGCTCTTGTAAGAGTTAAATCAAGGTGTTTGGGGCCTGTTGCATCGGCTGTGATAAAGGGCAGATTGATGTTTGAAGAAGTAACGCCGGAAAGCTCTATTTTAGCTTTTTCGGCTGCCTCTTTAAGTCTCTGCATAGCCATTTTGTCGCCCGAAAGGTCAACTCCGCTTTCTTTCTTGAATTCTTCGCAGATCCATTTTATAATGCGCTCATCGAAATCATCGCCGCCGAGACGGTTGTTGCCGCTTGTAGCCAAAACTTCAAATACGCCGTCACCTATCTCGAGGATAGATACATCGAACGTACCGCCGCCCAGGTCGTAAACCATGATTTTCTGATCCGAATCTTTATCCATACCGTATGCAAGAGAAGCTGCTGTAGGTTCGTTTATAATTCTCAAAACGTCAAGACCCGCAATTTTGCCGGCGTCTTTCGTAGCCTGACGCTGCGCATCGGAAAAATATGCCGGAACCGTGATTACGGCCTGTGTAACAGGTTCGCCCAAATAGCTTTCCGCGTCGGATTTAAGCTTCTGAAGAATCATAGCCGAAATTTCCTGTGGTGTATAGGATTTGTCATCTATCTGAACTTTCTTGTCCGTGCCCATATCTCTTTTTATGGATATAACGGTTCTGTCGGGGTTTGTGATTGCCTGTCTCTTTGCAACCTGACCCACAAGACGCTCACCCGTTTTTGTAAACGCAACAACGGACGGGGTTGTTCTTGCACCCTCCGCGTTAGCGATAACCGTAGGCTCGCCGCCTTCCATAACGGCAACACACGAATTTGTTGTACCAAGGTCAATACCTATTATTTTACTCATAATCTATCATCCTTTCTAAAATAACTCTCAAATTAAATCAGTTTGCAACCTTTACCATACTGTGTCTTAAAACCTTTCCGTCCATTCTGTAGCCTTTCTGGAATTCTTCGACAACGGTATTTGTATCGGTTGTTTCATCATCTATATGCATAACGGCATTGTGAAGCTCGGGGTCAAACTCCTCGCCCACTGCCGGAATTGCCTCAATACTCAAAGCCTTCAAAATATCTTCAAGCTGCTTTGAAATCATTTCAAGGCCTTTTTTGATGCCGTCCGCGTCAGCTTCTTCCGCCATTGCGCTAACGGCTCTTTCCATATTGTCCGCAAGAGGAAGAAATTCTTTTGCACACGAAGCTTTCCCGTCTGCAAAAAGCGCCTCTTTTTCCTTCTGCGTGCGTTTTCTGAAATTATCGTATTCGGCAGAAACCCTTAAAAACTTGTCTTTGTATTCGTCCGCCGCCTTCCTGGCTTCCGCAAGCTCATCTGCCTCGGGAGCGGTGTTTTCGGTGTTCTCGGTTTCTTCCGCCGTTACTTCTTTTTTTTCTTCGTCCATAATCTTTATCCTTTCATATCATTATCAAATATATGCCCGATTATTGTATTAAGTCTGTCTGTGATGACTTCAAGCGTTGAAACAACTCTCGCATAGTCCATACGCATGGGACCTATAATTCCGATTCTGCCCGAAAGCTCACGCCCGGCATTGTATTTTGCGGTAAGTACGCTCATGCTGCTGAGTTCCTCGCGCCCGTTTTCATCGCCTATCTTAATATCCACTCCGTCGGTTTCGTCTCCGCCGCCTTCAAGCATTCCGGATATATTGTTTCTGTCATCGAGAAATCTTATAAACTCTTTTGCTTTGTCAATGTCCTTGTACTCGGGGTGATTAAATATATTTACAACACCACCCGCAAAAACATTTGCCGCAGAGCTTTTTTCAAACCATTCAAAAAGCGCTCCTATAACGGCGGAATATATTTCCTCGTGTCCGTGCGAGGCTTCGCAAAGCCTTGCAAACTGTTCTTCGCTTATGTCATGCGGCGAGTTGCCCACAAAAATATCCGAAAGCAGTTTTGAATATTCAAACACGAACTCCGCTTTGACGCCGCCGGCGGTTTTTATCACCATGTTTTTCATAAGTCCCGCATTTGTCATAAGCGCAAGAAGCAGATTCCCTTCACCCATCGGAAGCAGCTTTATGTTTTTTACCGCATGGTGCTTTGCGTGAGGAGATGAAGCAATAACCGTGTACGCCGTAAGCCGCGACACAATGCCCGATGCTTCCGCAATGAGCGAATCAAGCTCATTTTGCCTGATTTCGAGTGCGCGCCTCATTCTTTCCGTCTCGTCACCCGAAAGCTTGCACCTGTTCATAAGCGAATTTACGTAGTACCTGTATCCCAGCCCGGAAGGAATCCTTCCGGCAGAGGTATGGGGCTTCTGAAGGAATCCCATGTCCTCAAGATCCGCCATTTCGTTTCGTATTGTGGCAGGGCTTAAAGATATGCTGTGACGTTTTACAATTGAACGCGAGCCTACCGGCTCTGCCGTCTCGGTGTAATCGTCAACTATTGCCTGTAATATTTGTTTTTTTCTTTCACTGATTTCCATTGTATTCTCCGTTCCGCCGCGGTATCGACTGCCCGGCTTGAAAATCGTATTTGTTAGCACTCTGCCTGCCCGAGTGCTAATCTATTATTAAGATACCACCAAAACACAAAAAAGTCAAGTGTTTCCGCTTAAATATTTTTTTAATTTAGTGTGAACAAATTGTGAATACGTTTTAGAAAATCAAAAAAGTTTGCTGACCGTAAGAAAAGAAGAAAAACATTATACTTCATTTAAGCATACTGTTTTTCTCCTTTTCTCAAGTTACGGGATTATTTAGCATCCCATTTTTTCACGTATTCCAAAGTTCGGCATAGAAACCGTTTTTTTGCAGCAGCTCTTCATGTGTGCCCTGCTCCGTAATATCGCCGTCACGCATAACCAAAATCAGGTCGGACTCACGGATTGTGGAAAGTCTGTGCGCCACAACAAAGCTTGTTCTGCCCTTCATCATTTTTGCAAACGCGCTTTGAATTTTAATTTCCGTTCGGGTATCTATGGAAGAAGTTGCCTCGTCCAGAATAAGCATGGGCGGCAGACAAAGCATGGCGCGCGCAATGCAGAGAAGCTGTTTTTGCCCCGCCGAAAGTTCCGCTCCGCCTTCGCCAATTAAAGTATCGTAGCCTTTCGGAAGTCTCTTTATAAACGAATGAGCATGCGCCGACTTTGCGGCATTTTCTATTTCTTCATCCGTTGCATCGGGCTTTCCGTATGCAATATTCTCGCGCACCGTGGCGCTTTTAAGCCACGTATCCTGCAAAACCATGCCGAAATGGCGGCGAAGGGAATATCTTTTTATTTCTCTTATATCCGCGCCGTTTATGCTTATACTTCCTCCGCAGACATCGTAAAATCTCATCAGAAGATTGATAAGCGTTGTTTTTCCGCAGCCGGTGGGACCCACGATGGCAATCCGCTGTCCGCGCTTTGCCGCAAGCGATATATTTTTAAGAAGCGGCTTTTCGGGCGAATATGAAAATGACACGTTTTTAAATTCAACCTCGCCGCCGTCGGTTTCCTCTGTGCCGTCCGCCGTTTCCTCCGCCTCGTCCAAAAGCTCGAAAATGCGCAAAAGCGATGTTTTCGCGTTTTGCAGCTCTGTCAAAACCGCGCTTATCTCGTTAAACGGCTTTGCATACTGCCCGGCATAGCTTAAAAATACGCTGAGCTGACCCACCGTAATTCCTCCGCCAACCGACAAAAGCGCACCCAGAAGGCACACGCATGCGTATATGATATTGTTTAAAAGTCTTGTTGTGGGGTTTACAAGGCTTGAAAAGAATGTTGCACGAAACGAAGCCGCTTTAAACTCATCGTTGAGCGTGTCAAACTCCGAGAGTGTCTCTTCTTCTCTCGCATAAGACGAAATGACCTTCATTCCGTCCGTAAACTCATTTATCATTGCCGTTTGCTCGCCGCGGAGCTTTGCCTGTGCCGTGAACCAGCGCCGGATTTTGCCCGAAATAAACTTTGCCGAAAAAAGCGAAAGCGGTGTAAGCGCGGCAACAAGCAACGCTATTGGCGCGTTATACACTATCATTACAAGAAGTGTTCCGAGTATTGCTATAATACCCGTAAAAAGCTGCGAAATACCCATGAGCATACCGTCCGAAAAAGTATCCACGTCCGAAATCATGCGGCTTAAAAGCTCTCCTGAACGGTGAGTGTCAAGATACGAAAGCGGAAGTCTCTGAAGTTTTTCAAAAAGAGCACGGCGCATATCGCGCGAAATACAAAATGCAATTTTGTTGTTGCATACAGCCAGAAACTGCTGCGCCAGGGCGCCCGCCGCTGCCGATGCGGCTATAAGATACACATATTTTATTACTCCGGCAAAATCCACCTTGCCGGCACCTATCATAAAGTCTATGGCGCGGCCGCAGAAAATCGGGATTATAATCGCTGCTGAGGAACTTACAAGAGCGCACAAAAGCGATATCACCGCAAAAGGAATCTGCGGCTTTAAAAATGGTTTGAGTTTTTTTAGCATATCCTTATTCACGGCTCTCCCCCCCCCGAAGCACTGTTATATATTTCGCGGTATACCGGGCATGTTTCAAGCAGTTTTTCATGCGTGCCCGTTCCGGCGGCATGTCCGTCTTCAAGCACCAGAATCTTGTCCGCATGCTCTATTGCGGCTGTTCTCTGGCTTATTATTATTGTTGCCGGTTTATAAGGCAAATTACAAATGGCTTTTCTCATATTTGCGTCCGTCTTATAGTCAAGTGCCGATGAGCTGTCATCAAGAATCAAAAGCTGCGGCTTTGAAACCAGGGCGCGCGCCACGGAAAGCCTCTGCCGCTGGCCGCCCGAAAAGTTTCTTCCGCCCTGCTCAACCTTGGTGTCAAGCATACCGGGCTTTTCGCGCACAAAATCCTCCGCCTGAGCGGCGTGCAAAGCCTGCCACATATCGTCCTCCGAAGTGTTCGGGTTGCCGTACATAAGATTGCTCCGCACAGTTCCGGCAAAAAGCTGAGATTTTTGCATTACAACCGAAACACGCGCTCTCAGGGCATTCTTGTCCCAGTCTTTAATATTGTTTCCCATAAAAGACACATTGCCCCGTGTTGCGTCATAAAAGCGCGCCGCAAGAACCGAAAGTGTGCTTTTTCCGCTGCCCGTGCCGCCTATAACTCCCAAAACACCGCCGCGGTTTAGAGAAAAGCTTATGTCAGAAAGAGACTCGTCACCGGCGCCGGCATATTTAAACGAAACGTTTTCAAACTCAAGTGCACATTCCCCCGCGCCCTCCGTTATATTTCCAAACTGCATGGAGCTTTTCGTATCGAGAACCGCTCCGATTCTGCCGCAGCTTACGGCAGCACGGCTTAAAAGCACTATAAGATTTGCAAGCTTCACAAGCTCCACAAGTATCTGCGAAAGATAGTTTATAAGCGCCACAACGTTTCCCGAAAGCAGCACTCCGCCCGAAACCTTTTTTGCTCCTACCATAAGTATCAGAATAATTGCGCCGTTAACCGCCGCATAACAAAGCGGATTCATAAGAGCCGAAAGTCTGCCCGCAACAAGCTGAAGCCTGTTAAGAAGCGAATTTTCGCCGTCAAACTGCTCCGTTTCGCTTTCTTCTCTGCCGAAAGCGCGTATAACGCGCACGCCATCGAGATTTTCACGGACGGACGCCGTAACCGCGTCAACGCTGTCCTGGCACTTTTTATAACGCGGTTTTGTTATAAACATAATCCCGAAAACAATAATAAAAAGCACGGGAATTACCGCCGCAAACACAAGTCCCGCCGTGCGGTCAATCGAAAAAGCCATAATCATTGCGCCGAACACTATAAAAGGACTGCGCAGAAAAAGGCGCAAAAACATGTTTATTCCGTTTTGAACACTGTTTATATCCGCCGTGAGCCTTGTTATGAGCGTGGACGTTCCCAGCGTGTCAAGTTCAGTAAACGAAAGCGTTTCAATATGCTTAAAAAGGCTGTGGCGAAGCCCGGCAGACGTTCCCACAGCCGCTTTTGCCGCAAAATACTGTGCGATAAAGCTGCTCAAAAGCCCCAAAAGTGCCATTAAAACTATAATCGCAAAATGCCCTGCAATAAACTTTTTGTCTCCGCCGGCTATTCCGATATCGATTATCTGCACCACAACAAGCGGCACAAAAAGGTCACACAGCGCTTCAATCATTTTAAAAAGCGGCGCCAGAAGGCTTTCTTTCATATATTTTTTAAAAAAAGGTATAAGGTACTTCAAATTTTATCTTTCCTCTCACCAAAGCACTGTTTCATTTCCGTGGTCTTTTATAATCTTTATAAGATCGTCCGTTTTAAGCCACACGGTTGCCGTATTTTCATTGGGGTGAATGCCGATGCGCCCCGTAACGTCTTTAAATTCCGAATCGAGGAAAAATTTCACTTTGCGCTCCTCATCATTAAGCAGCCCGAGCGGAGACACTGAACCCGGCTCCACGCCGATGTATTTTTTAAGATCGTCCGCCGAAGCAAACGAAAGCCGCCTTGTTCTGTGCTCTGTGCCGAACTCTTTAAGATCAACTCTTTTTGCGCCTCTTACGGTTATAAGATAATAATTTCTTTTTTTATCGTCGCGCACGAAAAGATTCTTGGCGTCCGCATCGGGATAAGGCAGCTCAACATCGCACACATCATCCATACTGAACAGCGCCGGGTGCTCCGTTACCTCATATTCAATTTTATTACTATTCAAAAAATCATAAATTTCCTTTTTATTCATTTTGTTTTCTCCTTTAAAGTTCCGCAACAACACGTCTTATGCACGTTTCCGGGTCTTCCGAACCGTTTTTAACTCTTAAATCCGCATCTTTTAAAACCGAAATTGCATTCTTAAGATAACCTGCGTCAAGTTTTCTTGCAAACTCAACATATTTTTTTGCCATAAAATCTCGCGGCAGTTTAAGTATTTTTGCCGCGTCCGCCGCATTTCCGCCGGACAACAGAACAACCTTTGCTTTATAAGCGGACATGTATGACGAAGCCACAATAAAAAGAAGCCTTATGGGGTCGGTTCTCATAAAAAGCAGCTCCGAAAGTGCGTTTTGAGCAAGTTTTTTGTTTTTTGAGAGCATAGCGTCCGTAAGAACGTACTCTTTTGTGAAAAACTCCCTTTTTACGGTTTCGCGCACATCTGCCGCCGTCACTCTGTCTCTTTCTCCGGTGTACGCCGCAATTTTATCAAGCTGCGCCGATATAGCCTGCATGTCCACACCAACGCTGTCTATAAGCAGCGTAAGCGCATCGTTATCTATAAGCTTTTTCTTTTTTTGCAGCTGCTTTGCACACCAGCCGCGTATTTCCGATTTTTCGCGATGTTCAAAATTCACCGTGAGAGCATTTTCTGCAAAAGCTTTGTAGGCGGCATTTCTTTTGTCAAAATTACTCTCACAGGCAATTATATAAAGATACGGCGGCACATCCGAAAACGCCGCCTTCCATATTTCCTTATTTTTTGCTCCGCTTTTGAAAATGCCGAGTTCGCGCAGCAAGATGAGCTTTGTCTCACCGAAAAACGGCGGCGTATTAAGTGAAACGTCTATTTCGTCCGCCGATACATCGCCCTCCAGCACTATCAGATTAAAATCCTCCGAATCTCCCAAGAGTTTCTTCTTTATAAGCGACACGGAACTTTCGAGGAGAAATGTTTCTTCGCCGTAAAAGTGCATTAAATGCGGCAGATTATTCTCTTTAAGTCTCTTTTTTAAAATGTCATAACTCATCTTCGCCGCTCCTTTCTCTTTTTACTCCGCAAAACCCGTTTCTATCGGCAATAAATTCAACGGTTCCGCATTCATCCGTATTAAATACTTCCGCCGAAAGCAATTTTACGCTTTCGTATACCTGCTCCGAAAGAACGGAGCCGTTGCCCGAAATCACTGCAGCACGCGGACCTACCGACGAAATAAATCCCGGATTAAAAGAAGTTTTTGAACCGTGGTGCGCAATCTTCAAAACATCCGCCGTAACATCTTCGTCTTCGCAAAGCCGTGTCTCGGCTTCAGCGGTTATATCGCCCGTCACAAGAAATTTTTTACCCATACTTTCGGCTCTGTATACCATGCCGTTATTTTCCTCGGAGCCGTCATACACCGAAAAAGCCTTCACCGTGATTTCTCCGAGTTCAAGCGTTTCACCGCCGCGTATACAGTAAAGCGGCACACCGGCGGCGTTTGCAGCGGCGGCAAGTTCTTTTGCCAAATCGTTTTCGTATATTCCCACCGGCAGCACAAGCCGTTCTATTTTTCCGTTTCTCAAAAGTTCCGATATTCCTTTGGCATGATCTGAATGATAGTGCGTCACAAATGCCGCGCTTATTCTTTTTATGCCTTTTTCGCTCATGTAAGGTATAATCGTATCGTCCGCAACGCCCGCGCCGTCTTTTCCTCCGCCGTCTATCATAATACATTCATGCGGCGCGGAAAGCACAAAGCAGTCTCCGTGCCCGACATCCAGAAAAGCCGCGCGGATTTTTGGATTTGCGGCATTTAACACCACCAATGCGGCAATTATCCCGACCACTGTGCAGCAGCAGACTTTGCAGACATTCTTTCTGCCCGAAAGAAACGCATATAAAACCGCAATCAGCAAAAGCGCCGCTAAAAAAGCCCCGGCTCCTTCGGCGGAAACATATGCCGCGGGCGCACTTGCGAAAATATCCGCCGTGTATAAGATGCCGTACGTAAGCGCAGACAGAAGCTTATACAAAATACCTCCCAAAACGGGAATACTGCCGAATATCACAAACAGTATTTCTGTACAAAGCACAAACGGCATAACGGGACAAACCACAATGTTTGCTGCCGCCGCAAGAAGCGGCGCCGTACCGAAAACCGTAATAATCTGCGGCAAAGTAAAAATCTGTGCCGACAGCGTGGCTGCAATGACGGATGACAGCGCAGCAGGTAAAAAGCAAAGCTTTTTCGCGATTTTGTCTGCAAAAACAGCTATTCCCGCCATCGACAGCACCGAAAGGCGAAATCCCAAATCGAACAAAATGGCAGGGTTTGCCGCAAGCATAACAAAAGCCGCAATCGCAAGGCTGTTGAGCGTGTCCGTATCGCGCTTTAAGAAAAGCGCCGCAATCATCACGGTAAAGCCGAGAGCCGAACGCACGGCAGACGCATTCGCGCCCGTCATAAGTACAAAAAACCACACAGCAGCAAGATATATCACAAACGCTGCCTTGGTCTTTTTAAATCCAAAAACACCGAAAATTCCCTGCAATATTCCGAGAAGTATGCTTATATGCATACCCGAAACCGCAACAATATGCGCTATACCGCAGATTTTAAAGCTGCTGTAGGAAGCTTCGGTCATTTTGGATTTGTCTCCGCAAAGTATTCCGGCAAGAAAGCCTGCCGCACTGCCGCCGAATTTTGAATATATAATATTTTTCAGTCTGTCATGCAAAAGTACGGCGTTATCCTTCGGGGAAAATTTGTGCAGCACGCGCCCGTGCAGCACAAACGTATCGGTGTGCGTCACGGCATTAAACTCTATGCTTTTTGATAAGTAATACATTTCCGACTCATGCCGAACCTTTTGTATATTCGCCGCAAACTCCGCCATATCTCCATAGCGCACCTGCGGCATACCGTCATATTTATATACGCGGATTTTTTTATTTTTAAATTCCGTTTCACCGTCCGAAATGCTGTCTGCCTTCAAGTCGAAATAAGCATAACTCCCCTCATCATGAACATTTATAACTCTGCCCTTTATATTCACGTTCTTTCCGTCAAACGCCGTCCAATCTTTTACCGCGGCGCTTTTTACGGCGCATATCTCAAAAAAGCCGGCGAAAACAAGTACCGTACACAAAGCAATTTTTGCATATTCTTTTTTTGTGAACAAAAACAAAAGCACAGCCAAAAGTCCCATGCAGGCCGCGGCAATCCCGGCCGCGCTTTCTCCGGCGCCGAGCATAATTCCGGCTGCAAGCGCCGACGCGGCGAAAAGAAATGTTCTTTTCATATGTAACTCCCCGTTTCGACGAAAGTTTTTGAATATAATATAACGGATTATTTAAAAACAAAAAGAACTGCAGCCAGTGCCGCTGCACCGTTACAGTTCTTCTGAATTATCTTTCTGCTTATCTGAATTTGCGTTTTCTAGCAGCCTCTGATTTCTTCTTACGCTTTACGCTGGGCTTTTCATAGTGCTCTCTCTTTCTGATTTCGGACAAAACACCTGATTTTGCACACTGACGCTTGAATCTTCTCAATGCGCTGTCTAAAGACTCACTGTCTTTTACTCTGATCTCTGACACTTGTTTTCCCTCCCTCCGCGACTTGGAATGTGCCAAAATGCTTTAAACGGAGTTTTTTAAAGCATTCCGTAGCTTTTAAAGTACGCGGCTTTAACAACATGTAACCGATGTACTACTAAAATACACAAGTATATTATAACTCAAACAGAATATAAAGTCAAGCAAAAAATGCCAAACCTCTGCAAATTTAATAAAAATTTTATGATTCCGCTTCTTCCTCTTCCTCACGTTCCGCCTGAGAATCGCTTTTTTTCATAATATGAATGTCGTTGGGATAAATATTAATTCCCACTCTGTCGCCCACATTTTCAGACAGTGTGCTCTGCACAAGCCACGAAATTCCCGCGCTTTCAATTGTCATCTCATAGTGAACGCCTTTGAAAAATACACTCTTTACAACTCCGCGGAGCATTCCCTCGTTTTCGGGAACAATTTTAATATCCTCAGGTCTTATAACAACGTCAACCTCTTCGTTTCTGCCGAAACCGCTGTCAACGCACACAAAATCCATTCCGGCAAAATAAGCCTTGAAATCGTCTTTCATAACACCGTCCACAATGTTGCTTTCACCGATAAATTTGGCAACGAAGCGGTTTTTCGGCTCGTTATATATATCAACCGGCGTTCCCACCTGCTGAATTATTCCGTCGCTCATAACCACCACGGTATCGCTCATCGTCAGGGCTTCCTCCTGGTCATGCGTTACATACACGAACGAAATTCCCAAAGACTGCTGAAGGTTTTTAAGTTCTCTCTGCATCTCCTGACGCAGTTTTAAATCAAGAGCTCCCAAAGGCTCGTCAAAAAGAAGCATCTCGGGCTCGCACACAATCGCTCTTGCAATTGCCACCCTCTGCTGCTGACCGCCCGAAAGCGAATCCGGTTTTCTTTTTTCATAACCCGAAAGGTTTACAAGCTTTAACGCCCATGTAACCTTGTCGCGTATTTTATCTTCGGACATCTTTTTTATTCTGAGTCCGAACGCAATGTTTTCAAAAATATTCATATGCGGAAAAAGAGAATATTTCTGAAAAACGGTATTAAAATTTCTTTTATTAGGCGGAACGTCGGCAATATCACGGTTTCTGTACAGAACCTGACCCTTGTCCGGCGTTTCAAAGCCGCCTATTATGCGCAAAGTGGTGGTCTTTCCGCATCCGGACGGACCGAGAAGCGTTAAAAACTCATTTTCACGCACATACAGGCTGAAGTCATGAAGGACATCGCCTTCTCCGAAAGACTTTGTAATATTAATAAGGTCAATTATATGCTGCTCTCCCAATTTGTATCCTCTCTTCCGATTATTCAATAAGTGACTGAAAGTACCGTTATTCATCGTTTTCGGCAAAACCCATGCCTACAGTATCTTAAATCCGGTTATATCGAAGCCAAAAACTCTGTCCAAATTCTGTCGTAAAGCTCGGTTTTATCGCCGAGATACGTGTAAACCTCCGCTTTGTCAAAAACCTCCTGCGGCGGATAAGCAAAATCCGTTTTCATATCCTCGGGTAAAAGCTTATATGCCTCTGTCTGCGGTGTGGAATAGCCTATTTCTTCCGCATTTTTAAGCGCAATATCCGTTTCGCACATAAAGTTTATGAAAAGCTCCGCTTCTTTTTTGTGCTCCGCGTTTGCCGGAATTACCATAGCGTCAACAAAATAGTTAACACCTTCCTTCGGAAGCACAAAATCAAGATTTTCGTTTTCTTTCATGCATGTAAGCGCGTCGCCGCCATACATAACCGCCATATCCGCTTCGCCGGCAATCATTTTGTCCATTCCTTCATCGCCCACTCTGCCCAAAACATTGGGTTTCTGCTCAATAAGCTTCTGTTTTGCCTGTTCGAGTTCGTTTTCGTCGGTGCTGTTCATTGAATAACCCAATGTTTTAAGCGCGATTCCGAGCATATCTCTCATATCGTTTTTTATAAGAATACTCTTTTCGTATTTGGGATCAAAAAGCGAATCCCATGTAAGGGTGCTGCCGTCTATCTTTGTTTTGTCGTAAAGTATTCCCACAAATCCGAACATGTACGGAACGGAATATTCGTTCATCGGGTCATATGACCAGTTTTTGTATTTTTCGTCTATGTACTTATAATTCGGAATATTCGAAAAATCTAATTTTGCAAGCATGTTTTCTTCGATAAGACGCGCAATCATATAATCCGACGGGAAAAGCACATCGTAATTTACGCCGCCGTTTTTGATTTTTGTGTACATCGTCTCATTGTCTGCATACTTTTCGTAGTTTATCTTGATATCGGGATATTTTTTCTCAAAGTCCTTAAGCACGCTCTCGTCTATAAACTCTCCCCAGTTATAAACATTGAGAACCGTTTTCCCCTTGTCCGAGCCGCAGCCCGCAAGACATGAGACAAGCATGATAACGCTCAGTAAAACCGCAATTTTTTTCATCTGACATTTCTCCTTTTAACTTCTTTTTTGCTGTCTTTTAAATTCATTATGAGCAGGAGCATTATAACCGCTCCGAACATAAGCGACGAAAGCGCATACGTTTCGGGATTCACACCCGTTTTTGCGGAATATACCAAGATAGATATATTCTGCACTCCGCGTCCGGTATTGAAAAAGCTTATAACAAAATCGTCAATCGACAGCGTAATGCTCATCAGAAAACCGGACACAATGCCGGGCAAAAGCTCCGGCAGCATAACCTTTGTGTATGCCTTAAGAGGCGGCGCGCCCAAATCGAGCGCAGCCTCGTAAATGCTCATGTTTATTCCGTAAAGCTTCGGCAGAACCGAAAGAATTACGTACGGAATACAAAACGCAATATGCGATAAAAGCAGCGTCCCAAAGCCGAGCTTCATGCGGAGGAATGTGAAAAGCATCATAAGCGACACACCCGTTACAATATCCGAATTCATCATCGGAATATAACTTAAACTCAGCATGGCTTTTTTAAATTTCGGGCGGCTTCTGTAAAGCGCGATGGCAGAAACCGTTCCGATAACGGTTGATATAAGCGCCGCCAAAAGCGCCACTATAAGCGTTGTATAAAGCGCCTGCATCATAGACGAATTTTCAAAAAGTCCTTTGTACCACTTAAGCGAAAATCCGCCCCATTTTCCCCTTGACTTCGCGCCGTTAAAAGAAAAAACAACAAGCGTTAGTATAGGAAGATACAGGAAAAAAAGTATTAAATAAAGATATATTTTTCCGAAGGTTTTTTTCATCACAGCATTGTCACCTCCGGCTCATCGGTAAATTTATTTATTGCCCACATGCATATTATTACAACAATCATAACCACAATCGAAACCGCCGCGCCGAATCCCCAGCTGCTTCCTTTTGTGAACTGCTGCTCTATGATATCGCCTATAAGAATTACATTGCCGCTTCCCAAAAACTGAGAAATTACAAACGTTGTAACCCCGGGCACAAAAACCATTGTTATTCCCGAAAGTATCCCCGGAACGCTTAAAGGCAGCGTAATTTTTCTGAAGCACTGCAGCGGACTTCCTCCAAGGTCTCCGGCAGCCTCCGTAAGAGACTTCGGTATTTTCGAAACAGAGCTGTATATCGGCAGAATCATATAGGGCAAAAGATTGTAAACCATGCCGAAAACCACAGCCCCCTCGTTTCCGAGAAACATGTGCGTACCGAGTCCCGCGGCTTTTAAAATCGAATTTATAACTCCCGTTCCTTCAAGCAGCGTAAGCCATGCATACGTTCTGAGAAGGAAGTTCATCCACATCGGCGCCAGAAACATGACAAGCAGAAACGTTTTCTTTTTGAAAAGGTCGCTTGCCAAAATCATTCCGAGCGGATATCCCAAAAGCAGGCATATAACCGTTGCAAAAAAAGAAAGCTTCAGCGATCTTACAAGAACGGTTAAATATTCCGGTTTTAAAAATTTTGAAAAATGAGAAAATGTAAATCTCAAAACGTTTCCGTCCGACTCCGTGAAAGCATAGAAAGCTATGAGCAGAAGCGGCACTATTATAAGCAGCACCAGCCACAGCATAAAAGGCAATATTAAGGCTGTTTTTCCGAGTTTTTTCATTTTGTTTCCTTTCAGTAATCAGATCAGTAATCAGAACGTGGGCGGCGAAGCAACCCAAAGAACGCTTGCCGCACTTTTGCCCGTGTTTTCTATGTAATGAGGAGCACGCGCTTTAAAATAAAAACATTCTCCGCGGCGCACTCTGTGTTTTCTGTCTCCTATGTGAAGGCACACGCTTCCGTGCAGAATATAGCCGAATTCCTCGCCCTCGTGCGGAGAGTGAATCTCCGTTTTGCCGTGCGGCTCTATTTCCGCCAGAATGGGCTCCATGCAGTTTTTCTGCGCGTCCCACACAAGCCAGTGAATTTTATATCCGTCCTCGGGAAATTCCGCAACGGTGACATCTTCTTTTTTATAAACCACCGTCTCATCGTCGGGGACGCTGAAAAATTCCGTAAAATTTGTTCCGAGGCAATCTAAAATATCCTCTAAAGTTGAGAGTGACGGCGATGTCAAATCCGCCTCCAGCTGGGAAATAAACCCCTTGCTCAAGTCGCATCTGCTGCCGAGCTCCGCCTGCGTAAGTCCGTTCTCTTTGCGAAGGTTTTTAAGCCTTTCTCCGATTTTCATGTCAACGCTTCCTCTGATTTAATTAAAATATACAAAAAGTTTAATACTTCTAAACATATGATCATATGATATTAAAACATAAAATGCGTTTTTTGTCAATAGTTTTACGCAAAAAAAATACACAATTTTTTTAATTGCTTCACACCTTTTTTCTGCACCGAAATTCTTGACAAAAAACACATACCGTGGTACAATCGAAATACCATAAAATAACGGAGGAGATTTCAGTGCTTCTTACAATAGATATAGGCAACACAAATATAGTTTTGGGCGGCTATCTGAATGACCGGCTTGTTTTTACATCGCGCATCTCCACCGATGCCACGAAAACATCGGATGAATATGCTTCCAAGATTAAGAGCATACTTAATTTATACGACGTTAAGGCACCGGCAATTTCCGCCGCAATTATTTCAAGCGTTGTGCCGCCTTTAAACCACACCTTTAAAACCGCCGTTTTAAAAGCTTACGGTGTGGAGCCGCTTCTGGTTCTTCCGGGCATTAAAACGGGCATGAATTTAAAGTGTGACGACCCGTCAACGGTCGGTGCGGATTTAATTTGCGCATGCGTTGCGTCGCTTAATCTTTACGGCGCGCCGTCTGTGACAGTGGATATGGGCACGGCAACCAAGATAATGGCGCTTGACAAAAGCGGCGCTTTTTGCGGAGTATCGATTATTCCGGGTGTGAATATCGGTCTTAAAGCGCTCGCCTCGGGAACGGCACAGCTTCCCCAGATAAGTCTTGAAGCTCCGCCTTCTCCTCTCGGAAAAAATACGGCGGACTGTATGAGATCCGGCGTTGTTTTCGGAAACGCTTCGATGATTGACGGAATGATTGACAGATTCTTTGAAGAAATGGGCGGAGAATTTCCCGTAATCGCAACGGGCGGCCTCTCGTCAACAATTATACCCCACTGCAAACATGAAATAATACTTGATGATGAGCTTGTTTTAAAAGGTCTTAACATAATATATAAGAAAAATTGCAGATAAAAGTGCATTTCGGGAAGAATATCTTTCCGTGCAAATAAAATAATGCGTTGCATCACGTTTTGTGAGCGACAGCAAGGAGTGTGTATTTATCATGAAAACATCAAAAACAGCCAGTCTGGTTTTATGCGCCATGCTGACCGCGCTTGTGGCGGTACTGCAGTTTACGGGCGGCGCAATACGCTTCGGTCCGTTTTCCATGTCCGTCGTGCTTATTCCGATTGTAGTCGGCGCAGCTATGTGCGGCACGGTGGCGGGTGCGTGGCTCGGTCTTGTATTCGGTGCGGTTGTTCTCTTAACCGACTCGACTTTGTTTATGGCATTCAGTATTCCGGGAACGGTTGTGACAGTACTTTTAAAGGGTGTGCTTTGCGGACTTTGCTCGGCGCTTGTATTCAAAGCCCTCAAAAAAGCCAACACTTATTTGGCGGTTATTGCCGCGGCAATAACATGTCCAATAGTCAATACGGGTGTGTTTTTGCTGGGCTGCCGGGTTTTCTTTATGCCTCTTATCGGGCAATGGGCCGCGGCTGCAGACTTCGGCACAAATATTGCTTCTTACATGATTCTGGTGCTTGTGGGCACAAACTTTTTGTTTGAGCTTGGCATAAATGTAGTGCTTTCACCGATTATTGTAAGAATATTAAAAATCAGATCTGCGGACTGAGCTTATTTTACGGCTGCAAAAAAGCTCCTTTACGGGTTTTTCGCAGCCGTTTTTTTCTATTGCTTTAACAATATCTTTTTCGTGCACGCCATACTCCGCACAGTCGCTATGCAAAATTAAATAATAGTACGGCGAAAATTTCCGCATCACGTCACGCACGGGCGCGTCTGAACGCATAAACACATGTTTTTGCGGCACATTTTTTCCTCTTTTTTTGTAAAACGGAACGCTTTTTTGAGAAATTGTTCTCGAAAAAATCAAAGCGGATGCAAAAAAACACCAAACCGATGAAATACATATTCCTGTTATCCCGAGACACAAAGCCGAAGAAATGCTCAAAAAGCGCAAAATTCTGTTTCCCCTGTATACTCCCGCATTTTTCCACAAAACAATCCGGGCAAGCCTTCCTCCGTCAAGAGGCAGCGCCGGAAGCATGTTAAACGCAAAAAGCACCGCATTTGCCCTGAACAAAAATGCGCTCCCCGATATGTAAAACAAAACGCAAAGAATAAGGCTTAATAAAGGTCCGGCGGCATAAATAAAAATTTCCGCTCCGGCAGGCGCTTCTTTTATGCGCAGTTCAAACCCGTAAGGCGCAATAAAAATCCGCTCGCTTCTGACTCCGCATAAAAGCGCCGCACAAAAATGCGCAAGCTCATGCAGAAAGGCACAGAAAAAAACAGCCGCATATTTTATGCACCCTTCGCTGAAAAATACAAGCGGCAGCAGCAGGAAAACAGTATGAATATATATTTTACCGTTAATCTTTATATACATGCCGAGAAAAGCCCTCCGAAAAAAATTTTTAATTTTTTTTTAAAAATAAAAAGGATATTTCCACATCTATGTAGAAGTATATAATGTTACATAATTGGTTATGCCAAAAATATCTCAAAAATACATGATGGAGGTTGTAAATTAATGGCAAAAAAGTTTGTTTACCTGTTCAGTGAAGGCGACGCCGGCATGAGAAATCTTCTCGGCGGCAAAGGCGCAAATCTTGCTGAAATGACAAAACTCGGTCTGCCCGTACCGCAAGGCTTCACCGTAACCACGGAAGCCTGCACGCAGTACTATGATGACGGAAAGAAAATCAACGACGATATTAAGAAAGAGATTTTCGAATATATCGGAAAGATGGAAGACATCGTAGGAAAAAAATTCGGCGATAAGGAAAATCCGCTCCTGGTATCGGTTCGTTCCGGTGCAAGGGCTTCGATGCCCGGCATGATGGACACAATCTTAAACCTCGGCTTAAACGAAGAGGTTGTTGAGGCAATCGCCAAAAAATCCGGCAATCCCCGTTGGGCATGGGACTGCTACAGAAGATTCATTCAGATGTATTCCGACGTTGTTATGGAGGTAGGCAAAAAGTATTTCGAACAGCTTATCGACAAAATGAAGGAAGAAAAAGGCGTAACACAGGACGTTGAGCTGACGGCAGACGATCTGCGCGATCTCGCTTCTCAGTTCAAGGCTGAATATAAATCAAAAATCGGAACAGATTTCCCCACAGACCCGAAAGAGCAGCTCATGGGCGCAATCCAGGCTGTCTTCCGTTCGTGGGACAACCCCCGTGCCAATGTATACAGACGCGATAACGACATTCCCTATTCCTGGGGCACAGCCGTTAACGTTCAGATGATGGCATTCGGAAACATGGGAGACACGTCCGGAACAGGTGTTGCATTCACAAGAGACCCCGCAACTGGTGAAAAACACCTCATGGGCGAATTTTTGATGAACGCACAGGGTGAAGACGTTGTTGCCGGCGTAAGAACTCCCCAGAAAATAGATAAATTAAAAGAGGTAATGCCCGAGGTTTACAATCAGTTTGTAAACATTTGCAAAACGCTCGAGGACCATTACAGAGACATGCAGGACATGGAGTTTACAATCGAAGACAAAAAGCTCTACATGCTCCAGACAAGAAACGGCAAAAGAACCGCTCAGGCAGCTTTGAAGATTGCGTGCGATTTGGTTGACGAAGGTATGATAACGGAAAAACAGGCCGTTTTGATGATTGACCCCAGAAATCTCGACACGCTCCTCCATCCCCAGTTTGACGCAAAGGCGCTCAAAGCCGCAACACCTGTTGCAAAAGCTCTCGGGGCATCTCCCGGCGCCGCTTGCGGACAGATTGTGTTCACGGCCGAGGACGCTAAAGAATGGAACGACAACGGCAAAAAAGTTGTTCTTGTAAGACTTGAAACATCGCCCGAAGACATTGAGGGTATGAAAGCTTCCCAGGGTATTTTAACCGTTCGCGGCGGCATGACGTCTCATGCAGCGGTTGTTGCGCGCGGAATGGGCACATGCTGCGTATCCGGCTGCGGCGACATTTCGATGGACGAAGAAAACAAGAAATTCACGCTCGGCGGCAAAACATACGTTGAAGGCGACGAGATTTCGCTCGACGGTTCAACGGGTAATATCTATGACGGCATTATCCCCACGGTTGACGCTTCCATAGGCGGCGACTTTGGCAGAATAATGGGTTGGGCGGATAAATACAGAGTATTAAAAGTCAGAACAAACGCCGATACTCCGGCAGACGCACGCAAAGCGCGCGAACTCGGTGCAGAAGGCATCGGTCTTTGCAGAACGGAGCATATGTTCTTTGAAGGCGACAGAATTGCCGCTTTCCGTGAAATGATCTGCGCTGACACGCTTGAAGAAAGAGAAGCTGCATTAAACAAGATTCTCCCCATTCAGCAGGCGGATTTTGAAAAGCTTTATGAGGCTCTGGAGGGTAATCCCGTAACAATACGTTTCCTCGACCCTCCGCTTCACGAGTTTGTTCCCACAGACGAAAACGATATCGAACTCCTCGCGGCTGCCCAGGGCAAATCGGTTGAGGATATAAAGGCAATCATAGCTTCTCTCCACGAATTTAACCCCATGATGGGACACCGCGGATGCCGCCTTACTGTTACATATCCCGAAATCGCCTCAATGCAGACAAAAGCTATTATAAGAGCTGCAATAAACGTTAAAAAGGCTCATGCGGACTGGAACATTGTTCCCGAAATCATGATTCCGCTCATAGGTGACGTAAAAGAGCTTAAATTTGTAAAAGATGTTGTCACAAAGGTTGCGGACGAAGAGATTGCAGCTGCCGGTTCCGACATTAAATACGAAGTCGGCACAATGATCGAGATTCCGCGTGCCGCTTTAACCGCAGACTCTATAGCGAAAGAGGCTGAGTTCTTCTGCTTCGGCACAAACGACCTCACGCAGATGACATACGGTTTCTCGAGAGATGACGCCGGCAAATTTCTCTCTGCATACTATGATACGAAAATTTTTGAAAACGATCCGTTTGCAAAGCTTGATCAGACAGGCGTCGGCAAACTTATGGAAATGGCTATAAAACTCGGAAAGAGCGTTCGTCCCGATATGCACTGCGGCATATGCGGCGAACACGGCGGCGATCCCACATCTGTTGAGTTCTGCCACAAAATAGGACTTGACTATGTATCGTGCTCACCGTTCAGAGTTCCGATTGCACGTCTTGCAGCAGCACAGGCGGCTATACGCGGCTAAGACATAAAAAACAAAGGGGATGTTAAAAAACTCCGGAGCGTAAGAAAAAGTATATTTTTGCTATCCCCTAAAAAGAATGGGACTGTGGCTTTAGCCACAGTCCGGCAAGGAAGTATTGCCCTGCTAAACATCTTTTTTGCGAATTTCAGCGTTAAA
>ENA-OUQH01000836-OUQH01000836.1-human-gut-metagenome-genome-assembly--contig:-NODE-836-length-21680-cov-9.987237_pt1 | contig 21680 bp, 11 predicted proteins | sample MGYA00237948_ERZ548828 | MGnify/ENA primary metagenome ERZ548828 (study PRJEB26490, sample SAMN05194711) | human gut metagenome | biome: terrestrial biome; feature: human-associated habitat; material...
GGGAGATCGTTGACAACTCCGTCGACGAGGCCATGGCCGGTTTCTGCACCGAGATCCAGGTGACGGTCCACGCCGACAACTCCATCACGGTCGTCGACAACGGGCGCGGCATCCCCGTCGACGAGCACCCTGTTAAAAAGATCCCGACGCTCGAGGTCGTCATGACGATCCTGCACGCCGGCGGTAAGTTCGATAACTCGGCCTATAAGGTCTCGGGCGGCCTGCACGGCGTGGGCATCTCCGTCGTCAACGCACTGTCCAAGCGCGTGGTCGTTCAGGTTCGTCGCGATGGCAACACCTACGAGATGGAGTTCTCGCGCGGCAAGACCGTCAAGAAGATGGAAGTCGTGGGCACCTCGGATTCGACGGGCACCACCGTCACTTTCTGGCCCGACGACGAGATCTTCGAGACCTGCATCTATGATTTCGATACGCTGCACAACCGTCTGCAGGAGACGGCGTTCCTCAATAAGAACCTCAAAATCGTGCTGACCGACGAACGCGAGGCGACTCCCCACGTGGAGGAGTTTTGCTACGAGGGCGGCATCATCGACTTCGTCAAGTTCCTCAACGAGGGCAAGGACGTCCCCGAGGCCTTTAAGGAGCCCATCTACATCGAGGGCAAATCGGACCCGGACGCGCCTGTGACCAAGATGGGCGAGGTCGAGGTTTCCCTGCAGTGGAATAGCGGCTACGGCGAGAACGTCATGTCGTTTGCCAACGACATCTACACTCCCGAGGGCGGCATGCACCTTGAGGGCTTCCGCACCGCGCTCACCCGCGTGATCAACGACTACGCGCGCAAACAGAACCTGCTCAAGGAAAAAGACGCCAACCTGACCGGCGACGATGTGCGCGAGGGCCTTTCGGCCGTTATCTCGGTCAAGCTGCCCGATCCGCAGTTTGAGGGCCAGACCAAGGCCAAGCTCGGCAGCTCCTATATGCGCGCGCTCACGCTCAAGATTGTGACCGACGGCCTTGCCGATTACCTCGAGGAGCACCCTAAGCCCGCCCGCGAGATCGTCAAGAAGGCGCAACAGGCCTGCAAGGCGCGCAACGCCGCCCGCAAGGCGCGCGAAGCGACCCGCCGCAAGAGCCTGCTCGAGACGGCGTCCCTGCCCGGTAAGCTCGCCGACTGCTCGGTGCGCGATGCCGAGCTGACCGAGCTCTTCATCGTAGAGGGCGACTCGGCAGGCGGTTCGGCCAAGGACGGCCGTCGCCGAGACATCCAGGCGATTCTGCCCCTGCGCGGCAAGATTTTGAACGTCGAACGCGTTGGTGACCATCGCGCGTTCTCGAGTGACACCATCCAGTCGCTGATTACCGCGATCGGCTGCGGCGTCACGACGAGTGCCGGCGACGGCGGCGACTTCGATATCACCAAGGCGCGCTACCACAAGATCATCATCATGACCGATGCAGACGTCGACGGTGCACATATCCGCATCCTGCTGCTGACGTTCTTCTACAAGTACATGCGTCCGCTGATCGATGCCGGCTACGTCTATGTCGCCTGCCCGCCCATCTTTGGCATTAAGGTGCGCAACAAGATTCACTACGTGTATCCCAACGGCCGCCAGCCCGAAGACGAGATCCTGCGCGACACCATCCAGAGCCTGGGCCTGAACCCCGACGATAACGACGAGGACGGCAAGGCCAAGGACGGCAAGATCACCAAAAAGCGCAAAGGCTATACCGTCCAGCGCTACAAGGGCCTGGGCGAGATGGACCCCAAGCAGCTTGCCTCGACGACGATGGACCCCAAGACCCGCATCCTGCAGCGCGTGTCGATCGAGGACGCCGTGGTGGCAGACCGCGCCGTGCGCGAACTGATGGGCTCCGAGGTCGGCTATCGCCGCGAATATATCGAAAAACATGCGCACGACGCACGATTCCTTGATGCTTAAGAGGAGGTAACGTGGCAGACGATATCAACAATAACGAGGGCATGGACGAGGCCGGCGACGCTGGCATGCCCGACGATCTGAAGCGCTTGCTCGCCCGCGCCGAGCAGGGCGAGGACGGCGACCCCGATGCCTACAACCCCGATGCCGATGATGATGAGGAAGAGGACGACGACGGCGAGCTCGAGGAGAGCTTTGGCGAAGTCGACCGTGGCGCCTCGGCCGGCGAGGACATCAACGGCGGACAGCTCCAGATTTCGGAGTTCGGCCGCGAGATGAAGCAGTCGTTCATCGAGTACTCGATGTCGGTCATCACGGCGCGAGCCCTGCCGGACGTGCGCGACGGCTTAAAACCGGTACACCGTCGCATCCTGTACGCGATGAACGAGAGCGGCATCTACCCCAACCGCCCGCACAAGAAGTCGGCCTGGACGGTCGGCGAAGTTATCGGTAAGTACCACCCGCATGGTGACTCCGCGGTCTATGAGGCCATGGTCCGCCTGGCGCAGTGGTTCTCCATGCGCACGCCGCTCATCGACGGTCACGGCAACTTTGGCAATATCGACGGCGACGGCGCGGCCGCCATGCGTTACACCGAGAGCCGCCTGGCAAAGCCTGCCATGGAGCTGCTGCGCGACTTGCAGAAGGATACTGTCGACTGGCAGCCAAACTACGACGAGTCGCTCGCCGAGCCCGTGGCACTGCCCGCGCGCTTCCCCAACCTGCTGGTCAACGGCAGCCAGGGCATCGCCGTCGGCATGGCCACCAACATCGCCCCGCACAACCTCACCGAGGCGATCGAGGCCACGTGCTACCTGATCGACAACCCCGACGCCACCGTCGACGAGCTCATGCAGATCATGCCCGGTCCGGACTTCCCCACCGGCGCCATCATCATGGGCAGCGCCGGTATTAAGCAGAGCTACGAGACCGGCCGCGGCTCCATTACCGTGCGCGCCAAGGCCCATGTGGAGTCCACCAAGACCGGCCGCAGCCGCCTGGTCTTTACCGAGATTCCCTACATGGTCAACAAGGGCACCCTGCAGGAGAAGATCGCCCAGCTCGTCAACGACAAGCGCATCGAGGGCATCTCGGACATGCGCGACGAGTCCAACCAGAAGGGCATTCGCCTGGTCATTGAGCTCAAGAAGGGCGTTATTCCGCAGGTCGTGCTCAACAACCTGTACAAGTACACCTCGCTGCAGACGACCTTTGGTGCCAATAACCTTGCGCTCGTCAACGGCGTGCCCAAATGCCTGAGCTTGCGCGAGATGCTGCAGCACTACATCGACCACCAGGTCGACGTCGTCACCCGCCGCACCCGCTACGATCTTAAGAAGGCCCAGGCCCGCGCGCATATCCTCGAGGGCTACCTGATGGCCCTTGACCATATCGACGAGGTCATCAGCATCATCCGCTCCTCGCAGACCGACTCCGAGGCCAGCAGCCGCCTGATCGAGCGCTTTGGTTTTACGCCCGAGCAGACCACGGCCATCCTCGAGATGAAGCTGCGCCGCCTGACCGGCCTGGAGCGCGACAAGATCCAGGAAGAGCTGGACGGTCTGCGTCGCGCCATCGCCTACTACGAGGACCTGCTGGCGCACGAGGAGAAGATCCTGGGCGTCATCAAGGAAGAGATGCGCGAGATCTCCAAGAAGTTTGGCGACAAGCGCCGCACCGAGATCAGCCATGTCGAGAAGGACCTGGATGTTGAGGACCTGATCGCCGACGAGGACATGGTCGTGACCATCACCCACACCGGCTATGTGAAGCGTATCCCGGTGGCCGCCTACCGCGCCCAAAAGCGCGGCGGCAAGGGCGTATCGGGCGTCAACCTCAAAGAGGATGACGTTATCGACGAGATGTTTATCGCGTCCACGCACGAGTACGTGCTGTTCTTCTCGAGCAAGGGCAAGGTCTATCGCCTGAAGGTGCACGAGCTGCCGGTGGGTACGCGCCAGGCGCGCGGTACCGCGATCGTCAACCTGCTGCCCTTTGAGGACGGCGAGAAGATCGCGAGCGTCATCAGCTGCCGCGAGTTCCCGGCCGACGAGTACCTGATGTTTGCCACCAAGAGCGGCATGGTCAAGAAGACCGTGATGAGCGCATATGACCGCAGCCGTCGCGATGGCCTGATCGCTATCAACCTGCGTGACGATGACGCGCTGCTGAACGTGCGCCGCGTGCGCGAGGGTGACAAGATCATCCTGGCCACCACTGCGGGCAAGGCGATTATGTTCTCCGAGGAGCAGGTACGCGCCACTGGCCGCGATACCAGCGGCGTTCGCGGTATCGGTATGAAGGACGGCGTGAGCGTTCTGGGGATGGAAGTCACTAACGGCAACGGCGATCTGTTCGTCATCACCGAGCGCGGCTACGGCAAGCGCACGCCGGTTGCGGACTACCCGGAGCAGAATCGCGGCGGCCAGGGCGTCTACACCATCCAAATGACCGAGCGTAAGGGTAACCTCGCGGCCATGAAGACGGTGGGCCCGCGGCACGAGCTGTTCATCGTGACGGAGGGCGCGACGGTCATTCGTGTCAAGACCGACGAGATCAGCCAGACTGGCCGCGCCACCCAGGGCGTCAAGATGATGACCGTCGACGATAACGACCGCATCTGCGCCGTAGCCCGCATGGAGAGCGACAAGAAGGAACTCGACGGCGAAGACGCGGAGGAGCCCGCGGAGAGCGCTGGCGAGGACGTTTCCGAGGTTACGCCCGAGGTCACAGACGAGGTATAAAAGAGCCTCTGTCTTGGACATATGAGCCGAGGCTGGGACCGGATGCAACTCGAATGGGCTGTGTCCGGTCCCTTTTTTGTGCCGTGCTTAAGAAAAAGGGCCCGTCCCCGGGTTATCGGGGACGGGCCTGCTATCTGCGGCTCTGATGCCTTTTAAATTTCTACATGCCCTCGGCTTCGAAATGGCGGGCAAGGGCCTCTGGGTGGTTGGCGTGCTGCAAGGCGACATCTTTGGCCACGATGCCATCCTTTACGGCCTTGAATAGGCCTTGGTCCATGGTCTGCATGCCGAGCGCGCCGCCGGCGGCAATGACGGAATCGATCTGATGGGACTTTTCCTCGCGGATAAGGTTGCGGATGGCCGTGTTCATGACCATGACCTCAAACACCGGGGTGGTTCCACCGTCGATTGTGGGCACCAAGCGCTGGGCGACCGTAGCCTGCAGCACCATCGAGAGCTGGATGCGAACCTGGCGTTGCTGGTTGGGCGGGAAGGCGTCCAGGATGCGCTCGACGGTATCGGCGGCGCTGGTGGTGTGCAGCGTGGATAGGACCAGCTGCGCCAACTCGGCTGCGGAGACGGCGGTACTGATGGTTTCGGTGTCGCGCATCTCGCCCAGCAAGATCACATCGGGGCTCTCGCGCATGGCCGAGCGCAGCGCCTCGGCATACGTGGCGACATCCGTGGGAATCTCGCGCTGCGTAATGATGCAGCTGCCGTGGCGGTGCACATACTCGATGGGGTCTTCCATGGTGATGATGTGCCCCTGGCGGGTGTGGTTCATGCGGTCGAGAATGCAGGCGAGGGTGGTGGACTTGCCGCTGCCGGCCGGTCCGGTGACCAGTACCAAGCCGCGCGTAAAGTCGCCCAGGCGCAGCACCTGCTCGGGGATATGCATCTCCTGAGCGTTAGGAAGACCAAACGGGATCACGCGGATAACCGCGCCGAACGACCCGCGCTGGCGGAAGATGTTTGCGCGAAAGCGGCCGACGCCCGGCACGGCAAAGCTAAAGTCGTCATCGTGGTTGACGTTGCCGCGGAACAGCTCGATATCGCGATTGGCGAGTTCGTAAATACCGGCGATGTATTCCTCGGTATCGCCCGGCATGAGCGGTGTACTGTCGGTTCGAACCATAATGCCGCTTTTTTGATAGGACAGGGGAAGCCCCGCAATGATAAAGACATCCGATGCCTTTGCATCGATCATCTGTTGAAGCAATTCCTTGAGCTGCATGAGAGTTCTCCTTATCGGTGTCAGTTGGCGGCGGAGCCGGTCCACAGGGTGTCGGAGTCGGCTTGATCGTTTTGGGTCGTGGTGACCTTCCATTCGTCGATGGAATAGGAAAGATCGTCGGCAAATGTTACGCGGGCGTCGAGCTTTCGTCCGTTGCGAGCACAGATGGTAAACAGGACAGACGTTCCGTCAACGGAGGTGTCGATGTCCAAATCCGTGGTATCGGCGTTGGCCTTTGCGTCCTGTTCGATGACATCGAGCTGCGCACCGATGCCGGAAACAGCCGAGGCCGCATCCGTCCCGCTTGCGTGGGCGGTGTCGTCCAGAACGGCAAGCATGGCCTGGCCGCACGATTCGATGCTGTAGGAGCTCGTGGAGGTAGCGGCTTGGCGCTTTGACATTTCCAGCGCCGCATTGGACGTGGTTGCACAGAGCATGGCAAGTACGGCGAGCAGGAGCACGGAGACGAGCGTGAGCAGGCTGACGGGCCCAATGCGTACGCCTTCGTTGGGCTGATGGGACATCTACCTCACCTCGCTAACATAACGGGACGTATCGAGGGAGTAAACCTTGCCCTGGCTGTCGGACACGGTGATGTGCGCGCGCCATAGCGTGCCCGCGCTTCGCTTGACCTGTGCGGTCTCGCAGGAGACCTTGTAGCCGTCGCGGCCCTTTAAGGCGACGCCGCGTCCCACCTTTTTACCCGCAGCGACGCCGGCGGGGTCGGCGGCGAACTCCTCGGCGGCGTTTTCTGCCACGTTGACCGCCTGACATAGGCGTTCGGACTGTTGAGATGCCGCGATGGATCGGGAAAAGAGCTGTGTCAGGACGCCCATGGACGAAACAAGGGCAACCAGCAGGATGAGCGTCTCGACTACAAATGCTGTAGTCGATTTAATGTGCCGAGAATCGTTGTGTGCGTTCGCCAAGGACATGTCACTCGCCTCCCTGCAGGTAGCGGAGGGCGACTTCGCAGGTGCCCTGATCGGTCGTAACGGTCAAAAGGCCGTTGTCGTACGTAAAGGCAAAGCTCGATGAATCGGTAATCTTGCTTGCCTTGGAGGGGGTGTATTCCGTTCCTGCCAGGCTGTATTCCTGCACGATGCTGCCCTTGTAAAGATACAGGCGCGTTTCATAGGTGCCAGAATCGAGGTTTTGGACAATCACAAGCGATTTGCCCTCGGGACCGTCTCCGACGGCGACGGCGCCCTTGGCGTCGTTGGCGCGCACGATATTGCAGATAAGCTCGATACCCTCGCGATGGGAGACGTTAGCGGCCTGTGCGTCGGAGACGTGCCGATACACGGTGACGCCGGCGATCAGTGCCAGCAGCAGTGCGATAAAGAACACGCAGAGCAGCAGCAGCGGGAAGAGCCTGCGATACTTGCGCTCGGTATTGCTCCTTGCAGAGGCTTCGGATAGCTTGGACAGTGCGGTGATACAGTTGCTGCCTGAGGTTTCGTCGACGTGGCTCATCGAGGCATCACCACCACGCTAGGCACGATATTGTCCGCGAGGTGCTCGTAGCTCACAACGTAGTCGTCATGGTCGATGATGAGGCCGTAGTGCTCTTCGAGGTGCTCGACTGTTTTGGGGTAGCTACCCTCTATGGCGCAGCATTGCCGCGCGGAGTTAAGAATGGAATTGCGAAGCGCCACAGCTCCCTGTTCGCGCTGCGCGCGGCGGATAAAGAACGCCCCGCCGGCGATGGCGACAACAAGAAGCACGGCCACCGCGGCGGCTATAATGCCCCGCCGCTTGCGTGCCCGCAGCTCTTTGTCGGTTATCTCGTGAAACATGCGAAAACGTCTTTTCTGCAGCTAGGCGATAGAACCCATGATACCGATGAGCGGCAGCATGACGGCGATGAGCGTGGCTCCCACGGCGACGGTCAAAAACCCGGCAAGCACCGGCTCGACGTTATCGACCACGGCGTCGAGTTGCGAGATGGCATCGTCAAAGAAGATGCCGGCCAGTTGCCCGAGCACCTCGTCGGCGGAGCCGGAGTGAATGCCCACGGTGAGCATGCGTCCGTAGATGGGCTCAAACACGTTGTTTTCGTTGATTGCCTGGCTCAGGCTGCGCGGGTTGTCCAAGCTGACCATGCTCTGATGCGCCCGCTGTAGCTTGGCGCTTAGCTCGTCGTGATCGACCGCCGCCGCTGCGCGCTCCACGGCAATGCCGTCCTGTACGCCCGAGGCGACAAAGGCCGAAAGCGCGCTGGCAAAGCGCGAGACGGCCAGCTGATACATGGCGTTCCTGGTGAGCGGAAACTTCTCGAACATCTTGATAACGCGGATACGGCCGGTTTCGGTGCGTGCGAGTACGGCCACAGCGAGCGCGATGGCCGTGGCCACAAGCACCACGACAAGCGCGATCCAGCCAATCACGGCGGATGCGCCGATCATGGAGAACGAGCCAGACGTAAGAGAGCCGGAGATATTGGAATAGGCGTCGGTGAACGTCGGCAAAATGAAGGCTACGGTAAAAATAAGGATGCAGCTCATAATGCACAGGAGCGCTGCCGGATAGACCACGGCGTTGCGCAATTTATTAAAGATACGACCCTCGCTGTCGTAGTGGCGTCCCAGGCTGCGCAGGGCGCGCTCAATGCGTCCGGATGCCTCACCAATACGCACCATCTCGACGGCGTATTCTGGAAAAGCGCCCGTGCTTTCCATGGCGGTTGCGAGTCCGGCGCCATGGATGAGCTTGGCATATACGCCGTCGCATACTGTTTTAAAGTGCGACTGCTCGCGTTTTTCCGCAAGCATGTAGACGGCTTCTTCGGTCTGAATGCCTGCGGAAAGCATGGTGGCGATGCTGTCGCAAAAAGCGCTGACCGCGCTGCTCTCCAATAACTTTTTCGCCATTTATCTCCCTGCTTTCGTACAAGCTATTTGACACTGCTCAGTATACATAACGATCGGTGTACTCCTTTCCGTCCCCCACGTTTTTGTTATCCCCGCTCGCGGCGAATGTCAGGTCCACGCGCGACCACGTGTTTCTGTCTACGCTAAATTGCGCGCTTTTCCAGGTACCATCGATATAGACCATGATCCACGCATGATAGATCTGGTCGGGGGATACATAGCCGGTGACAATTTTTGTGGGGATGCCCACGCTACGAAGCATGGCGGCTCCCAGGCTGGCGTAATCAAAGCAGATGCCTTTTTTGCTTGTCAGGGTTTTGTCGGGATTGGGGACATAGCCCGTGGCCTGCTTAAGTTTGGATGCCTTGTCGTTGTCGTAGGAAACGTTATCTACCACCCACTGACAGATGTCTTTTACGGCATCGCCCTGGTTTTGGGCGCCTTTGGTCAGTTCGCGCGCTTTTTTAACGCATGCGCTGGTATCGGTGTAATTGCAATACACGTTGGGCACGGTAAAGGGCGCCCGCTCATCGCTCAACGCTACCGAGGCAGTTGCGCTGAGCAGCTCGACATAGTTGTCGCCCGAGGTGTTTTGCATCACACGGAACTGATAAGCGCCGTCGCCAAACGTGAGGGGGCAAATGATGGCCGCACCGTCCTGCGGCAGGTCGTAGCTGTAAGTAGCCTGCCCGCTGGTGACGAGAAACTTAAGTCGTTGCTGGTTGGCGGCCGCTGCTCCAACGTAGCCGGCGTTTACGCACGAGGTGTCGATAGAGGCGCCGTTGAATGATTGTGCCGCATCGGCATGAAAGGCCGACGGGGAGATATGCTTGGGTGCCGAGAAGTCTGCCCCAGAGGTTTCGCCCGACGAGTCCCCGCAAGCGGTGAGCGTTAGCGCGACAAGCGCAAGCAGCACCGCACAGACGATGCGTACCCCGGGACGTGCCCTATGTGTAAAAGAAACGCTCATTCGGTTGAGTATAGACGCTCATGCGCCATGGGTGGCTGCCATTTTGGCCTATGGCAAAAGGTGCGTTGTGCGACGTTATCGAAATGCTGGCCCAGCAATGATGTTTAACGTCCAAATTTGGTCTATCTCTGTAGTATATTGACTATGACTGATTCTATTGATTTGCGTCGTTCTGCCAGACGGCGTGTTCAATTTGGTCGTTGGCAGGGACTGCGTGAGGGCGCGGTGACCTGCTCGGGCGGCATGATCTGCGTGAGGGCGCGGTGGCTTGCCGGGTGACGCTATCCCGTGTGAGGGCACGGGGGACCTGTTGGAGTGAGGAACTATGCGCAAGAACGATCGATTCGAGCAGGAATTGAACGTTGTCGGTGCCGCACGCCGGGCAAAGGCCTTTGGCATCAAGACTATGACGGTGGTCGTGACGGTAGCAATGCTGGTCTCGGGCGTGCCGACAAGGGTGATTGCCGAGGGTCTGCAAGAGGCAGGCGTTATTGCCGCGCAAGATTCGACGGACCAGAGTGCGTCGAGCAGCGGGCAGCAGGAAACTGCTCAGTCGAATACGCAGGAACAGCCTCAGGCCGCGTCCGAGCAAGCGGCTCAGCCCAGCTCGCAGGACAATGCCGCCGCTGCGCAGAATGACTCCCCGTCGGCCCAGCCCGCCCCGTCTGCTCAACCCTCCCAGCAGACGGAAACGGCCGATATCGCCCTCACGCTCAACAACGCCTCCATCACGTACAAGGGCCAGGTTGTTGCGCAGCCGGCCCAAAAGGTGACGGCGCCTACGAGCGACAGCTTTGAGTTCACCGTTCAGCCGGACAACGGCTACAAGCTGAGCAAGGTCACCCTCACGGTTAGCGGCGCCGACCGCGAACTCAAGGCCGACGCCAATGGTTTGTACACCGTGGACGCTGCCGACGTGGCGCAGTCTCCGCGCGTTACGCTCCAGACCGAGCAGGAAAAGGCCGCCGAGCCGGCAAAGGAGGCCACCCCGATCGAGGACGCCGAGGGCGTCGATGGTGGCTCGAACGATGTTGCGTCGAACGATATCGCGGCTGCGGCTAATGAGGAAAATGTCTCCGTTGCGAGCGATGTGAGCGGCGAGCCCGGCAAGACCACTAACGCCAAAGTCGGCGATACGGTGACCCTGAACGGAACGAGCAATAAGGGCTACTGTGCTTATTCCCATCAATGGGAGGTAACCACCGATAACGAAAACGACGCGGCGATTACCAACAATGGAAAGACAGTATCGGTTACATTCGATAAGCCTGGCACTTACAAGTTCAAACACAAGTACTGCAGGAAAAACCATCTTATTGGTGAGCACAAGTTCGGCACGGACACCTTCACCGTAGTGGTATCCGACAATGTCGTTACCAGCCTCACCATTTCTGGCGAAAGCTCGGTCAAGCAGTTCAAAACTATTCAGCTTACGACGAATGCGCCCAATGTCACGTGGTCCTCGAGCGACGAGAAAGTCGCTACTGTTGACCAACAGGGCAACGTTAAGGGCATCGCGCAGGGAAAGGTGACCGTTAAGGCACAGACGCTTGGCACCAACGGTGAGCTGCTGACTGCCACTAAAGAAATCACCGTGACTGCTGCGCCGGAGACGGGCGTCCAGAACGCTTACTTCTTTTTCTTGAAGCCGGGGATGAAGCCTGAGTCCAATAGTGCTGCCGACTGGTATCCGGAAAGCGGAGCCGAAACGGATAACAACAGGGGTCGTATCAACATTACCGATATACAGACCGATGGCTCAGAAGCTGGCAACTCATACGATAACGTTGCAAATCGTGTAGTGTCGTGGCCAGACGGCTTGATTGAGGAGTCTGCGTCTGCTAACGGATTTGTGCTCTCACGCAAGAGCGAATACTGGAACACGCTGTTCGAGGCTTATAAGTCCAAAACCGGAATCACAAACCGGAATGACGTGAAGGAAATCATCCTGCAACCATACAAGATTTCACACCCTGCGACCGGCTATCATCTTGATTGCACGGTTGAGGTTGTCGCTAAATCTAAAGTTGCTGCCGAGTTCTACGTGTGGTATCCGGGCAAAGAGGGATACCAGATGATTGACACGGATATCTATTCTCTTGATGGGGATAGTGCATCGGTGCCCGAGACCACGGAAAAACTCAGGAAGACAATAGAATATAACGGCGTCACGTATAAGCTCTATAGCTGGTACGACAACCCGAACATTTCGGGCAATCCAGTGAGCTTCCCAGCAACTGTCTCGAGCAATGTTAAGTACTACGCTAAGTATGTTGCGCAAGATCAAACTGTCACCGTGAAATACCTTGACAAGGCAACCGAAAAGCAGCTCGATTCCAAGACCTTGACCGATCTGGTGAAGGGACAGGAGGTTACCGAGAGCCCCAAGCCTATTAAGGGATACGAGGTCGACGAGGGCTCCAAGAATCCCAAAAAGGCCATTGCTGGCATGGATTCCGAAATCGTGTTCTACTACAACGCGAAAAAGGGCGAAGCCGGCTATCATCTGTCTGTCCCTGGCGCAACGTGGTCTGGCGGCACCCCCCTCCGACCTGGTTTCCCCGTGGGATGGTAACAGCCTGAAATATAAGTACAACTATGGCTTCGCAAGGGGCGACACGTTTAACGTGACGTCTGCCGTTCCTGTTGCGAAAGATAAGGTATTTTTCGGTTGGCTTGATAAGGCCCGCGATGGTCGGCCTTCCAATATTTGTCATGCAGACGATTCAATCACTTATATCTATAGCAAGGATCAGACCTACTGCCTCGATGCCCTGTGGGCGAGCCTTTCCGCCACGGGTGAAAACGTTACGTATGACGGTCAACCGCACGGCGTGACAGTTGATGCTGCCATCAACGATGGCAGCACGCTGCCGGATAAGTATAAGCAGCAGGCAAAAGAGCACGTAACGCTGGGCAACATAGAATACAGTGTCGATGGTGGAGAAAACTGGACCGCCACGGCACCCACATTCGTGAACGCTGGTAAATATTCCGTTTCCGTGCGCGCTAACGTGAAGGTCGATGGCAAGGAAACCAAACAGCTAACCACCGAGACAGAGGTTGTTATTTCTAAACGCGAAGTGACGCTTAAGTCCGCCTCTGGCGAGTGGACCTACAATGGCGAAGAGCGCACTAAACATGAGATGGAATTCGTGAACGGCTTCGTCGAGGGCGAGGGCGCGACGATTAATTATACCGGCGCCATCACCAATGTTGGCGAGACCGAGAACACCTTTACCTATGAGTTGAACGAGGGTACGAATGCCAACAACTACACCTTTGCTGAACCCGAGTATGGCACTCTCAAGGTGAATCCGGTTTCCGATAAGGTTACCGTTACCATTACGGGCAACAAGGGCACCAAGCCTTATAACGGCAAAGAGCAGTCTGTGAGCGGCTATGAGTTTAAGGCCAATAATAAGCTTTACACCGACGGCGACTTCAAATTTACCGGCAATGCGACTGCCAAGGGCACCGCGGCCGGCACTTACACGATGGGTCTTGCCAAGGAGAACTTCGCCAACATCAGCAAGAACTTTGCCAGCGTCGAATTTGTGGTTGAGGACGGTCAGCTTGAGATTACGGGTGGTGAAATCGACCAGAAGGGTGTCAAGTGGACGCTGAACAATCTTCAGAAGAAGTATGACGGCAACACCTACAAGGCTGGCACTGCGACCGCTAAGGACAAATTCGGTAACAGCCTGAAGGTCGAATACAGCGTCGACGGTAAAAAATGGACGGGCGACCCGTCCACAATCACCGCAAAAAATTACAACGATAGCAAGTTCATTCAGCTTCGTGCAACTGGGGACAACTACAAAGATGGTGAGTACGCCTATAGCTCCGAGCCGGAACAGCTCTTTATTGGCAAGCGTCTGTTGACCATGACTTCTGCTGGGGACTCTAAGAAATACGATGGAACTCCGCTTTTAAAGAACTCCCAGTCTGATGTTGCGGTGACGGGCGATGGCTTTGCCGAGGGCGAGGGTGCCACATATCACATCACCGGCTCTCAGACCGAAGCGGGCTCTTCCAAGAACACTTTTACCTATAGCTTGAAGGACGGCACGCTGCCGGAGAACTATAAGATTACATGTGAGCCCGGTACGCTCACTGTTATTGCGAACGACTCCGAGGTTGTTGTTGCGATTAAGGGCAACTCTGCGACTAAAACTTACACTGGCCAGCCTCAGAGCGTTGAGGGCTACAGGGTTGTAAGTATTTCGAACGATAAATACAGCAGTAACGACTTTGAGCTTAAGGGCTCCGCCAAGGCGGAGCGTTCTGGCGAGGGCACCACGTATATGGGGCTGTCTGAAAACAGCTTTGTTAACAAGAGTGCCAACTTTAGCAATGTCACGTTCCAGGTGACGGACGGCTATATCACCATTAAGCCCAAATCGATCGTTCCTGATCCCAAGGACCCCGACAACAAGATGAGCGTTAAGGAGCCTGATGACGCTGTTTACAATGGACAGGTCCAGCAGCAGAAGCCCGTCGTCAAGGACGGCGACAAGACGCTGGTCGAGAATGCTGACTATAAGCTCTCTTATAGCAAAGACGCCACGAACGTCGGAACGGTGACGGTCACTGTTACTGGCATGGGTAACTACAGCGGCGAAGCTAAGGTGTCTTATCAGATCACTCCGGCGCCGCTGTCAATTACGACCGATTCCGATACTAAGGTCTACGATGGCACCCCGCTGACTGCGCGCGGAAGCATTGAGGGCCTTGTTGCTGACGAGACGGTTGACTTTAAGGTTACGGGCTCCCAGACCCTGGCTGGCTCGTCTAAGAACACCTATGAGCTCAAGTGGAACGGCTCTGCTAAGAAATCGAACTACGAAATTAAGAAAGAGGACGTCGGTTCTCTTTCGGTGACTGACCAGTCCATCAACCCCGAGGACTCCAATTCCTACAAGGGCGTGACTGTTAGTGACCTCAAGGATATTAAGTACAACGGCAAAGACCGCAAGCAGGAGCCGATTGTCAAGAGCGATGGCGTCGGCTTGGTTAAGGGCCGCGACTACGAGCTCTCGTATGGTGAGGATACGGTCAACGCTGGTGCGGTTACCGTGACCGTGAAGGGTATCGGTAATTACAGCGGCACCGTTACGCGTACCTACGAGATTACCAAGCGCGAGGTCAAGCTGAGCAGCAACACTTGCAGCAAGGTCTACGACGGTTCGGCTCTGACTGATCCGGTAGTCGTTGAGACGGGCAAGGATACGTTCGTGCCCGGCGAGGTTTCCAATATTCGCGCTACGGGTTCTATTACGAACCCCGGCACTGTCGTGAATGCCATCACCTTCGATAAGGGCGAAAAGTTCAACGAGAATAACTACGTTATCGAGTACGCCTGCGGCAAGCTGACGGTTACGCCGAAGAATGTCGCGGCAAAGGGCATGAAGGTTCAGACTCCGTCGGATACGGTCTACAACGGCAAGAAGCAAGAGTTCGAGCCGGTCGTGACGGATGGGTCGAAGACGCTCGTCAAGGGTGTCGATTATGATCTGTCCTTTAGCGACGATGCTGTAAATGCCGGCACAGTGACCATTACGGTCGCCGGCAAGGGCAACTATGGCGGTACGGCTAGCGTCCAGTACAAAATTGAGAAGCGCCCCGTCACCTTGGTGAGCAATGGCCACACGAGGAACTACAACGGATCGCCTCTCGAGGACGACGCCGTTGTCGTAACGAGTGAGTACAACTTTGTGGATGGTGAGGTCTCTGACCTTAAGGCCAATGGCTCTATTACCGAGCCGGGCGAGGTGGTTAATAACATCACCTACACCAAGAACGCTTCCTATAAGGATTCTAACTACAAGGTCACGATCACCGAGGGCAAGCTCAAGGTGCTGCCTCGCAACCTGCTTTCGTCTGGCATGGAGATTTCCAGCCTGGTCGATGTTGTTTACAACGGTCAGGTTCAAAAACAGAACCCCGTTGTCAAGGATGGCGATAAGACGCTGGTCGAGGGTACTGACTACACGCTCTCTTATAGCAAAGATGCCACGAACGTCGGAACGGTGACGGTCACCGTTACCGGTAAGGGCAACTACACAGGCGCGGTTGAACGCACGTACAACATTACCCGCGCGCCGCTGACGGTCGTCACAGAGACCGCGACCCAGGTGTACAACGGTCACGAACTGACGGCTCCCGGCAAGCTGGAGGGTCTTGTTGCTGGCGAGACGGCCGACTTTAAGACGACTGGCAAGCAGAAGAGCGTCGGCTCGAGCTTGAACACCTATGACATCAACTGGAACGGCACGGCAAAGAGCGGCAACTATCGTATTGCCGCGGAGAAGCTGGGTACGCTGACTGTCACCGAGTCCGAGCAGACCATTGTGGTCGCTACGACGGGTGGTCGCTTTGAGTACGATGGCTTGACGCACGTGCCGACGGTCAACGTCTACAACCTGCCCGAGGGCTACAGCGTGCGCGATGCTTCGTCCAACGCTGCGGTTAAGGATGTAAATGCTCGCAAGGATAGCGACCAGGGCATTGCGGTTACCGCCGACAACCTGGTGATTCTGAATGCTGAGGGCGAGGACGTAACGTCCAAGCTTAAGATCGAAAAGGCTGATGGCCACCTTGCGGTGACCCCGCGTACCGTGACGGTTAATACCCCGAGCGATTCCAAGGTCTACGATGGCACGGCTCTGACGGCAGAGGGCTCTATCTCCAACTTGGTCGAGGGCGAGACGGTCGACTTTAAGACGACCGGTTCTCAGACTAAAGTGGGCGAGTCTACGAACACCTATGAGCTTACGTGGAACGGCTCTGCTAAGGAATCGAACTACACCGTGAAGGAGACGCTCGGCAAGCTTGAGGTCTCTAAGCAGTCTATTGACGAGAAGGACAAGAAGGATTACAAGGGCATCAAGATTGATGACCCCGCTTCGACTATATATGACGGTTCTAAGCACCAGTGGACTCCGACGGTTACCGATGCCGATGGAAACAAGCTGACTGCCGACAAGGACTACGAGGTTGTCTATAAGCGCGACGGTGTCGTTTCCGACGACTTCAAGAACGCCGGTGCTATCACCGTGGTCATTAGCGGCAAGGGCAACTACAGCGGTACGGTTACCAAGAAGTATGAGATCACCAAGCGCGCCGTTACGTTGATGTCTGCCGATCACACCTGGACCTATGACGGCAAGGATCATCAGGAAAAGCACGTTAGCGTGACTCGCGATGGATTTGCTGCCGGTGAGGGTGTCGACTATAGCGACTTTGCCACGGTGAAGGACGTCACGGCCGAGCCCGTCGAGAACACCTTTACCTACACCGCCAAGAAGGGCACCGATCTAGAGAAGAACTACAACGTCAAGGTTGTGAACGGCAAGCTGACGGTTACGAAGGCCGCCGTAACGGGCAACATCGTCCTTACGACCAAGGACGAGTCCAAGACCTATGACGGTCACGCCCTCGAGGCGGGCGAGGCTAAGGCCGCCTCCACCACGGGTGACGATATCAAGGTCGAGTACAGTGCCGATCATGAGACGTGGACCGAGAATCGCTCCGAGGTTGCGCTGACGAACGCGGGCAGCAAGACGGTTTACGTTCGCGCTTCGAGCGAGAAGAACTTTAGCGGCTTTGTCGAGGCGACCGAGACTCTGACGGTTGATCCCGCAACGCTGAGCATTGCCACCAGGAACGCCGAGAAGACGTATGACGGTAAGGCACTTACCGCCGATGGCTCCATGAGCGGCTTGGTTAATGGCGAAACCGCGGAGTTCAAGGTAACCGGCACCCTGACGGCTGTTGGCGAGATCGCGAACGCTTACACGCTCACCTGGAACGGTACCGCTAAGAAGTCCAACTACATCGTCAAGGAGACGGTTGGCAAGCTGAAGGTCACCGCTCGCTCCGTCGACGACACTACTTACGGCATGAGTGTCAGCAAGCCCGAGTCCGTCGAGTACGACGGCAACGCCCATAAGTGGGCGCCGACCGTCAAGGACGGCGAGAAGACGCTCACCGAGGGCACCGACTACACGGTCGCCTACGGCAAGGACGACTTCACGAACGTCACCGGCGAGATCAAGGTGACCGTCACCGGCAAGGGCAACTACGCCGGTTCCGTCGTGCGCACCTACCAGATCACCCCCGCCCCGCTGACGGTTACGACTGAGGGCGCGTCGAAGACCTACGACGGCGAGGCGCTGATCCACGATGTCGCCACCATCAAGGGCCTCAAGAACAAGGAGACCGCGACGATCCACGCCACGGGCTCCCAGACCGAGGTCGGCGAGAGCGACAACGGCTATGTCATCACCTGGGACGGCTCCGCCGAGGAGGGCAACTATACCATCAAGACAGGGACGATCGGCAAGCTCGTGGTGAGCGAGACGGCCGACCAGATCACGGCCACGCCGGTAAATGTCGAGACGACCTATGACGGCAACGCCCATGGCGCCACCGTCCAGGTCAACGGCCTGCCCAAGGGTTACTCTGTCAAGAAGGCCGAGTCCAAGGCCACGGCGACCGACGTTGCCGACGGCGAGGTCAAGGCCACGGTCGACGAGCTCGTCATCGTGAACGCGCAGGGCAAGGACGTTACGTCCAAGCTCAACGTCAAGCGCGGCACCGCGACGATCAAGATCAATCCCGCCCCGCTGACGGTTACGACCGACGGCGGCGAGAAGGAGTACGACGGCACGGCGCTGACCGCCAACGGCATCAAGGTCGAGGGCCTCAAGGGCAAGGACTCCGTCTCTGCCAAGACCACCGGCAGCCGCACCAAGGTCGGCTCCTCGGACAACACCTACGAGATCAACTGGAAGGACACTAAGAAATCCAACTACAAGGTGACCGATGTCCTCGGTAAGCTCAAGGTCACGCCGTCCACCAAGGCCGTGACGCTTACGAGCGGCTCCGCATCGCGTGCCTACAGCGGCCATGCCCTGACGAGCGATGAGATTAAGGCCGAGGGCCTGCCCGAGGGCTTTACGGTCAAGGCCAAGATGGACGGTGCTCAGACCGACGCCGGTTCTTCCAAGAACACGGTCAAGAGCTACAAGATCCTCGATGCCAAGGGCGACGACGTGACCGACATGTTCGCGAACGTCACCGTCAAGACCGGCACGCTCACGGTCAGCCAGAAGAAGATCACGGTCGAGACCGAGGGCGCCACCAAGGTTTATGACGGCCAGGAGCTCACGAACAAGAACGGCGCCATTCACGGCCTGGTATCCGGCGAGCACGCCGATGTCGTGACCAACGGCACGCAGACCAACGTCGGCTCTAGCGACAACGGCTACACCATCGCCTGTGGTACCGCCAAGGAAGGCAACTACACGATTGCTTCCGATACGCTCGGCAAGCTCATCGTCACGCCCCAGTCCGTGAACCCGAACGACCCCTCGTATCACAAGCTCCAGGTGAGCAATCCCGCGGACCTGACCTATGACAGCCAGACCCATAAGTGGGCTCCCGAGGTGAAGGACTACACCGGTACCGAGCTCAAGGAGGGCGTGGACTACACGCTCGCCTACGACACCGATGACTTTATCAACGCCGGTTCTATTACGGTGACGGTTGTCGGCAAGAGCAACTACACCGGTACGGTCTCGAGGACCTACCGCATTAAGCCGGCACCGGTCTCCATCAAGACCGAGAGCGCCGCGCGCGCCTACAACGGCAAGGCCCTGACGGCGGGCGGCGCCATTACCGGCCTCGTCAACGGCGAGACGGCTGATTTCCGCGTCACCGGCAGCCAGACCAAGGCCGGTCATTCGGCGAACACCTATAAGCTCGCTTGGACCGGCACGGCCCGCGAGGCGAACTACACCGTTGACTCCATCGAGACCGGCACGCTGACGGTGACCGAGTCCGAGGACACCGTGGTGGTCACCACGACGGGCGGCACCTTTACCTATGACGGCGAGGCTCACGGCGCGACGGTTGCGGTGTCGCAGCTGCCCGAGGGCTACGCCGTTGACGGCACGCCCAGCTCGGACGCGACCGCTACGGATGCGAACGGCGATGGCGTCAAGGCCACGGTGGACCACCTGGTGATCCGCAACGCCGAGGGCGAGGACGTGACGTCCAAGCTCAACATCAAGAAGGTTGACGGAACCATCAAGGTCCTGCCTGCCGAGCTTGCGGTTACGACCGACTCTGCAACCAAGGTATACGACGGCACGGCGCTGACTGCCGGCGCCACCGTGACCGGCCTGGTGGGCGATGAGGAGGCAACGCTTGAGGCTACCGGCAAGCAGACCCAGGTGGGCTCCTCCAGCAACGGTTACAAGCTGACGTTCGACAAGACGGCCAAGGCCAAGAACTACAAGGTTGTCTCCGAGAGCCTCGGCACGCTTACCGTGACCAAGCAGTCCATCGTTCCGTCCGAACCCGGCACGCCGAGCGATAACTACAAGGGCGTTACGGTCGATGATCCCAAGGATGCCGTCTACGATGGTGTCGAGCACAAGTGGACGCCCGTTGTGAAGGACGCCGAAGGCAAGACGCTCGTTGAGGGTACTGACTACGTGGTCTCCTACGACACCGATGACTTTGTCGATGTCGCGACGATCACCGTGACCATCACCGGCAAGGGTAACTACGCCGGAACGATTGCCAAGAGCTATCGCATCACCAAGGCCCCGCTGCATGTTGTGACGGGCAGCGCTACCAAGGTCTACGACGGCCAGGCGCTTACGAGCGCAACGGTCACGATCGACGGTTTGGCTGAGCGTGATCGTATTGGCATCGCTGTCACTGGTAGCCAGACAAACGTCGGTAGTTCGCAGAACACTTACACCATCGACTGGATGCAGACGAGCGCGGATAACTACGAGCTGACCGATGAGCTCGGTACGCTGACGGTTGCCGCCGCGCCTGCAAGGCCGACCACCCCGACGACGCCGGTCACCCCGACCACTCCGACGACGCCCACGGTTCCCAACCCGACGTCTAACGGCTCGGATGGTGGCTCCACCACGATGACCGCGGCGCCCACGGGCGAGGACTCCGCGACTGGCAACGATCAGGAGCAAAAGGAAGAGAAGGTCTTCGACGCCAAGAACCCGCTGGGTAAGTTCGACGGCAAGAAGGACACCTGCTGGGTCCACTGGTACATGATCATCTGCGCAGTCGCCACTGCAGCATACGGCCTGTTTGTTGGCCTGCGTCGCGACAAGCACGGCCGTCGCCTGCAAAACGACCTGGACAAGGTCCTTGGCAATGACGACGAGACTCAGGAATAAAGGGAGGTTAGAGCCATGAAGAAGAGCAACTATCTGGTCCTTGCCGTTTCGGCTTTGGTTTCGATCTTCCTGCTGTACCTGTGGTACTCGCTGGGATTCAACAAGATCGACAGTCCGCTCGACTTGGTGATTTCCATCGTTTGGTGGGTGCTGATCGCCGTGTTGGTTGTTTGGATCAACAAGCTCGAGAAGACGCGCCAGCAGCGCATCAGGACGATGTATCTGGCGCCCGCGGTTCTGTACAACAGCGAGACGGGCGTTCGTAGGCTGCAGGCGGGCGTAAACACCGTCGAGGCCATGCGCGAGATTCTGGAGGGTCTGGAGTACGGCTTCGATACCCAGGATCTTCCCAACCGCGACGAAGTCGATTTTGCCTACGTGGTAAAGACCGACGAGTACAAGCCTGCTCAGGACAAGGACTCCGAGCCCACTTGGAAAGGCTCGGTTGTAAAGATCGATCGCGCGGGCGAGAACACCGAGACCGCGTTTGACGGAATCCAACAGCTTTCTGCCGCCCTGGCGTAGATGGGGTATGGGGGCGAACCTGCGAGAGCGGGTTCGCCCTTTTTGTTGCCGTTAGGGTCAATAGGATGTTTGACCTGCGAGAATACGGCAGAAAAAAATTCTCAAATAATTGTTGACTCCCATCTTGCAACTAGGCTAATATATCCCTTGCGCGATGGACCTGTAGCTCAGTTGGTTAGAGCGTCCGGCTGATAACCGGGAGGTCACA
>ENA-OUQH01000837-OUQH01000837.1-human-gut-metagenome-genome-assembly--contig:-NODE-837-length-21667-cov-11.852628_pt1 | contig 21667 bp, 12 predicted proteins | sample MGYA00237948_ERZ548828 | MGnify/ENA primary metagenome ERZ548828 (study PRJEB26490, sample SAMN05194711) | human gut metagenome | biome: terrestrial biome; feature: human-associated habitat; material...
GGGTGGAACTGCTATACTATGAAATACAGAACTCTGCGACTGCGGCTCCCTTGACCGGCAGCCGTTTTCGTTTCTGTATCAATCCGCAGAAGGAGGGTTCAAAAAGGTACTTCGCGCGGGACAGGCCCGCGCACGACACGAACATTCGAATTCTGAAAGAAATCAGGAGGAAATGCAAGCATGAAAAAACGCACAACGCGGTGTCTCGCGCTGCTGCTGGCAGTCGTCATGGTCCTTTCGGTCATGCCGGTCGCCATGGCAGAGGGGACAACGCAGACCTACACCAAGGTCACAAGTGCAGCCGAACTGACGACCGGCAAGTATGTACTTGTGACAGATACGGATTATGCGCCGGATTATTTTGACAACGGCTGGGTTCTTGCAACACAGCCCAGCGTTGTTGACGGTAAGATCGAAAATCCGACTGCAGGCGTCTGGACGCTGACCGTCGATACGGACGGCGTCGTTATGGCGGACGCGAAGGGAACTTCGATTGCGCCGAAGGGCGGCAACACGAACGGCATCCAGTCTGGCAGCTATAAATGGGCAGCCAGCTTTGCCAGCGGCAAATTTACCTTTGCCGGAACGGGTGACGATACTGTCACGCTCGCCAGTAACAAGGGAAACGGAAATAAGTTCAGAGCGTATAAGAACTCAACTGTAAACGGCGGCTATCCGCATGAGTTTACGCTCTACAAGCTCACCGCAGCCAAGGAGAAGGTCGCGACCCCGACGGCTGACCCGGCTTCGGGCGCGGTAGAAAAGAGCACAAAGGTCACCTTCTCCTGCACGACGGCAGACGCAGCGATCCTCTACAAGACCACGGGTGATTACGTTACATATACCAAACCCGTCGAGGTAACGGAGAACACCACCTTCACCGTCAAGGCCACGAAAGCCGGCATGGACGACAGCGACGAAGTACAATTCGCCTATACCGTCAAGGCTGAAGAACCGGTTCAGAGCCTGTTCAAGGACGGCGAGCAGATCGTCATCTACAACCCGGCTAACATGAAGGCCCTGTCCACTGAATACTCCGGCTTCTACAACAAGGGCACGGATGTGGCGCTGACGAACGGCACGCTGACCGGCTACACCGAGGCCGACGTCTGGACGGTCGGCGTCAACGCGGACGGTTCTTACACGTTCTCCACCAAGGACGGCAAGAAGCTGTCCATGGCTGAGAAGTATACCAGCACCCCGCTGGACGACGTGAACACCGCATGGAAGGTTTCCGAGGCTGCAACGACCGGCTGCTATTACATCCAGAACGCCGTGCGCGGCAATTATCTGGAGTGGTACGCCGATAAGAGCAACTGGAGCAGCTACGGCAGCATCGGCAGCAATGAGGCGCTGTTTGCCCAGCAGTTCTATCTGGTCGTGGACGACGGCGGCTCCGATGAGCCTTCCGGCGATCTGCCCAAGCCCGGCGACAAGTTCGTGATCTACAACCAGAACGCACAGGCGGTTCTGGCGGCGGAGAACGATTCGAAGTCCATTGAAAAGGCGGCAGCCACCGTCGCGGACGGCAAGGCCACCCCGGCGAACGGCGCTGTTGTGTTCACCGTCGAGCAGAACGGCGAATACCTCCGCTTCAAGAGCGAAGCCTATGGCTATCTCTGCTCCAACGGCACCGGCAACAACGCGTTCTACAGCAAGGACTTCTCCGAAGAGGGCGTTACGACTGACGACGCCGACTGGCTCGTCCGCGAATGCTCCGGCGGCGTGGGCGGCTATGAGATGGAGAGCCGCACGGCGAAGTTCAACAATAAGTATAGCCAGTGGTTGGAGTACTACTCCGATTCGTTCAAGACCTACAGCATGGATAAGAGCAAGGTCACGGATTACACCATCTACTCCTTCTTCTTCTATCCCGTGGCGGACGGCGTGAATGTGGACGGCGGCCTCGTCGTGCAGCCCACCATCACCTTCCCCGAAACCATGCTCCCGGCCTATGTCGGCAGCGATTACGAGTTTGAACTCGAGATCGACACAATCTATGAAATCGACAATCCGTGGATCGAGTACAGTGTCAAGAAGGCCGACGGAACGTACATCCCCGGCTATCTCAGCGAGCTGCAGGGCAACACGGACGTGGAGGTTCTGGACGGCTTCACCACCGGCAAGGGCCGCGTCCATATCACGGTCTTTGATTCGGATATCGCGGAAGCAGCCAAGGTCGGCGGCAAAATGACCCTGACCTTTGCGTTCAAGGATGTCAAGGGCAACGAGGCCAGAGCGTCCTGCACCGTCGACATCCTCGACGAGCCCGTGATCTCCAACGTAACGCCCGCGCAGGGCGCGCAGACCGGCGAGAACAAAAAGCCGACGATCTCCGCGGAGATCTCGAACGCTGGCGAGAACGCCAGCGTAACGATGACTGTCAACAGTGAAAAGGTCGATGCTGTCTACGCGAACGGCAAGGTCACCTACACCCCGGCTGCCGCTATGGCGGACGGCAAGGTCACGGTAACTGTGACGGTCAAGCGTGCGGATAAAAAGGAAACCAGCAAGACCTGGTCCTTCACCATCGGCGAGGCGACCTTCCAGCGCTACTTCGGCCAGCTGCACTCCCACACGCAGTATTCCGACGGCGCTGGCTCGCTGGACAGCGCACTGGATTATGTCAAGAATCTGCCTGAAATCGCGAACGTCGACTTCGTCGCATTCACTGACCATTCCAACTACTTTGACAAGTCCGGCGCAGCCAACCCCGAGGGCGCGCTCTACGACATGAGCCTTGCCAGCGCGGCGAGCCAGAATCTCTGGAATGAGTATAAGAACGCGGTCGCTGCGTTCAATAAAGAAAATGCAGGCAGCATGGTCGCCATTGCGGGCTTTGAAATGACGTGGTCCGGCGGTCCCGGCCATATCAACACCTTCAACACCCCCGGCATCGTCTCCCGCAACAACACGACGCTCAACAACAAGACCAAGGATGCTGGCCTGCAGGCCTACTACAAGCTTCTGTCGCAGACAGAGGGCGTCGATTCCATCAGCCAGTTCAACCATCCGGGCACGACGTTCGGCAACTTCATTGACTTCGGTTACTGGGATGCTGTCGTTGACACCCGTATGTACATGGTCGAAGTCGGCAACGGCGAAGGCCAGATCGGCGCAGGCGGCTATTATCCCAGCTACGAGCAGTACATCATGGCGCTCGACAAGGGCTGGCACGTCGCCCCGACCAACAACCAGGATAACCACAAGGGCCGCTGGGGCAACGCCAACGACGCCCGCGACGTCATCCTGACCGACGACTTTACCGAAGACGGCATCTATGCAGCGCTCAGAGCACGCCGTATGTACGCCACCGAGGACAAGAACCTCGATCTGGACTACACGGTCAACGGCAACATGATGGGCTCCATCATCGACGTTCCCGAGAAGCTGAACTTCGAGATCTCCTTCAACGATCCCGACCGCACCGATTCCATCGCCAAGGTCGAGCTGGTCGTCAACTCCGGCAAGGTCGCCTATACCTGGGACAGTGCCGCAGATCTCGCCAAGGGCTCCGTCAGCGTGGAACTGGCGCCTGAGTACACCTATTACTTCGTCCGCGTCACCGAGGGCGACGGCGATCTGGCCGTGACCGCTCCCGTCTGGGTCGGCGAATCGCTCAAGCTTGGCATTTCCAAGGCTGAATGCGGCACGTCTACCCCTGTCACCGACGAAGAACTGACCATCACCACCACGTTCTTCAACAGTGAGGCAAAGCCCGCTACCATCAAGTCCATCACCTATGCCATCGGCGGCGAAACCATCGGCACCGTGACGGATCCCATCGCGCTGGCTGCAAGCAGCACGCAGGATGTGGAATTCAAGTATACCCCGACCAAGGCCCGCATCATGACCGTCCGGATCACGGCTGTGATCGAGCAGGACGGCAAGGAGTACACGTTCACCAAGGACGTCACGCTCGATGTGCTTGACGCAAGCAAGCTTGTCTACATCGGCATTGACGCCTCGCACTACAACGAATACGTTGCAGGCAACTATAAGGACTCCATGGGCAACTTCGGCGAACTGGCTGCGGCCTATTCCGTGCGTACAGTCACGCTGAAGACCAGCGAGGAACTTATCGCGGCCTGCGGCAATCCCAAGTACAAGGCCATCATCCTGACGGCTCCGTCCCGCCGTCTGGAAGCGGCCCAGAAGGATCCGAAGACCTATTCCGAGGACGAGCTGAACGCCCTCAAGACGTTCAACGACAACGGCGGCATGGTGATCCTCGCCGGTTGGTCTGACAACTACGAGAATTACCCCATCATCCAGAACAACCCGGACATCAAGCATATGGCCGCGACGCAAAACGAGGTTCTGGCCAAACTCGGCTCCAGCCTCCGTATCTCTGACGACGCAACGTATGACGATGAACGCTCCGCAGCCGACGGCGTCGACAAGTGGAGACTCTACTTCTCGTCCTACAACATGGAGAACCCGCTTCTGAAGGGCGTGGAATTCGATGCAGAGCATCCGTATGACAAACTCTACACCGAACGCTTCAGCCACTACGGCGGCGCGTCCATCTACGCAGTTGACGCAAGCGGCAATGCAACCTCCACGCTGCCCGCAACGGTCAGCCCGGCAGTCTACGGCCATGCAACGACCTACTCTGTGGACGTTGACAAGGACGGCCTCGGCGGCGCAGGTATCCCGAAGTACACCTTCGCGAAAAACGATGACCGCCTGATGGTCATGGCGTCTGAGCAGCTCGAGGGCAAGGGCCTCATCATCGTCTCCGGCGCAGCCTTCATGTCGAACTTCGAGGTGCAGTACCAGGTCTCCGACAGCGGCGCGGAGAAGAACTACTCCAACTACAAGATCTGCCAGAATCTCGTCTCCATGCTCAACCAGACCGAGATCACCAAGATCGCGGATGTGCAGGCAGAGACAGAGGAGGGCGTCAAGTTCACCGTGGAGGGCATCGTGACCTCCAACGCCTCCGGCTATAACAAGGATACCGCGTTCTTCGACTGCATCTATGTGCAGGACAACACCGCCGGTATCAACGCCTTCCCGGTTGCAGGCAACTTTAAGATCGGCGATAAGGTTCGTGTCACCGGTACGACGTCCTCCTATCAGGGCGAGCGTCAGCTGGCTGTGACGAAGATCGAAAAGATTGCGGACGCGGAGGCTCCGGCTCCCGTGGAAGTCACTGCCGCGCAGATCAACGACGGCTCCGTCCTCGGCAGCCTCGTCAAGATCAAGGGCACGATCACCAGAGTGGAAGAGGCCGAAGGCAAGATCCAGACCATCATGGTCAGGGATGCAGCCGGCAACGAAGCACGCGTCTTCATCGACGGCTACATCACGAAGGACAAGGAAGTCCAGAACGCCATCGTCGGCAATCAGGTCGAGGCGGTTGGCCTTGCCTCCTATGACAACACCTTCGTCCTCTCGGACGGCACGCAGGTCTACCCGCGTATCCGTATCCGCGACCGCGCTGACGTCGTCTGCACCGCAGGCGAGACCCCGGTCGAGACGTGGAGCATCACCTACGTCACCGATGGCGGCACGATCAACGGTGAATACCCGACGACCTACACCAAGGGCACCGTGACCGTTCTGCCGACCAATGTGACCAAGCCCGGCTACACCTTCCTCGGCTGGTTCACCGCCTACACCGGCGGCGTACAGGTCAAGCAGATCGAGGCGACGGAGACCGGCGACAAGACCTTCTATGCACGTTGGCATAAGACTGTCCTGCCGCCTCCGCCCGTCACCCCCGGCACCCCGGTCACCCCGGCCAGGCCCGCTGCCCCGGTAGGGCTCCCGTTTGCCGATGTGTCCGGCAGCGACTGGTTCTATAACGATGTCCGCTACGTCTACGAGAAGGGCATCATGGACGGCACGGGCGCCGATCGCTTCTCTCCCAACGCACCGCTGACCCGTGCCATGATCGTCACCATCCTCTACCGCATGGCGGGCAGCCCGTCCGTTTCCGGCTCGTCCGACTTTACGGATGTGGCCGCCGGCAAGTGGTTCGCCAAGGCAGTCGCATGGGCGGCAGCGAACGGCATCGTCAACGGCTACGGCGACAGCCTCTTCGGCCCGAACGACCCCGTGACCCGTGAGCAGCTTGCGGCGATCCTGTACCGCTACGCAGTCTACGGCGGCATGACGGCTGTGACGCTCGAGGAAAATCTCGGCAGCTTTGCCGACACGGCGCAGCTCTCCGCCTACGCCATTCAGGCGATGAACTGGGCGGTCGGCCAGGGTCTGATCAACGGCTCCGGCAGCAACCTTGTGCCGAAGGCACAGGCGACCCGCGCACAGGTCGCGGCGATCATCCACCGCTATCTCGAGCGCTGAGTTCCCCAACAATACAAAACTGCCCCGCCGGTTCTCCCGGCGGGGCAGTCCCCCATCCCGTATAAACTGCGCATCCTGAAGGAGAATCCATGAAAAACTTACAATGCAAGCTGACGCGCAAGCGCTGGCTGGAGATCGGCGTGAGCGCGCTGCTGTTTGTGCTGATCATCGCGTGGGCGCTGGTCCTGGAATACACGGAGCCTGACCGCGAGGCGACTGCCGCGCGCAAGCGGTTTTTCGCCGTTGCGCGCGTCACGGACATTCTGGACGACAACGCGGAGACCCAGGACTGGACGGAGGGCCGCCGCATCGGCCAGCAGTATCTCGAGGTCGAGATCCTGAGCGGCCCGTGGAAGGGCGAAACGCTTGAGGCGATCAACTATCTGACCATCTATACCAACGTCGACGCGAAGATCGGCACAAAGATCGTCGTCCGCCTCGATCTGGACGACGAGGGCGCGCCGTATATCATATCCATTCCGAATTATAACCGCGCCCCGGTGCTGCTCGGCCTGCTTGCCATATTTGCGGCGCTGCTCCTGCTGATCGGCCGGAAAAAGGGCCTTACGGCCCTGCTGGGGCTTTTGTATACGCTTGCGTGCGTCTGGTTCATTCAGGTACCCATGATCCTGCGCGGCGCGCAGCCGGTCGTGGTCACGGTCGTGCTTGTCGCGCTGACGACGGCGGCCTCTCTCCTGTTCCTGAACGGCTTCAGCCGCAAGACGCTCTGCGCCACGCTCGGCTGCATCGGCGGCGTGGCGGTCGCGGGTATTTTCGCCGCCCTGTGCGGGTCGATCTCGCCGCTCAACGGCTTCAACCTGCCGGAGGCGGAGGAACTGGTTTTGCGCGCGTCCGACCGGGGACTGAAGATCAGCGGTCTGTTCGTCAGCGGCATTCTCATCGCCTCGCTCGGCGCGGTCATGGACGTGGCCATGTCCATTTCCTCCGCCTGCTGGGAGCTGCGCGAGCTGAACCCCGACCTGCCGCGCAAGGCCCTGTTCCGCTCCGGCATGAACATCGGCCAGGACGCCATGGGCACCATGGCGAATACGCTCATCCTTGCCTTCGCCGGTTCGAGCCTCAATACGCTCCTGCTGTTCCAGATCTTTGATTATCCCATGATCCAGATCTTCAACGCCGATTCCATCGCCATCGAGATCATCCGCGGCGTGGCCGGAACCATCGGCATCATCCTGACCGTCCCCCTCGTCGCCCTCCTGAGCGCCGAGATCATGGGGCCGAAGAAAAAAGCGTAAGCTGCAAAACAGAAGTGGCATTCCCGGGCCGGGAATGCCGCTTTCTGCGTCAAAATGTCGGATCGTTATCGGTGTGCGTCCGCCTGCACGCAATATGCCTCCTGCATCTTTTGCAGGACGGCTTCCTTTTTTGGGATGGACGGGATGGCGCCGGAAGCTTCGGTGGAGAGGCTTGCTGCGGCTGCCGCGTAGCGGGCCATATAGGCAAGATCGTCCCGCGTCAGCGCCTCCGGCGCTTTCCCAAGCTCCAAAAAGCGCGATACGGCGCTGCCGCCAAAGATATCGCCTGCGCCGGTCGTGTCAATGGGGTGCACCTTCGGGCAGCCGCAGGAGAAGTCTGCCTGCTTATTTTTCAGCAGACATCCCTTCGGCCCCAGCGTGACCATGACGAGCTTCGCGCCCAGCGCCAGCACGCGCTCCGCGCCCTCCTCCGGGCTGCAGTCCCAGAGGAACTGCGTCTCCTCATCGCTGATCTTGACGATATCCGCCTGCGAAAGGCCCCAGAGGATCTGTTCCCTTGCCTCCTGCTCTGTTTTCCACAGCGGGGCGCGGTAATTGGGGTCGTAGGTGACGAGCCTGCCGTGCGCGCGGGCATAGGCCGCGGCCTTCTGCGTGGCCGTGCGGGCAGGCTCGTCCGTGCAGCTGAGCGAGCCGAAGTGGAACACGCGGCTTTCTGCCAGCATGGCCGGGTCGATCTCCTCCCAGCGCAGCTGTGTGTCCGCGCCGGGCTTGCGCGCGAAGGCGAACGAGCGGTCGCCGTGCGCGTCAAAGGTCACGAACGCAAGCGTCGTGAATGTATCGGGGCTGATCAGAATGCCGCGCGTGTCGATCCCGGCGCGGCGCATCGTGCCGGTCAGCAGATGGCCAAAGGTGTCGTCGCCGACCTTGGCGAGAAACGCGGTCTTCTTTCCATACGCGCTCAGCGCGGCGAGAAAGTTTCCGGGTGCGCCGCCGGGGTTGGCGGCAAGCGTGGGATAGCCGTTTTCATCCTTGGTGCGTTCTGCAAGATCGACAAGCAGCTCGCCCAGCGCGATCACATCATACATAGGTCTGTCCTCCTGTGTTTTTTGTTATTTTACCATGAAAGCAGCCTGGACTCAACCGCCGCGGACGAAAAATGCGCGCCGCGTTCCGCCTTTACATTTGCGCGCGTATGTGGTAAAATTCTCAAAAGTATGTGTACAAGTGCAAGGGGAGGATGCGTCCATGCCGATGACAAACGCCGCTGAATATCTAGAGCGCACCGCCGCCCGCGTCCCGGACAAGGTCGCCTTTTCCGACGCCTCCGGCAGTCTGACCTTCGGGCAGCTGCTGACGCGTGCACGGGCACTGGGAACCGTTCTGGCCAGGCTTCCGGGCTGCAAAAACGCGCCCGTGGCCGTGCTCACAGGCCGGACAGTACAGAGCGTTGCGGCCCTGCAGGGCGTTTTGCAGAGCGGGAATTATTACGTTCCCATCGACGAGCAGATGCCGGAGGCGCGGATGCGCCGCATTCTCGCGCAGGTGCACGCCCGCGCAATCGTCTTCCCGGAAGCGTGCCGCCCGCAGGCGGAGCGGCTGGCGGACTGCGCGCCGCTCGTTTGTCTGGAGGAAGCGGAGAAGACCGCGCCGGACGAAGCGCTTCTGCGGGCCCGGCGGGAGCAGATCATTGATCTGGATCCCGTGTACCTGCTCTTCACCTCCGGCTCGACCGGCACGCCGAAGGGCATCGTCATCTCCCACCGCGCCATTCTGGATTTTACCGACTGGCTGACGGACTTCTGCGGCTATACGGAGCATGAGGTCTTCGGCAATCAGTCGCCGTTTTACTTTGACACCTCCTGCAAGGATCTGTACCAGACGCTGAAGCTCGGCGCGACGTGCGTGATTCTGGAGAAGAAATTCTTCGCGCTGCCGCTGTTTTTGCTGCAGGCGCTCGACCGGAACGGCGTGACCGCCGTGAACTGGGCGACATCCGCGTTCCATCTGGCGGCAAGCTCCGGCGCGCTTGAAAAGTGCGTCCCGCATGCGCTGCGGAAGATCGTCGTCGGCGGCGAGGCGCTGCAGGCGCGGTACGTGAATATGTGGAAGCGCGCGATCCCGGAGGCGGAGCTTTATAATATGTACGGCCCGACGGAGACGACCGTCGACTGCGCCGCGCTGCACCTGACGCGCACGTACCGCGACGACGAGCCGATCCCCATCGGAAGGGCCTGCCGCAATATGCAGCTGCTGCTGTTAAAGGACGATCTGACCGAGGCGGCCCCCGGCGAGACGGGCGAGCTGTGCGTGCGCGGCTCCGGACTTGCGGCGGGATATTTCGCCGACGCAGAAAAGACCAACGCCGCCTTTATCCAGAACCCGCTCTGCCCCGATTACCGCGACATTCTCTACCGCACGGGCGATATGGCCGTGCAGCGGGAGGACGGGAATTTCTATTTTCTTGCCCGCCGCGACGGGCAGATCAAGCACATGGGCTACCGCATCGAGCTGGGCGAAATTGAAACGGCGCTCTACAGCGTCAAGGGCCTGCGGGAGGCCGTCTGCTTCTACGACGCGATGCGTGACAAGATCGTCTGCGTCTATGCGGGCAATCTGGACACCAATACACTTGCAAAGGCGCTGCGGACGGCGCTGCCGAAATATATGCTGCCGAACGTCTATGAAAAGCTGGACGCGCTGCCGCACAACGCAAACGGCAAGCTTGACCGCGCGGCGCTGAAGGAACGGTTTTTGCATGCGCAGAGTTGAAAGCTATGCAGCGCTTGCGCCGCTTCTGTCCGCACAGCTTCGGCGCGGCGTGGTGACCAACTGCTTTTTATCCCCGGCAGACTACCAGCGTGAGATCGATGCCGGGCTTTTTTACGAGGAAGAAGACGGCTTTCTGCTGCTGCTGCGGCAGCGGGCCGGATACCGGCTCCTGAACTTCTATCTGCACCCCGGCGCGAGGCTTTTCCTGCCGGAGACGGCTGTCCCGCTCGTCACGGAGCTGGCCTGCCGGGAAAAGGAGCAAGTTGCCATGCGTCGGGCGCAGGACGCGCTGTGTGCGCTCGGCTTTGCGGAGTGCTTTCGCCGTCTGCGGCGCACACGGGCGGCGGTTCCGGCTCCAAATAACGCGGAAGCTCCGACGGAGGCTTCCTTTGAGGCTGTGCGGGCGTTTTTACTTGAACAGTTCGACCCGCTGACGGGCTGCATCCCGCCGGACGAGGAACTCCGGCAGGCGGTCAGTGCCGGACAGGTGCTGTGCCTCATGGATGCGGACGGAATTTCGGGCTTGCTGCACTACGCGCCCGGGCGGGCGCAGTGCGAGATCCGCCATCTGGCCGTCCGTGCGGACTGCCGGGGGCATGGATACGCCGGGCGGCTGCTGGCTATGCTGGAAGCGAAGACCGGCGGGCAGAAATGCGCCGTCTGGGCAAGGGTGGGGAACGCCCCTGCCGAGCATTTCTATGAAAAAAATCAGTTTCAGCCGGACGGATGGCAGTCCGTTGTGCTGAGGCTGGGATAAAGGAGTTTTGGCATTATGAGAAAACAGATCATGGAGATCCTGACGGAGATTTGTCCGGGTATCGACTTTGAGAACGAAAAAGCCCTCATCGACGACGGCCTGATCGACTCGCTGGATATCGTCGCGGTCGTGACGGAGCTGATGGAGGCGTTTGACGTGGAGCTTGGCGTGGACGATCTGACGCCGGAAAACTTCAACAGCGTCGAGGCCATCGAGGAGCTCATCGAGAGCCGTCAGAGCTGAGATGTCCTTTGCCTCCCTGCCCTTTGTGGGGCTCGTCACGGCAGGCGTCGTGCTGTATTATCTGGTTCCGAAGCGGGCACAGTGGGTCGTGCTGCTGCTGGCAAGCATGGTCTTTTACCTGGTTGGCGGCGTCAAAAGCGCCGTCTGGCTCGTGCTGGTCGCGGGACTCACGTGGCTGGCGGGACTGCTGCTTGAAAAGCAGAACGCGCGTCCCGCGCCCGATAAGGCTGCAAAGACTGCCGTGCGCAGCGCGAAGAAGCGCATCTGCGCGGCGTGTCTGGTTCTCTGCTTCGGGCTGTTATATCTCATGAAATACTGGAACTTCACGGCCTCCGCGCTGCCGTCCGCCCTCGGGGACAAGCTTCCCCGGTGGGATTTCGTCGTGCCGCTGGGCCTGTCGTATTTCATCTTCCAGAGCGTGGGCTATGTCATCGACGTTTACCGCGGAAAGCTCCCCGCGCAGAAAAATCCCTTAAAATACGGCCTGTTCGTCTCGTTCTTCCCGCAGATGGTGCAGGGCCCCATCAGCCGGTACGACCAGCTTGCCCCGCAGCTTCTGGCTGAGCGCAGTCTGGACTGGCGTGATCTCAAATTCGGCATCCAGCTTTGCCTCTGGGGGTATTTCAAAAAGCTTGTCATCGCCGACCGGGCCGCCGTGCTGGTCAACGCTGTCATCACGGAAAACTGCCCCTACGGCGGCGCGGTCATTGCCAGCGGCATTCTGTTCTACTGCATCCAGCTCTACTGCGATTTTTCCGGCGGCATCGACATTACGCGCGGCGCCGCGCGGATGTTCGGCATTGACATGGCCGAGAATTTCCGCCGCCCGATCTTCGCAATGTCCCTGACGGAATACTGGCGGCGCTGGCACATCACGCTCGGCACGTGGATGCGCGACTATGTGTTTTACCCGCTGTCGCTGTCGAAAGCCTTCGGCAGACTCTCCCGCTGGGCCCGCACGCACATCAGAGGCACGGGCGGCAAGATCTTTGCCACGTCGCTCGCGACGTTCATCGTCTATCTCATCATCGGCATCTGGCACGGAGCGAACTTCCGCTATATTGCCTTCGGCCTGTGGAACGGCGTGCTCATTACGGCCTCGCTCCTGCTGGAGCGGACGTTTTTGCGCTGGAAAGCGGCGCTGCACATCAACGACAAGTCCGCCGCATGGCGCGTGTTCATGACGCTGCGCACGATGCTGCTGGTGTTCATCGGGCGGTATTTCACGCGTTCGCCGCGTCTGAGCTGCGTGTTCCGATTCTTGAAGACAACCGTGCTGCATCCACAGCCGTCACAGCTGCTCGACGGGACGCTTTTGTCGTTCGGCCTTGCGAAGACGGATTTTCTCGTGATCGCGCTGGGTCTGGCCGTTTTGCTGACGCTTGAGTGCTTGCAGGAGCGCGGCGTGCAGATCCGGGCTGCGCTGGAAAAGAAGTCTGGCTTTGTGCAGTGGCTTGCCGTGACGGCGCTGCTGCTGGCCGTGCTGCTGCTCGGCGTGTTCCGGGCCGGGTATATCCCGTCGGGCTTTATCTATACGCAGTTCTGAGGCGGTGATCGAATGAATTCAAAAAAATGGGTGCTGGTCTTTCTCGTGACCGTCCTTGTGCTGGCCGCGCTGCTGGCTGCGCTGAATCTTGCCGTCGACCCCTTCGGCGCGTTCGGGGACAGGCTGCTGTCCTGGTTCTCCTACGATGAGACGAATAACCCGCGCGTGGCAAAGTTCAGCTATCTCGAACAGCACCACGACGAATATGATTCCTATATCCTCGGCTGCTCGTCCACCAGCTCGTTCCCGGTGGACGCGTTCAACGAGGCGTATGGCGCCAGCTTTTACAATCTCATCATGTACGGCGCGGATATGCGCGACTGCGAAAAGATCGCGCGGTATCTGGTCGAACATTACGAGGTCAAAAACCTCATTCTGAACGTCTATCTCGACAACGGCCTGACCTACGACGAGGAATCCGACCGGCTGACGAAGAACCTCCACTATAAGGAGGACCCGGACACGTCCGTGCTGTCCTATTACACGCGCTATCTCTTTGCCGACCCGCGCTATGCGCTGGCCAAGCTGAACGCACTGCGCACAGACACCATTCTGCCGCAGACGTTCGACGTGTTTGACGAGCGGACAGGCTGCTATGACAAGCGCGTGCGCGACGCAGAACCGATCGGCAGCGAGGAGCGTTATCTCGAAAGCTACCCCGTCTTCGCCGACTATCCGCACCAGACGCTCTCGCTTCCGTACACGGAGCAGTGTATGCAGAGCGTCGCGGCGATCAAGACCCTGTGCGAGGAAGCGGGTGTGAACCTCACCGTCGCGGCCGGGCCGGTATATGCTGAGTATCTGAAAAATTATGAACCGGAAACCGTCGCGCAGTTTTACCGCTCGCTGGCACAGGTCACGCCGTTCTGGGATTTTTCGTCCAGCAGCGTCAGCTGCGAGATGCGCTATTTCTACGACGGCACGCACTTCCGCAACAACGTCGGCGAGATGATCTGCGCCCGCATGACAGGCCGCACAGATCTCTGGATCCCGGACGATTTCGGAACCTATGTGACCGCCGACACCCCGGAGGATTATTTCCTGAACGTCCTGTCCCCGGCGGCGCTTTCGGCCGATGAGATCAGCACGCAGGTGCCCATCCTCATGTACCACCATCTGTCCGAGGACGTGACGAACAGCGAAATGGTGTCCCCGGAGCAGTTTGAGGCGCAGATCCGGGCGCTTTCCGAGGCCGGGTATACCGGCGTCTCGTTTGACGAGCTGCAGGCGTATGTCCTGCGGGGCGAGCCGCTTCCTGAGAAGCCGGTCGTCATCACCTTTGACGACGGGTACAGGAGCAATTATACGCTTGCTTACCCGATCTTACAGAAATACAGCATGAAGGCGACGATCTTCGCCATCGGCGTTTCGTTCGGAACGGATCATTACAAGGATACGGACTATGCCATCACGCCGCACTTCGGCGCGGCTGAGGCGGCGGAAATGACCGCGTCCGGCCTCATTTCCATCCAGAGCCACACGTATGATATGCACCAGTGGCCGCCGTATGAGACAGGCTCCGCCGTGCGGGAGAACATTCTCCAGCTTTCCAGCGAAAGCGAAGAGGCCTACGTGCAGGCGCTGACGGAGGACTTTACGCGCAGCCGTGCACTGTTGGAGGACGCAACGGGCCGGCCGGTCGACGTGCTGGCGTACCCTGCGGGGCAGTACTCGACGCTGGCGCAGGTCACGCTCCAGTCTCTCGGCGTGCACGTGACGCTCTCGACCAATCCTGGCGTCAACACCGTCGTCAAGGGCCTGCCGCAGACGCTTTACGCCATGCTCCGCTTCGGCATTACGGAGGATGTCTCGCCGGAGGCGCTGCTGGATATGATCCGGTAAAACAGGAGAAGCAGGCTGTGTTTTATGATACAGCGCTTCCAGCTTGCCTGTAGGGGCGGACGACTCTGTCCGCCCGCACGGAATACAACCGCTGGCTGGAGTTTTGCGGCGAATTCGTACGCGCCTTCCGCTTTGACTGTAGGGGCCGATGCCCACATCGGCCCGTGAGGCAGTTACGAATTCGCCGAAGATTTTCGTAAAAACGGTGCGCTCTGCCGGGCCGATGTGGGCATCGGCCCCTACAAACGTGTTGGGAAGCGCATACGGATTCGCCTTGGGTTTCCGGAAAAAGCCACTGCTTCCAGCGAGCCGACAGAGTCGTCGGCTCCTACAGACGCTGTGTACTTGCTTCGCTTTATGAAAATCGGTTTTTGATTTGCAGAGAAGGCCGCCCGCCGGGCAGCCTTCTTTTCCCTTGAAATACATATATTCCTATATAAACATGTGTAAAAAGCAAACCTTCATAAAAAATTTTAGGTCAGCAAAAATTTTGTTTGACATCTGCTTTTCATGTGGTATGATGGTAGCAGAAGACGTCTGCACGGCAGACGCCGCAGATCAGAAAGAATAATAAATAAATAAATGGGAGGTACCCTGCGTTTATGAATTATGATGCTATCAAGAAGGCTGCCGAAGGCTACCGGGCTGACATGGCAAAGTTCCTCCGCGACATGATCGCGATCCCGTCCGAGTCCTGCGAGGAAGAGGGCGTCGTCAAGCGCATCGCCGCCGAGATGGAAAAGCTGGGCTATGACAAGGTCGAGTTCGACAAGCTCGGCAACGTCATCGGCTGGATGGGCACTGGCGACAAGATCATCGCCATCGACTCCCATATCGATACCGTCGGCATCGGCAACCGCGAAAACTGGACCGCGGATCCCTACACCGGCTACGAGACCGACGAGATCATCTACGGCCGCGGCGGCTCCGACCAGGAGGGCGGCATGGCTTCTGCTACCTACGCTGCCAAGATGATGAAGGACATGGGCCTCATCCCCGAGGGCTACAAGATCATGGTCGTCGGCACCGTCCAGGAAGAGGACTGCGACGGCATGTGCTGGCAGTACATCTACAACAAGGACGGCATTAAGCCCGAGTTCGTCATTTCCACCGAGCCCACCGACGGCGGCATCTATCGCGGTCACCGCGGCCGTATGGAGATCCGCGTCGACGTTCACGGTACCTCCTGCCACGGCTCCGCTCCCGACCGCGGCGACAACGCCATCTACAAGATGGCCGACATCATCGCCGACGTCCGCGCCCTCAACAACAACGGCTGCGACGAGTCCACCGACATCAAGGGTCTCGTCAAGATGCTCGACCCCAAGTACAACCCCGAGCACTTCGAGGACGCCCGCTTCCTGGGCCGCGGCACCTGCACCGTCAGCCAGATCTTCTACACCAGCCCCAGCCGCTGCGCCGTTGCCGACTCCTGCGCCATCTCCATCGACCGCCGCATGACCGCCGGCGAGACCTGGGAGTCCTGCCTGGACGAGATTCGCAACCTGCCGGCCGCCAAGAAGTACGGCGACGACGTGAAGGTCTCCATGTACATGTATGACCGTCCGTCCTGGACTGGCGAGGTCTACGAAACCGAGGCTTACTTCCCCACGTGGATCAACAAGGAGACCGCTCCGCACGTTAAGGCTCTCGTCGACGCTCACAAGGCCATGTTCGGTGACGAGCGCATCGGCTGCGAGCCCAGCATGGACAAGCGCACCGGTCGTCCGCTGTGCGACAAGTGGACCTTCTCCACGAACTGCGTTTCCATCCAGGGCCGCTATGGCATCCCCTGCGTCGGCTTTGGCCCGGGTGCCGAGTCTCAGGCTCACGCTCCCAACGAGGTCACCTACAAGGACGACCTGGTCACCGCTGCCGCCATGTACGTGGCTGCCCTGAACCTCTACGATCCGAGCCAGGCCGATGGCGACGCCACCGTGTTCCGCGCCGGTCTGACCAACAACAAGATCGATTAGTCCCATTCCTCGATTTTGTTGAGCCGGGGGCCGCTCGTGTCCCCGGCACCCCCTGTTGACTTGGGGCCCGCGGTCGTTATCTCCCATGCTTCCTCGACGGTGGCGGGTCCTCGTCATGGTGCTCTGCATGTTCTAGCCACACGCGCATGCCGGAGCACATCTACTCATTGCGATCGTTTCATCTTTAGAAAGGACATTTCCATGGACGCTAAGTTTACCGAGCTCGTCGAGCAGCTGAACGGCCTCGATTTTAAGGGTATGTACGGCAGCGACTTCCTGCACACCTGGGACAAGACCACCGATGAGCTCAAGGCGCTCTACATCGTCGCCGACGCCCTGCGCGCCCTGCGCGAGAACAACGTTTCGTCCAAGATCTTCGACTCGGGCCTGGCCGTCTCCCTGTTCCGCGACAACTCTACCCGTACGCGTTTCTCCTTCTCTAAGGCCGCCAACCTGCTCGGCCTTGAGCTGCAGGACCTGGACGAGAAGAAGTCCCAGATCGCTCACGGCGAGACCGTCCGCGAGACCGCTACCATGATCTCCTTCATGGCCGACGTCATCGGCATCCGCGACGACATGTACATCGGCAAGGGCGACGCCTACATGGCCGAGGTCTCCGAGTCTGTCCAGCAGGCATACGAGGACGGCGTTCTGGATCACCGTCCCACGCTCATCTCCCTGCAGTCCGATTCCGACCACCCCACGCAGTCCTCTGCCGACATGCTCTACCTCATCAACGAGTTTGGCGGCCTCGAGAACCTCAAGGGCAAGAAGGTTGCCGTCACCTGGGCCTATTCGCCCTCTTACGGCAAGCCGCTGTCCTGCCCGCAGTCGCTGATCAGCCTGCTGCCCCGCTTTGGCATGGACGTCACCCTGGCTCACCCCGAGGGCTACGACCTCATGCCCGAGGTCGTCGAGCGCGCCAAGGGCTATGCCGCCGAGTCCGGCACCACCTTTAAGCAGGTCAACACCATGGCCGAGGCCTTCGAGGGCGCCGACATCGTGATCCCCAAGAGCTGGGCTCCGTTTGCCGCCATGGAGAAGCGTACCAACCTGTACGCCGAGGGCGACGACGCCGGCATCGCTGCGCTCGAGAAGGAGCTGCTCGCTCAGAACGCTACGCATCAGGATTGGTGCTCTACGACCGAGCTCATGGAGAAGACCGCCAACGGCCAGGACACCATCTTTATGCACCCGTTGCCCGCCGACATCTCCGGTGTCTCCTGCGAGCACGGCGAGGTCAACGCCGACGTCTTCGACATGCACCGTGTGGGCATGTACAAGGAGGCCAGCTACAAGCCGTACGCCATCGCAGCCATGATGTTCCTGCAGAAGGTTGCCGATCCCGCCGCTACCCTCAAGGCCCTCGACGAGCGCAACACCGCCCGTTGGTTCCAGGCCTAAAGCTGGGCTGAGGTAAGCCATGTAAAGGGGGCGCTCTGCCAACCGGCGGGGTGCCCCTTTTTGCATCGTGGGCGTGCGGGATAAGCGCTTTCGATGTAGATGCCCCGCGACGCGAGTTATGGGTACGATGGTTTCAGGGGAGGTATCGCCATGAAACTTGGTTGCGTGATTATGGCCTCGGGCGAGGGTAAGCGGTTTGGCTCAAACAAGATGCTTGCCGATATCTATGGCAAGCCGCTGATTGCCCGGACTATCGATTCGGTTCCCCGGGGCTTTGACGTTGTGGTTTCGACGCGTTGGCCCGAGGTCGCTCAGATTTGCGAGGACAAGCATTGCCCGCGCGTGCTGCACGATGGCGGGCTACGCAGCGAAAGCGTCCGTGCGGGCCTTTCGTGGGGGGCGAGCCGCGGCTGGAAGGGTTGCCTCTTTTTGCCGGGCGACCAGCCGCTTGTGAGCGCGGATTCTTTTGAGGCTATGGTTCGTGCATTTGATGAGCGTGGCCGCAAGCATCCGGTGCGTCTTGCGTGCAATGGTGAGCCTTCAAGCCCGGTGCTCTTTCCGGCGGAACTGTTCGATGCACTTATGTGTCTTGAGGGCAAGGACGGTGGCGGTTCGATCCTCAGGGACCGTATCGACGTGGTGCTGGTCGAGGCGCGTGCCTACGAGCTGTGGGACGTCGATACCGCCAAGGGACAGCAACGCGTAACGGAGCATATCGCCGCCTGCTCGTATTTTGATCGCGTGGCCAACTGCATCAATCAATAAGGAGCAATAATGATCATCATCAAAAACGGCGCGCTCGTGACGCCGCAGGGGCTTCGCCGCGCCGATCTTGCCATGGATGGCGATAAGATCGTGCAGATCGCAGCTGCGATTGAGCCGGCCGAGGGCGATACCGTCGAGGATGCCGCGGGCTGCTGGGTGTTCCCCGGCTTTATCGATGCCCACACGCACATGCAGTGCTGGACCGGCATGGATTGGACGGCCGATAGCTTTGAGACCGGCACGCGCGCGGCTGCCTGCGGCGGCACGACGACCATCGTGGACTACGCGACGGCCGATCGCGGCGTGACCATGCCCGATGCCTTGGCCGAGTGGCATCGCCGCGCCGACGGAACCTGCACGGCCAACTACGCCTTCCATATGGCGCTCGCCGAGTGGAACGAGCGCAATCGCGCCGACCTCTCGGCCATGCGCGAGGCGGGCGTATCGTCGTTCAAGACCTACTTTGCCTACGACCACCTGCGCCTGGACGATGCCGAGACACTCGAGGTGCTTGAGGAGCTCAAGCGTATTGGCGGCATACTGTGCGTGCATTGCGAGAACGGCACGTTGGTCAACGCGCTGCAGAAGCGCATGTTTGAGCAGGGTATCCACGGGCCCGAGGGCCATGCGCTCAGCCGTCCGGACGTGTGTGAGGCCGAGGCCGTGAGCCGCCTGCTGTATCTGGCGCACTTGGCCGGGGACGCTCCGGTCAACGTGGTGCACCTTTCGACCAAGCTGGGGCTCGAGGCCATTCGCGCTGCCAAAGCGCGCGGGCAGAAGAACATCTATGTCGAGACATGCCCTCAGTATCTGATGCTCGACGACACCTGCTATCTGGAGCAGGGCGAGGACGGCTTTGCGGGCGCCAAGTACGTGATGAGCCCGCCGCTGCGCCATGCCGGTGACCGTGCCGCGCTGCGCGAGGCGCTTGTGGCTGGCGAGATCGATACTATTGCGACCGATCATTGCAGCTTTAACCTGCACGGGCAAAAGGACCGCGGGCGCGACGACTTCCGCGCGATTCCCAACGGCGGGCCCGGCGTGGAGCATCGTCCCGTTGCGATTGCCACGAGCTTTGAGGGACAGCTGGGCCCCGAGGACCTCTGCCGCCTGATGAGCGAGAACCCGGCGCGCGTGTTTGGCATGTACCCGCGCAAGGGCTGTCTTGCCGAGGGCTCCGATGCCGACGTGTGCGTGTGGGATCCGTGCGCGCGTTGGACGATCAGCGCCGCGACGCAGCATCAGGCCGTGGACTACACGCCGCTCGAGGGCTTTGAGGCACATGGCCGCGCCAAGGCCGTGTTTGTGAACGGCGTGCTGGCGGCACGCGACGGCGAGCCCACCGGAGCCCAACCCGGCCGCTACGTCCCCCGCTAGCGGGAAGACCGCCGGGGTAGCTAATTTGGGACGGGGCTCTTTTAGCTACCCCTTGAGGCTGGTGGCGATGAGGGGGCGGCCGAGGGCCGCCTCGAAGCGATCTGCCATCGTTGGATCGGCAAGCGTGTCGACTTGGTTGAGCATGATACGGGCATTGTTTAGGTTCAGCATCTGCATCTCGGCATTGAGCACCTGGGCGACGCGCTCGGGCGTGGCGATGTCGGTAGGCTCGCAGCCGCAGCGCTCGCAGAAGAGCTCGGGGCGGTGGACAACCTCGGCGACGGGCTTGCCCAGCCCCGAGGCGCCGACGACCCAGACAACGTTTGCCGTGGCGGCGGGAATTACCGGCTCCCAGGCGGCATGCGCCTTGAGCGGGAGTCGCTTGCTGCCATCTGCCTCGGCCAACACATGGTTAAAGCGCCGTGCCAGCTCGCCGAGCGGCTCGGCGGGGGCGGAGAGCTTGCCTGTCTCCGGGTCCAAGACGCCTGCCTGGCAGATGCTTCCGTGCACAAGGCCCGTGCAGGCCTCGCAGGTGCAACCGGGGACATGCGCGGCGCCCGGCTTCCAAGGCGCGGCGTCCAGGCGACGATTCGACCCGTCCCATGGCACGCCGGCGACGGGAAACATATGCGTGGTGGTGCAGAGGAGCACGCGGCCGCCAGCGCGCATGAGCTCAAGACCCAGCGTCTTCAGCAACGTCGACTTGCCGCCGCTGCCGATAATCGCGGTAATGCCCGGCTCGATCCTGAGCGCCGAGACAAGATTGCCGCTAACCGTTTCCATCTGTTCACCGCCGTATAATACTGTGATAATAAATAATCATCAGAGTAGCGGTCGAACCGCTTTTGCTCTGCTCAAACCGTAACACAGGGAGGTGCCCCGGGAATGCTCGTTTATGTTCGCGGCGCCGGCGATATCGCCACGGGCGTCGCCGCTCGCTTGGTGCGCTCCGGCGTGTCGGTCGTTATGGCCGATATCGCGGTTCCCACGTGCATCCGTCGCACAATCTGTTTTTGCGAGGCCATTCGCCTGGGCGAGGTCGAGGTCGAAGGCATTCGCGCTCGCTTGGCACAGACGCCGGCTGAGGCGCTTGCGATTACCGAGGCTGGAGACGTCGCCGTTGTGGTGGACCCTCAGGCCAAGATGCTCGATGAGCTTAAACCCGCGGCTGTGGTCGACGCGATTTTGGCTAAGCGCAACTTGGGCACCACGCGCGACATGGCGCCTGCCGTCATCGCTGTGGGGCCGGGCTTTACCGCGCCGGTTGACTGCGACGCCGTGGTCGAGACCATGCGCGGGCATTTTCTGGGTCGCGTCATTACCCAGGGCTCACCCCAGCCCAACACAGGCGTGCCGGGCATGATCGGCGGATATGGCAAGGAGCGCGTTATCCACAGCCCTGCCGCCGGCGTGTTTCGGTCCGACCGCGCAATCGGCGACATCGTGAGCGCCGGAG
>ENA-OUQH01000840-OUQH01000840.1-human-gut-metagenome-genome-assembly--contig:-NODE-840-length-21634-cov-10.009454_pt1 | contig 21634 bp, 29 predicted proteins | sample MGYA00237948_ERZ548828 | MGnify/ENA primary metagenome ERZ548828 (study PRJEB26490, sample SAMN05194711) | human gut metagenome | biome: terrestrial biome; feature: human-associated habitat; material...
TTCAATATATTAGCATTCTGCAAATGATAATCAAAGCAGTCATTCAGCACATACATAAACACATTTTCTGCCAAGACATTTAAGTCATGGCAGTTGGACAATTTATTCAAAGATATTTGAGTAAAAATATTCGTAATAACGCTCTTAATCTTATCCAAGTTTTCAAACATACTCTTATATTATTTATAGTTCAACTTGTAACATCACTCTATACACCTCACCTATAACTAGTTATCTTACTCTGCTTCACAAAAAGCGAATACTGACATTGAGCCGCCATATAGAGAATTTGCATCATATTAGCCGTTTGTTCCCGAGAAGCAGGTCCAAGAATAATTCCACTTAAGCGGAACGGATATATATTATCTTCTTCGACTTCTCTCACTAACTTCTTCTCAATGTAAGGTGTCAAAATACCGTTATCACGATTAATAAACCATCCGTCAGTTTTCTTACTATTTACCATCAATCGACATTCACTCTCAGAAGAATAATCTGATAGTTTCAAGAAATGCTGGTATTTCTTCAAGAGGTTCATGCGAAATCTGATAGAATTATTCTTTAATGCATCTTGTAATTTGGCAATTTTCTCTAGAACATCTGATTTTTCAGCTATATAACTAATATTAAAAAGTTCATCACTATCCTTGTTTATGCGCTCAAATACCATGCATACGCCACGGGCATTGTCCCCATACAATCTCCACATATCAAGATCGTCAATACGTGTAGTAAAAGAAGTAATGAATTCTTTATCTGCAAACAGATACTTATCACATTCTTCATCAAAGTCTTCTTTGTAGTTTCTAATGTATTCCTCTAAAAAACCTATCTCTGTTTTGTCATTCATCGACACAATACTATTCATACGCATCTTTCCCGACTGCAATACAGCAACAAGCGTATCTAATGTGGTATATTTGGCTATTTCATCAGGTTCCACTGCCCTTTCTGGCTTAATGTCCTTCAGCATATTCTGCTCTACTTCCTCCTTCAAGACGAAGCATTTAGAAGCTGGATCATAGAGAATATCTGTTATTTGAATCTCAAAACCATATATAGTATGAATCAGTTCACATATTTTCTTCTTTTTCAAATCGGCATCTTCAGGAAACTGGAATATCACTTGCATCCATTCATCGAACGTTTTGTCTGATTTCAGTAAATCATTTCTATTATATACAGACAGACCACCTTGATGCATGAATTGTATCTTCCAGCAAGGTATATCATACCCTTCTATAAATGAATCTGTTCTAAAACGGTGCCCTAAGCGGTATTCAAGTTTTAAGAAAGGCTTGTCATATATATAGAAAGTATCAGAGAAACTGCACAAGTCTATTTTCTCCATACTTTTGTTATGCCTGATGTCTTTAAGTCCCATGTTTTCCAGAGCCTTTTCAACTTTCAATACACTTTCCGTATAATCTTTCAAGCTCTGCTTCATATCCTTCAGTTCCTGCTCTAAAACAAACTTTCTTCTATCGTAGTTGACGATTCTTTCTGCTCCTAGACATTGTCCCACGAGTTTCATTTCCTCAAATATCGCATTATAATCGAAAATTCCTTTGGGTTTATTAAACCATTCCTCCAACTTAGGAAACTCTGAAAGTTCATATTCTTCTATGAAAACATCATTCCCTTCTGCATTCATCCTGAGAACAAATAGCATCTCAGGCTTATTATTATAACCTTCCATACTTTGTGTATTTATATAGTCGAGTAAGTGGAGGGAATTTCATCCTCCCTTCTCTCTGAACCTTGCTTGACAATCTCCCATCACACGGCTCTTCGTACTTAACTCTTTTGTTTCTTAGTTTATATTCTTTATTAACCTAGACGGGGATAGGGTACAAATCCCTTCACCCAGTGTGAAAACTCATTTCTGTTATGTGCCGCATATTCTACAAGCCATTCATACGCTCTGCCAAACTTCTTACCCTTGGAGAAGCGTTTGTACTTACGCATCACCTTTTCGAAGTATTCCTTTGTTTCCATAATTCTGATTTTAAGAATTCGGATGCAAAGGTAAATACTTAATGTGTTAAAGCCTTACGCTGTAATGGTGATATACCTATATATTTACGATCACTATGTAAGCATCCAATCCCTAAGGCAATAGCACTCCATCCCCAGTGTTTACTGGGGATACAGAGTATTTTAAGAAATTAGACTTTTTCGATTTTTAAAGCAGCTTTAACTAAAAGTGCTTCTGTCATCAAGGCATGATACTTCCACTTCAACACATAAATCGGAAGGACACCTCAAAAACTCTAGACAGAAAAACTCTGGTTCTTGTCTAACTACTGATAATACAAATGGCGCATTGTATTAATACGTTTTTCAATTTGAAGTTAACTTTTTCAAATCATAATACATGAGGCGCGTATGCAACGACTTTGTCATGTCATACCCCAGATTCTCTGCTTCTTGCTGTTCCGTCGAAAACAAAAACAAGAATTCATTCTTTTGATAAAAACCCAATGGAACCATACAATTATAGGCATCAACTATCAAAAAGCGGCATCCTGTTTTATTTTCTTCATCTATAAACCAAGATTTAATGAAATCCAATAATTCTGACCCTATACCTTGATGACGAAAGTCAACATTAATTCCAAGCCTTCCAATAAGTACAGCAGGATATCTACGCATTCGTTTCTCTCTAGGAATACCATGAGACAGTTTACGACCACGACTATTAGGTATGACATCTACTCTAATACTATCATTAGACAAAGTAAACATACAAACAATGGTTTTAGGATCATCATCCAGCACGAAGCAATAAGTTTTACCAAGCAATTCTGCTTTATAACGCATTGCATCATGTAGAAAGAAATCATCCAAATCCTCATCTCCACAAGTAAAAGGATGGCAAGTCGAAAGAATCTCGTCGTCCATCTTTTTAAGTTTACACTTATCTAATAAAAATCCCATAATTACATTCCTGCTTTTTTTAATATAGCACGAGCTATAGCTATTTTCTCTGAAAAATCAACACGCTCTTTACTTTTCATAACCTCATCAGCATTGTTGATAAAGCGAATAGCTTCATCACCATGAAGAGTCGGAATAACCTTTATATCTATTGCCATAATCTTATCTCCTATTATTTAGTTTATATAACTCTGCCGCAAAATTACGCTTTTTCTTCGAAACTACCAAGAAAAACAGAATAAATCTGCAAGTTATCAGTGAATTACCACAAAACCAGCACTTCAATAATCCTATCCACCTTTAGCAAGGCGGTCCCATCCCGCACAACATGGCGAGGGCTTTGATGCAGCATTAGATCTCCCCCGCAACAGCCAGGCGGTCCCATCCCGCAAAATATGGCGAAGACCTTTGATGGTCCGCCAACCTTAGAGCGTAGCGGTTCCGAGCGACGAGGAGGAGCGGTTACATCCCCTGTCCCCTGAGGTTTCTGTCCCCCGCTAACGGGGGAACCGAAGGGGGTGTAAAGACCATTGAAAAGGGGCTTTGGGAAAGCGGTGGAGCCTCCCTTAAGGGTAAGGGAGGACGGGTGGGTTTTCGAAAAATTTTGATAGACTTTATAAAAGTCACAATGAACATAGTAGTAATCCAGAAGCTGTCTTAACCCAATCCCCTCATTCATCTGATGCGAGTAGATATGAGTCAATTGGAAGATAATATTAAACTCCACTGTTGGGATCACAAGATAACCTCATATTGTCTTTTTATTGTTTTCCAACTGCTTCATTCTCTTCAATAGCAGAGAGTTAAGTAAGGACTTTATTTTTCTTGCCAACCTATCGTTATCTATTTTGACGATAGCAGCAAAATACAGTTAACTATAAAACACAATTTCTCCTACCCTCTATAGTATCATCATAGCGTTTTATATACTTATCTACGATTTGGATAGATAAGTCATCAAGATGAGAGCATCTATTATAAATATCTCTCAATTGCATATTCCGAAGATTTTCCAAATCTTCAATAGAGTCAACTATAGTTTGAGACGGATTATCTATAACCTCATTGTTGACTTCAGATGTTTGAGTAGCCGTCAGTTTCTTTGGTTTTATCTGCTTTAATAACTGCCTGCAAGACATATAAGGCTGGTTTTGAGCTAACCAATTATAAACTGCAATAAGGCACGTCATCTGCTGTTTTTCTCTCTCATCAAGTTGCTTGATCTCAACGACATCAACATAACCATCAAAAACCTGATGAAATAAACTTTGCAATTTTTTCAACTTATCCTGTGCATCCAGCAATATCATCGTCATTCTTTGAACATCATTGATGAAGCCACCTGAAGGCTGGTAACACTGTCTGAAGAAGATTGTCAAATCAGTAGAATAATGAGAATACAAGGAGTTTAATTTCTTCAAATTATCTTTTGCACTTTGGTCTTCATTCTCCTCTTTGTTAATTTCATAACCTAATCCGAATCTATTTATTTCAGTTGCAGGCAACTCTATGTGAGTATTTAAAATCTTATCACACACATCATAAGAAACTTGATCCATTTTTGCATTGTACGCCTTTCCTACTCGATGAATGTCATCAACACCTTGCCAATATTCTTTTATTACATCAACAAATAGCTTACGCAAAGTTATCAATTGATCACAATAAGCTTTTCTGGAAGGAAGGACATAGCTTTTTTCATACAAATGCACCATCATTGTGCGGGGCTCTTGCATATCGTCAAGTGGTAACTTTTCTCTACTTATATGCTTTTCAAAAGTCAAATCTATATCTTCAAAAATATCATCTTTTATTATCTCTGAATGATATACATCTGCATTTGGAAATGCTTTTCTCAGCAAATCAATATGATGCATATTAATGCGATGCATTATATCCCCATCCCTATCTCCATTTCCAAATTGTTTCCCTGCTGAAAAATAGTCTAAGAAAGTAAGACATTTGACCTCATTTTCACAAATTTCAAACTCCAAGATATTATTTTGGATACGAAATTGCTTAACGAAGTTTTCTTCCAGTTGATTAAATGTGGCAGAATCATAACCAGCCAGTTTCATTCCAAGAAGAACATCTGCCATCTCTTCTAAATTATTAGGAGCTTTAGCATCTATCTTAAAATCAGCAAACTCTGGCTTATAAGAAAGCTGCAAATTACATATCGTTAAGAATTTTGCCAACCAAAAATAGTCACGCCACTCTTTAGGCTTTTCCAAAGAAATGGAACTATCAAGCCATTTACATAAATAGAAATAGACCTCAGTCTGCGAAGAAAATCTTTTTCTTACATCATCCATGGTAATACCTATTTGGCTTCCAAACAATTTATCTACAGATTCATCAAGTTCGATTTCTGTAAAGTTAACCGGCACTAACACTTGCCAACAAAGATGCGCAGTTTGCCTTAACCAATCAAATGCGGCTTGATTATTATCAATATAATGTTTAACTCCACACCACACCAATGTTCTTGCCACAATATACGCTTGCATAGAGTTTATCTTCTTACCCTCCAATTTTCGTAAAAGAGAATCAGGCGTATATTTTCCTTCATCTATAAGGGCCATAAGAAACAAAGGACTTGTGTTTTCATTAATATGCTCGAATAATTCCATACCGATTTCTCCTAAACCATTTCTATAATTCCTAAATATCTCTTCAACTATGATATGAGTTCTAATGGGGTGAACATCAGAAAATCCTTCACCATTATACTCAAAGAATTCACCTTTCATCAGGTCTATACATCGAGACAGGTCCATTGGAGAAAGATGACACAAGTTCCGAATGGCATTCACAGAGATATTTCCCTGCAAGACATTCGAGACAGATATATACTGAAGAAAGGAGGCATTTACATGATCAAGTCTTCCTATCTGTTCAGAGATTCTTGCCCTTAGAGGAACACCTTGTGTTAGGAAATACACATATTCAAGCAATGTTTGAGGATGTCCGGATTCATTCCAAGCCTCTTCAAATATATCAATATGGCACAATCCTCTTTCGCATAGATGATCAAATATATCCTTTGCTTCAGATTCGGTTAAATCTAAGGCAAGAGTAGAATAATGAAGTTTCTCATTAACCTTGTTTTTACACCTATTCCAATCATCCTGCCGGATTGTTACTAAGCATTTAACAAAAGGAGTATCCTCTATTTCATTTACCACTTGAATCCATGAAGTATCGTATGGCAGCACATCTAAATAAACAAAAGCTTCACTCTTCAAGCCTTTCGAAATATCTTTGATGGTGGCAATAATCTGCGATATGTTATTTCGATTTACATATTTAATCTCGTATCGTAAAGGAGTACCACAAATCTTCAAATAACGATATGCTAAACTACTTTTGCCAGAACCTGAGACTCCCGTTATGAAAACAAGATTATTGTCTTTCAGCTTCTCATAGAGTTGTTGCAACTTTTCTTCTCTGACAACATCATAATTTTTGGCAATATGTATTTCCTTAGCAGATATACCTTGATAATAAGATATTTCAGAATTAACATCTTCCTGACAAACTGACTGAAAAAGTGGAATTACTGTTAGTCCAAATTGAGTAAAGAATTCCTTTTGACGCACAGAAAACGCTATAATCTGTCCCACCTGACAACATAAATCATCATAAGTAGCAGACTTTTTATTTATCACAAGATAACAAACCCATTGTACCAAGTAATCCTTTACTATTAAAGGATCAATAGATGGAAATCGATTTTTTAAAACAGATTCAACATAATTTTCCAACTCTCCTTGCGATTTAGACTGCCATAATATTTTTGCAGCAAGCTCCTTGGAAGAAGCATAATCCAAATGAAGAGTTTCCTCTTTTTTGAGCGACTTTACAAGAGAGGACACCTTCGTCAATCTATCAGAAATCACTCCTTTATCATTGCCATGTCCAACCGCCACGAATGATATTTTTACATTTGAATTTTCAGCTAAACTATCTTTACCACGAGAAAACAAAGAAGTAGATTTACCCTTGGAAAACAGATCAGAATACACGATTGTCCCAGAATAACACTTCACCTGTATGGTTTCGATAATTTGGTCATTCAAATATATGTCTAAATCTTCTCTTCCTTCGGGCACGAATACTTCTTTAGAATCAGCAGACTCTATCATTCTATACAACGTATAGAGATATTGAACATGATAACCAAAAACTGTTGATGAAACGGACATAACTATAACCTTTGTCTCAAATCTGATACTTAAAAATCAAGATCACAGCACCGAGTAGGGCGGTTTCCTCCCTCTTCCCTGAGGGTGAGAGGGTCGGGGTGAGAGGTGGAGCCCTCTTTAAGGGGAAAAAGCGATGCCAATGAGTGCAATGAAAGCTCGCTTTCAAATTGCCGAGTGCAGCTTGCTTTATCAAAAAAGAGGGACGGGGTGATTTTAGAAGATTTATTATCCAAAAATACATTTTTTGAGAAATCATTGACTACAAGAAAATAGTCAATGATTTGCCTCATTCCAATCCCTTCATCGAAGAAATGATGATATAAATGCGTCAGCTGGTAAATCACATTGAATGTCGTCGTTGGTATAGCAATATCCCCTGCCCCATCGGGCAGCCCCACAATATGCGAGCTTTGCAGATCCGCATTCCTTCGAAACCATTTCTGCAATCTGGCATGATAGATAGGATTATTCATGGAGCAAGGAAAGAAATGCAACTCTACAGGCACACCATCCAAGGAAGTCTCCAGATGCTGCAGTCTGATATCATCCCCCAGTTCAAACTTCTTTTGAGCATACTCCATAATCCTCTCCCTACTAGCATCAATCCAAACATCAATATCTCCAGGAGTACGTGAATAAGGATTCGGATACATCAAGGCATTCCCCTGACCTTTCAGAATGCAGCACCTCAACCCATCCTCTCTCAGCATCGAGAAGAGCTTACCCGCCACAGCATTCACCTTCATGTTCTGTCGGCGTATCTGTTACGCCTTACCCATCCAAGTCACCAGCAGTTCCCTTCCAATCGGATTCTGCTTCAACTCCTCAGGATACTCCTTTCCTAGTCGCTCAATACCATTAAAGCAAAGCCCCAGCAGAGCTTGCTTAGAAGCAAAGGAATACAGTTGCTGCCAGTCTATATCAGCAACAACATTACTCATATTATCCTTTTCACCAAGACAATATTTCAGAAAATCAAAAATCATATCATTTATTCAGATATACAATAGACTAAAAACTGCCACGTTTCTATAATATAAAAAAGTTGAAACATGAGATTACGACATATCCATAGTATAATTAAAACATTTCGACTCCTTCTTTGGCGAATCCTTGATGCTATAGACCGCAAGCTCGGTCCAGGTCCAGGAGACCATCGCCCCTAACCTACATTCAAGACAAAGTTTTACATAAACTTTGCCTTAATGAACTGTGGCACCTTCCAAGCCATTTTCATCAGCTTTGTCAATGTCACGGGCTTGAAGCCATATCCGGTATATACCCTGATATCCTCATCCCACACTTTCTTGCGCTTGGCAGAATCAGTACTCATGCCACCCATTCTCATTCTCGTTACAAACTCAGGGAGATACGCCACCTTCAGATGGCAGTTATACAGATAGTTCACCAGGAGATTGGTATCAGCAGCAATCTTGTAGCTCTCATCATAGAGACCACATTTCATCATCACCTCACGCTTGATATAGCAGGGAGGATGCAATGTGCAGCCAGTTAATTTCTTACCATTGGCCTACAAATATCTCTTGTCATAAAAATACGTATTAAGATAATATACTCCTGTATCAGGATTCCTATAGAAAACAGCATGCCCCGTACCCGATTGTAATTTTTGCAAAGCTTCATATTTACAAGAACTACCTTTGACTGTTTTTTTCTGTCTAAATGCCATTGCTATCAAATAAATTATATGACTGACATCGAAAACATCATTTTTATCTGTTCCTGTTGCAAGAATCTTTCCATTCAAAGAAAAATGTTTTAAAACATGAAGAAGACCGCCAACAACATCATTTTTCTCAGGAGTGTTTATATTGGGCTTGATAGCTCGGAGCAAATCTATTCGTAACACATCACCGAACTCACCATTAACTCGATACACGACATAACAGCAACAATGATCCACCAAATAATCCAGATACGCATTCTTATCACCCAAACCCTTATAATTGCTAACCTGATAAAGTGCATCCATAACATCATCTGCGTTACCTGTCCCAAAATTTTCAGGATATTGTGTTTGTGCTTGCTTTATCTGGTCAGAAATCATACTAAAAAAGCTAACATTAAAAATAATATAAAACTTTTCTCCATTTTTTTCAGTCAGATAAAGCCATATATTATTAATTGGAAAGCCAAATTGGAAAGCATCCAAACTTTTACCAACTTTTTGCCTTTCATCATTCTCATGCGCCCAAATTTTCTTAAATACGGGCTTAAGATATGACATCAAATCATCATATTCTTGTCTATCAAGCATCTTCATAAACTACACTTTAGAAACCAACTACATTTTCTAAGCTGAAAGTATTTCTGACTCCACAATACAGAAGCTTCAGTTCGTTGCGTAAAGCTGCTGGCGATAATATTTTTAGAAAACATCACTATGAGAACCAGTATTAGTCATCACTAAAACCAGCTCATCATTATATTGTTTCCATATCAACAGCCAATCTGGCATAATATGACATTCCCAACTTCCCGCATATTGCCCAGATAGTTTATGAGGCTTATATTCAGGAGGTAATTTTCCGGTCTCTTCTAGTATTCGAATTACCTTCTTTAGCTTTTCCATTGGAAGATTACGTTTTTTACAACGCTTTACATCCTTTTCAAAGCGACTGGTAGCTATGATTCTGTATTTCATATTCCCAACTTTTCAAACATATCATCAGCACTTTCATACTCCGTCACTCTACCATGACGAATATCATTCATTGCTTCTTCTATCCCAGACATGCTTTTCTGATGATTAGGAACAATCACAACGCCTTTCATTGCCTCAAGAACTTTCTTGAGTCCAGCCATAACACTATTATCTTCCACTTGTATAGTTAATGTTGCCATAACCTATAATTTTAAACGTTAAACTTTTCCGCAAAAGTACGCTTTTTTATTGAAACCACCAAGAAAAAAGCAGAAAATCTGCAAGTTATCAGCCAATTACTACAAAATCAACTGTAAACTATTAACTCTCTTTTCTCCCGGCGGTCCCAGCCCACACAACCATGGCGAGGGCTTTGATGCCCCGCCAACCTTAGAGCGAAGCGGTTCTGAGCACCGGAGGGCGGTTACATCCTTCCCTTTTCGAGAAGGGAAGGCTTGGTTAGGATGTGGAGCTCTCCTTGCAGGAGAGACGGAGAGGTAGAAAAGTCAGCACTGAGGGCGGTTACATTCTTTCTCTTAATGGTTAAGGGAAAGGCTTGGGTATAGGGTAAGGACCCTCCCGCAGGGGAGGGACAGGTGGGGCAAATATAGCACTGTAGGGCGGTTTCCCTCTTCTTCCCTGAGGGGAGAAGACCGAGATGAGAGGTGGAGCCTTCCTTAACGGTAAGGAAGGTTTCTGTCCCCCACAAATGGGGGAACCGAAGGGGGTGTAAAGACCATTGAGGGTAGATTTTCGAAAAATCCTCCTTTTATTTAAATTAAAGAGGAACGTGGCGTTTCGATAACGCATACCCTCCAATCACCCCATAACATACCAGCGGTATGAGAAAGGAAATCGCTATGCTGGCTGTGGTATCAGCAATGTACCCCATAATTAACGAAGCTACAGCACCACTCACTATCGTCATGATGAGCAAGGAAAGAAATCTGCTCCGTCAGTTGACTCCCTAACTGCATTCGGCCAACATTTACCTATCAACTTGAATTTCAGCATAATACTTTTTTACTTTTCCTCTTCGTAATAAAGTTTGTAATATTTCATACCTCTATTTTCATCATAGCCTTGCTCCAACAAGTCTTTGACACCTTTGACTTTAATATCAAAGTTCTTATCTAGTTTTATTGTAGTAATTTTAGTTGTAGCCTGTTTCTTTACAGCTGTTTTTGAAGGCAATATGGTATCTGGCAATTTTGTTTGAGAAAGTTCATAGTCTTCTTTAAATGCGTCTATCTGCCCTTTCATTTTTTCACCAAAAGCCTGATTGACAAAAGACGAGAAATCCAATTCTTCCGAACTTTTCAATGTTTCTATAGCCTTATTCATCATAATAGCCTTATCTGCTTTGCATACGGTCTCCATAGTTTCACTTGCCATAAAGCCTTTACAAAAGTCAATATAGTTCATTGTATCATGATAACTATCCTTGCATGATACGGCATGAAGAAAAGCATCCGTCCAATAATTGGCATCATGAGTATTACTATCCAGTACCGCAACGACGTAGCCGTCATTGCGGTTCTTATTGAACACAACACAACCTTTATCCAGTTTCTTCAAACTCATTCCGTTTTCAGGGATTATCTGTATTCCATTGCTATTATTGACAACTTTTAAAACAGTATCATGAAGTTCCGATTTAAACAAACCTACGGCATCAACCTTGTCTCCATCTACTATACAATCATTAATCTTCATCACGTAAAACTCTCCATTCTTGATTGAAGGATGGAGGCTTTGCTGATAGAGATAAGTAGCTAAATTATTAGCTTCTTGTATAAAAGAATTCTCGTCTTCAAAAATGGATGACACGAAATTGTAAACAGGATTTAGTTGCACTCCGCCAACAAAGTCCAAACGCTTTAGGTCATCATATTTCAGCGATTTATCAAATAGTTCAAAAAGAATGTCTTTAATCTCACTCAAATCAATCTTTTCTGATGAGAATGCCACACCCTCACCATTCGTTTTGTTGCCAACCATCTGAACAACAGCATACGCTATATTACCTAATTTAATTTTCATGATTTTCGTGCTAAAATTTCAGGAATTAAACCAAAGTCTTTGTCTTCAGTAAACCCATATCGAGTTTCAAAATAATTAAAATTATCCCAGTATTTACTGTCTGCATGTTCTATCATAATTATCTGAAAGTCCCTTTTCTTCAAGCCGACAATAGTATCCATAAAACGATTCATTAAGCAGAAGGCATCACGCAACTTCTTCTCATCATCATTTTGGATATTTTCATTATGCTTGGTTTTATCTGCATAATAAGGAATACTTGGCTGGTCTATAAATAAAAAATTCGGAACGAATTCATTGTTCTGCTGCAACAAGAAGTCATGAAGTCCTAAAAAGAAGCATAAGTGCATAAACATATAGTTTGATTTACTACCCACGTTGCGCTTATAGAATTTTGAATCCGGACTCTTCAACATCAACATTCGCTCTTCAATATTAAAATGCGGACGACAAGAATTATAGGATGCAGATATACCTATTTGCGAACCATAGTATTTGTTGATAGCATCATCCAAACCTGCTTCAATTTCGGATTTATTTGAAATAAATCTGGATATCTTATCGCTTAAGTCATTTACCTCATCCTGTAAATTGATATATTCTGAATCCGTTAATCCCTTGAACTTTGGCTCCTTCAAATTTTCAAATTCTACTCTCAATTTCACAGCCTCATGCATCCATCTCACACTAGCGGTATTTTTTGACAGCTTGTCCATCCGTGCAATTTTGGAATCAACAGCCTGTTTTTGCGCTATCAAATCCTTGTAGTGCTGCTCAAAGTTTTCAGGTAGTTCAATTTTTTGTTCACAGGTTTCTTTAATTTTCAGCAAGGAGTCTCTCAGATTCTGCACAAGCAATTTCGTATCTTCATAATCCAACACTTCCTCAATATGTTTATTCAGAAAATTCAATGGCACCAAACTATCACCTTGCTCTTTGGAAAGATTTTGATAACGCTCATATTCTCTCTTCAAACTATTGTATTTGGCGATTTGGGCAGTCAACGTCTTTCGCTTTTCCTTCAGAGCATCCAAATCCTTCATTATTTTGTCATTATCGCTATACTGCTCAAATTTCTGAAGGCCCTGTTTCACGATTCCGAGCATTATGTCAACATCATTAAAGAAACTGTTTTCTCCCAAACCCAAAGATACAAATTTGTCTTTTAAACGAAGAAGCGTTTTTTCATACGTCAACTTTTTCTTTGCATAGTCCTCTCGTTTCTTGTATTCAGCCTCCATCTTTTTCTTCTCTTCTGCGTACTTTTTCTTGAGTTCATCCTGTTTTGCATCCTCTATACCCAATGCTATTTTGATGAAATCATCAAGAAAATAATCAAAATCAATTTTTGAACCAAAGAAATTAGAATCAAAGTAAGTATTCATCGTAGCAATGATGTCCTCTGTCAGATAAGAGAAAATCAGAAAATGACGGAAATTCAAATTTACTTCAGTTTTCTTTTTATCTATTCTAAATGTAGCTTTAGGAGTGTGGAATAACTCATTAAATTTCAACAACAACTCTCCTCGATTGGTATTTGCCTGTAACTCATCAGGGAAATCTTTCCCTTCTGAAAAATACATTTGTTGCTCTACTGTTTCATTCTGAGGATTTTTTCGAGCTATCACATAATCAACATTATTCAGAGAAAAAGCAAGCCCATACCACTTGACGTTCTGATTGATTACATCCTCCACAATGGTAGAGCGTTCCGACAACAGACAGTAGTCTATGATTCGCAAAATCGAAGACTTGCCCGTTGAAGAATCTCCTGTAATTACATTTATCTTGTTAGGTACAAACTCATAGACCTTTGGCTCCACATTTTGTTTGAACCATAATTTTATTTGCCTTATATAAAAATTCATAGCTTTATGTTTAATGATTTATACAATTGTTCTGTGCTTACTTGATTTACACGATTCAAAATCAAATTATATACTTTAAGTATACGCTTTAAGCGTTTACTATTGTTCTTTCGAATCTCTTTTATAACCTCCTTACCATTATCAGTTAATGAGATTCTGTCTTTTGTCACCAAGAGCAAATCAGCTTGACTCAACATAACCAAACTGTTGATTTCAATAATCAGCAGTTCTTGGTAAATTCTGTTCAATGTCAAATCTGCATAGCAATGCTTTACATTTTCAACGATTGTATTATCCGTATACCTTGATAAACGATTTCTTAGCTTATCATTGATAATCATGGGAACCACTATGCTCAATCGTGCCATCTCCATATCGCCGCTATCAAGCAACAACAAAATGACACTTCCCACTATAGCCTCATTATTATATAGTCTATCCATTGTTTTTGTATTTTTTCTCCCATCCAGGTCGCCAGCCAATTTGCGGTTCATGTTCTGAGTCTTTGTCTGAGAGATAATAAAAGCAACCATTAGAGAAATATGATTCTATTTCTTTCTCTACAAAATATATATTTTTGTCCCTTATATCATTTAAGAGGTCGCTTGCTTTCTCTATAATTTTGTCATTGTCATCAGGATTGATACGTCCCATATAATGATGATATTTCTGACGCCAATATCTTACAGCATCAGCTCTGACGTTTTCAACTTCTTCTTCCGAAACATCATCATTTTTAGTTGCAACTCTAATACTATTGATATAATCAAATTTTTCCATTGTGTATTCAACAATTAAAGGATCATCTTCAAGAGAAATATCTTCTACATCCATCAACTGCTTTATGAATACTTGATCTTCCAAATGAGGAGGAAGCTTCGTCATTGTATTCCTCTTAAAAGTAAACTTACGTTCTCTGTATTTTTGACAGATTCTGTCAAAAACCTTGGAAAATTCCTCCCTAGTATAGGAATCCTTTTGGTCTGAATAGTATTTATCTCTAATCATCCCAAGGAGCTCTTGATAAGCCTCTTCTACATTTTTGTGGGGAATATTCTTGTTGAGTTCCAATGACTCAAGAATCTCTCTTTTCAAATCTGGTTCAAAACAAATACTCATAGATTTCAATAATTGGTCAGCATAATCAAAATCAATGAGACATTTTATATAACCCTTTGTCGTCTTTCCTTTTTGGGCATTTACATCCTTTCGTTTGGATTCTCTTGTCTCCTCATAGACTTTTGTATAAAATTTCTTCAAATCATCAAAGGAAATATCACCATTTTGATATTTCTGCAATTCCATCCAGAAAGAATTGTTTACGGAGTTTTTATTTGTTACCAAGACAAAACTATTACTTTCCAAAAAGTCAATCCGCTTATCTTCATCCTGTTTGTTGGTTATATCTATCCAAACCGCTATGGTTTTCCACAAGTCCTGATCACGCAAGCTAAGATTAACAGTTTTTTGATTACTACCTCCAATAGTATGTTTCAACTGGAAGTATACAAGGCCTTCATCTGAGGACATAGAAACATCATCATACTTTTCGTAGAAAACGACATCTCCTTTTTCGACCTGCTGCCCCTCAAAAAGTAGACACAGAAAGGTGGAAAACTGATGGAAAATGATTACCTTTGCAAGCAGATAGAGTTGTGCGCCCTGTAGAGAGGGCGTAGCCCGAACGTAAGGGCGCACAACTTGCTGAAGCACGGTTATCTTATCGTCAAGTATTCACCAGAAAGGAAACTTTTTATGGCAAAGCATTTAAATCCATTGGAAAAGGAGTTCTTGATTCGTAAGTTCAAGGGAAACTCCAAAGTTAAGCTCGGCGATTTCTGCAGGGCAAACAATGTCTCGGAAACTTCTTTTAAGAAGTGGCAGAAGCAATATGAAGAAGCAGGCATAGAGGGGTTGGCTCGTGCTGATGCTGAGATTGGGAACATACTTCCTGAGGGCGTTGACAAAACCAAGGAGGGGTATAAGCGAGAAATCCTACGCTTGCGCATTGAGAATGAACGGCTCAAAAAAAAATATCTGGTGAGGCAGAACGAGGATGGGCAAACGGAGTATGTTCGTTTAAAAATGAAGAGTTCAAAATAGTGGACATGCTATCGCAAGAGTATCCTGTCAAGGATATCTGTAAGATGATGGGAGTAAGTCGGTCGGGGTATTACAAGTGGCTTAGAAGAGAGCCTTCATCCCGGGAAATCAATCGTGAGTTCATGGTGGGTGTGGTTGAGGACATACACTCGGAACACCCTACACATGGCTACAGGTGGGTGGCGGCGTACATAAGAATCAATTTACAGTTGAGTATCAGCGACAATTTCTCTTATAAATGCTTCCAATATCTTGGTATTCAGTCACAAACGAGACACAAGATACATTACAAGCCACGTAAGGTAAAGGATAAGTACCCCAACCTCATTTTTTCCACGTGGGACACGGTAGACAGACCTCGACAAGTTATCGTCTCTGACATGACGGTCATCAAATACTCTTGGTTCTTCTTTGAGTTGACCATGTATTTCGATGTCTTTACGAAAGAAATCCTAACGTGGCATGTGGCTGAGAGACGTGGGCACAGAGACCAGTACATTGATGGGCTAAATGATGTCATCAACCTGTTGAAGGGTACAGATGAGCCAACTGTTCTGCATACGGACCAAGGCAGCGTGTATGCTTCGCTCGCCTATAACGAGCTGATAAAGGACACGTTGATTGTGAGGTCTATGTCCAGGGCAGGAAAGCCTACAGACAACCCTGTGAACGAATCCCTCAACGGATGGATAAAAGAGGAATTGTTCATAGACTTCAAGATTGAGACATGTAATTCAAGAGAGGAGTTCGAGGAGGCCTTGGACGCATACGTGGATTATTACAATGAGAAAAGACCATGTTATGCTATCGGCTATGATACGCCAAATAATTACAGGAAGAGGTATTATAAAGGGGAGCTTCCAAGAAAGGACACTTTTGGGAAGCGAGAGACTAATGCAACACCGAAGTTCGTCACAGAACGGAAGAAAATGGCTGGAAATGAGAAAAATAAAGAATAATGTTCACTTTTATAAAGAAAAACTTGCAAATATGGATGAGATTGTCTACTTTTGCAAATGAAAATGAACGAAATTTGATAGATATGTGTACTTTAAAAAATATAAATAATTAATAATCATTTTTCGTGTCCACTTTGGGGAGCTGCTACAACCATTTTCAACAGCCGATTTATAAAATAAAGGAACTGATAATCAAAACCTTTTGCTCCTTTTGCATCATGCCCTGTATTTTCTATAATATCATTTTTTTTCATAAATTATCATCTGAAGAAAGACTTATTCACTTAATATTTAGCCCTTTACTTAAATCATTGATGCTAATTTAATCAAGTATTCCACACACTTGTTCAATTTCTGAAAAGGCGTAATTGGAGAATTCATAACTTGAAATGCAAACGAAGAATATTGATATTTTATAAAAGTGTTGCCACAAACTAAATCAAGCATTTTCAATGAGTATTCAAGCCATGTTCTAACCATTTCCTCATTAAGATATTGGTTCCCCATAAGAGAAGTTCCCTCCTGGATAACTCTATAAATTCCATTATTCATGATTACCTCCTTCCTTTTGAGCATGAATCAAATTATTATGGTATTCAGTTGTCAAGAAGTCTTCTTCTTTATTTTGTTTTCTTTTCTTGATACTGATGCCAAATCCTTCAAAACTATCAAACATAGGAAATATAATCAATACTAGCCAAAATAGGAATATAAGATTATTGCCATTAAAATCTTCAGTAAACGACAAGGCTATGCAAACTTTGAAATTTGTCAAGACATAAATCGTTGTTGCAAGAAAGACCAGCATAAACCAGTAATCCACCAATCGGTTACGAATGCTCACACCAAGAGACTTCAAACATGTCCATAGGTTACCAATACCTGAACGACAAAAATAACCTATCTATCCTCCTACCAGCAAGGCTGCCAATAGTGATAAAACGAATACCCAAATTTCAATATACATAGGCTTTATCTTTATAATTTACCGATACTATCAATAAAGTGAAGATCATCTTTCTACCTTAGTTTTAGAAAGACTTTTTTCCACTTCATTGATTAAAGAATCAACAATACATTTTGTTATCTCATCAATTTGCTTCTGTTCTTGAACTTCAGCAAGATTCAAAATATTAACCATACCTTTAACTCCTAAAATAATTATCAAAAAACATTTGGTTTAACTCTGGTTTGAAATAGTGCTTACGCTTTTTCCATACAAAACCATCCCCTTTAGATATAATGGCAACATCAATAGGGCCACCGACTCCCTCTTCAGACATAGTAATACGCCGATTCAAGTGAGTAATAGAAATTAAACTTTCAACAAGTTCTGCCATATCTTCTTTGTCTAATATGCCTAAAGAACTCATCAAAGGCGCTATTGACGTTTCTCTAATGATATTATCCAATGTTGCACCCAATGTAGCAACCAGTTTACCTTCATCAATTGCCGAATTTATAATATCTTTAGAGTATTGAGTATCAACATTATTTATCATCAGATTTTTCAATTGAGAAGTAAAATTTCCAAAAATATCATATAAAGCTTTTTTCAGGTTGTCATTGATTCCATTTATGAAAGTATTGATTATATCAGTTTGCCCAAATCTACAAATTGATGCAGAATTATCTTCTGTAATACCAGCTGAAATATAACTGTTATAACGAAAATATTCATAAAATCCCCAATATAAACACACAGAACGAAGAGAAGGAAATATTTCTTTATCCCCATACCCTACAACTACAATCTGTGTTTCATTAGCGAAATTACTATTTCCATGAGCTACAAATTTAGCAAAAGCCTTAATAAAGAGTCTTTTCAGAGGAGCATTATCTCCAAATACATCTTCATGTTTAGCTATTACTTTTGCGCAATGTCCCTTGATGGATTGAACGAAGTCTTTTTCCGTAAAATTCTTCTAAAATCTGCAGAATAGCTTAAAATGAGCTATTTATGAGTGTTTTACCTCAATAGAGGTAATGATTTGGCAATAGTTCAAACTTCTGTAATATGCACATGTTTACTTGTCAAACAACTCTTTCGGTTGCAAAAATACAAAAATAAAATAAGACTATGCAATTTTGACGCAAAAAATATTTCATTCTTCAAAAAACTCTTTACCAAAGCATACCATTTTACTCCAACTCAATTTTCTCGGTGCATCGTCGTCTTGCTCCGATTACAGTGGCTTTTGATGTCGGACACAACATCCCAACCTATCCATCCATGTTGATAAGTAACGGAGACCGTATCTCCATCATGGAAGTTATATTTTTCAAGCCTACCAGAGATGTCTGTTTCTTGATAATTGTCTGTGAAGTGTAGCACATAATGTGTCAGCGTGGTTTTATGTCTGCCACCAACACCTTTGTCTATATAGACACATTTTACGACAGCCTTTCGTTGTTGTACGGAAATCGGAAAATAAAAGTTGGTGATAAAAATGACTGCGTCCAGAAGAAAGGCGCACAGAATTGTATTCAACATGACATTCTCATCGTTCTTGAATAATTTGACAAGCAAATATGACACACCGATTATGACGAGAGTTGCCCATAAGCTATCGTTGACTGTTCGCAGTTTGCAAACAATCCCCCACATGAGAGCACCAATAAAAACGCCCACAATCAAGACATATTTTGAAAGCAACATCAGACAAGAGTCGTCTTTCGATTTCTTCTTTCGTTTCTTCATATAAACCTCCTTATCTTGGGTCTAAAAACAAACTCTCTTTACGAGCAATATGTTCTAACTCCTCATTACTCAGCGAGCAAGCTACATTGAGATAATAGTCATATCCAAATTTGACAAATACCCCATGCTCTTTGTTGGACAATTCCACGTAGATGTATTCCCTCAAAGCAAGGCGCAGTATATCCGACATTCTCTCTATGGATATTCTTCTTCCTTCCTCCAAGAGAGATATTGACATTAGCAAGTGATAATCTATCTCTCGATATTTTGAAGCCTTGATTTGCTTAGCGATGTAATCCTTGTCTGCCTCTAAATATTGTATTGTCATATACTTGCAGTTGGTGGCTCTCATAATCGAAAGCACTACATTAACATATCGTTGCTCGACATCCAAGTACTCTTCAAGAGTAAAGGGCTTACCGTCATAAACTGCACCGATGTCGCTTCTGCTTGACCACTCGTCCTTTATATATACGCCATTATCATCGTAATTCTTTGGACTATATTTCACTATCTCATGCCAAATCATATCAGCCTCCTTTCTTTGTGATTTTGTTTGCAAATTTACGTTGAAAGAAAGCATAGACGGCTATTGACAAACCAACAGTGAAGAGATTGAAGATTCCCCATAATATAAAAAAGAATAAAGCAAACAAGAATGCGATAGTTCCATCGGTTATGCTCAAAAACGTAACACCCATTAAGAACAATAGGACAAGGCTATTCAGTTCCAACTGCAATATCAACAGAGCCTGCTTGCAATCAGATTTCGCCAACTTCCAAGCAATCAAAGCAGTAATTACATTCAACAAGCAAATACAAATAGCCCACATAATACCATAGTAAATTTCTCCATATAAAAATATGGCAGGGACTACGTAAGCAACAAATGTACATACGGCTACGGATAGCAAATATTTCTTCGTATCCTTGTTTCTTAGTTTCATAATTCATTCTTCTAAAAAAGTTTTTGCCAAAGCATACAAGATACTCCCAAAGCCCACAACATATCCTTTGAGATAATTAATGTAATTGATGGTAAAGTTTGGAGGAAACTCACGCCTGCTTTTGTATGTGAGAACCAAGAATGCTATGCCAAAAAGGAAAGCACATAATTCGTCATATTGTTGGCAAATCATACAGATGAGTCCGACTGCGATACAGACAAAGGAAAAGCAACAATAAGTGCCATACCATACAGCACCCATTGCTTTTCTATTTCTGATTGCATTGAACAATACTACTATTCCTGTTATGGAAGCAAGTAGTCCCCAGATGTAAAACAACATATTTCTATAATTTACGCTTTACTCTAACTCAATTTTCTCCGTGCATCGTCAGTATGACAGATTGCGATGTGGCTAAGGTACGAATTTAAGGAGGCGTTACTTTTGTTAACTCCGTCAAATACAATAATTCTATATGGAGTTTTGAAGCATCCACATCATGGAATAGTACATATTCTATGACATGCCCATTTTGCTGCCTCTCATCAAGCACGAGATAAGTCTCTATCATATTGTTGTCCTTGTCATTCCGTTTACACACAAGTTTCCAAATTCCATTGCGCATATCGTTGAAATCATCTCCTTTTTCTTGCCAAGGACTTTGTGGGGTATTGCGTTCAAACATCACATCTTCCATTTTGAAAGTTCCATCAATGTCCAATTCCAACTTTATGCTTGCTGCCCTCAGATTATCGTCAAACACTCTGAACCCTGACCATGTGCCGTACATATACGGCATATACTTGTCACGTTGTTCTTGTTGGGTCTGATATAAGGTCTTGTCTGCTATTTGTGGTTCGTTGCTACAAGCTATAACAATAATGGAGACCACAAAGCCTATAAATGCCCAATAAACCTTTTTCACCATAATTATTGCAATTAAGAATAAACATATAGGCTCATATCACATATTTTCAATTATGCAGCCTAAGATAACTGGATGCAAAAATACAAAACTATCTGCATAAAAGTGCATTTTTTAAGTTTTTACAACTTTCAAGATACACTTTTATGCAGATAATGGAGTTATAGGCTACATTTCATTACATATGTTTGTCATTCGGCATACTGTTTATAGTTGGTACACTCACTTTCTGCGACCGTCGGGAGCAAAATTTCTCCGCCCTCATGGTGGAGCGA
>ENA-OUQH01000841-OUQH01000841.1-human-gut-metagenome-genome-assembly--contig:-NODE-841-length-21626-cov-4.254601_pt1 | contig 21626 bp, 18 predicted proteins | sample MGYA00237948_ERZ548828 | MGnify/ENA primary metagenome ERZ548828 (study PRJEB26490, sample SAMN05194711) | human gut metagenome | biome: terrestrial biome; feature: human-associated habitat; material...
GTTATAAAACGCCTGCCGCGGTATTACCGCTTTTTGGGCGAGCTTAAGGCTTTCGGGGTATCGAGAATATCGTCAAGAGAGCTTTCGGAGCGTATGGGGCTTACCGCAAGCCAGATAAGGCAGGACTTAAACTGCTTCGGCGGCTTCGGGCACGTCATTGACCTCAGCCTCATCGTGCTCGGCCTTTGCAACCGAAAGTATGCGTTCGCCTTCTGCCACACGCATTACTCTTACGCCCTTTGCCGGACGTGCAAATTCGGATATAGTATCGCCGAATATGCGTATAACTATGCCGTTAGAGGCAATCATTATTATGTCTTCATTCTTTTCAATAGGCAGCACTGCGGCAACATCGCCGTATTTTTCTACCTTATAGTTTGTAAGACCCTTACCGCCTCTTGATTGCAAACGGTAGCACGATATAGGACTTATGCGGCCATAGCCGGTTTCGGTTACGGTTAAAATGCGGGTATCGTCTTTGCATATAGCCATATCGACAATTGTGTCGTCCTCTGTCATATTCATTGCCTTTACGCCGCGCGCCGTTCTGCCCATTGAGCGTACCTGATTTTCATTAAAGCGAATTGCTTTGCCCTTTTTTGTCGAAACAAGCAGGTTGTTGTCGCCGTCTGTCATACGAACGTGCGCAAGTTCATCGCCCTCAGCAATAGTAATAGCGATAATGCCGCTTTTTCTGGTGTTTTTGAAGTCAGATAATTTTGTACGCTTTACAATGCCCTTTCGGGTTATCATACAAATATACCGTTCTTCCTCGTCATCAGCCGTAACCGGAATAATAACGTTTATTTTTTCATCCGGCATAAGCGGAACAATATTTACAAGGTTCATACCCTTTGAGGTGCGTGAGCCCTCGGGTATTTCATAGGCTTTTATGCGGTAAACGCGGCCCAGGTTGCTGAAAAGCATAATGCGGTCATGCGAAGAGCAGACAAACATATTTTCAACGCTGTCTTCTTCACGGGTGGTCATACCCGTAATGCCCCTGCCGCCGCGGTGCTGAACATTGTATGTATCGGCAGCCAGGCGCTTGATATAACCGTTGACTGTTTTGGTAATTACACACTGTTCAAGCGGAATAAGATCTTCAATATCCACTTCGCCCGCAACGTCCGAAATTTCGGTACGGCGGTCATCGTTGTATTTATCACGCAAATTCAGACTTTCGGTTTTGACTATGTCAAGAATTCTTTGATGCGAAGCCAGAATTTCATCGCACTCTTTTATAAAGTCAATCTTCTCCTGCAATTCGTCAAGAATTTTCTGTTTTTCAAGACCTGCAAGTTTGCCGAGCTGCATTTGCACTATTGCGGTGGTCTGAATATCGTCAAATTCAAACCTCTCAGCGAGCGCCGCTTTACTTTCGGCAATGGTTTTGGAATTTCGGATTATCGAAATAACTTCATCAATAAAATCAAGTGCCGTGCGAAGCGCTTTTAAAATATGCGCGCGCTCCTCTGCTTTTTTGCGGTCAAATGCGGTGCGGCGGCGAACAATATCACACTGAAAATCAATGCTGTTCTGAAGCATATCTTTAAGCGTCAGTATCTGCGGCTTGCCGTTTACTATTGCAAGCAGTATTGCGCCGAATGTTGTCTGAAGTGAGGTGTAACTGTAAAGTTTGTTAAGAACAACCTGCGCATTTGCGTCACGTTTTATGTCTACAACAATTCTTATACCGCCGTCACGTTTTGATGAATAGTCAACTACGTCTTCTATGCCCTCAATCTTCTTTTCGGCGGCAAGGTCATAAATATGCTTAACCAGATCTTTTTTGCGCACCTTATAAGGTATTTCGGTTATAACTATGCGGTATTTGCCGTTGTGGGTCTCCTCAATCTCGGCTTTGCCGCGAAGCACGATTTTGCCGCGTCCGGTGGCGTATGCCGCGCGTATGCCGCTGCGGCCCATTATTATACCGCCTGTCGGGAAATCAGGTCCCTTTATATATTCGCAAAGTTCGGGCAGATCGGCGTCGGGGTTGTCGATAAGGCAACACATTGCGTCAATAACCTCACCCAAATTATGCGGCGGAATTTCGGTTGCCATACCAACTGCAATACCGCTTGAACCGTTGACCAAAAGCTGCGGAAAACGAACCGGCAGAACCTCTGGTTCTTCCAAACGGTCGTCATAGTTAGGCTGCATATTAACGGTATCTTTTTTAATATCGTCAAGCATACTGTATGAAAGACGGTTCATTCTTGATTCGGTGTATCGGTAAGCAGCGGCAGGGTAGCCGTCAATGTTACCGAAGTTGCCGTGACCGTCTATTAAAGGATACCGGAGCGAGAAATCCTGCGCCATACGCACCATAGCGTCATAAACCGAGGCATCGCCGTGCGGATGATAACGGCCAAGCACCGTACCTACGGTATCGGCGCACTTGCGGTATTTGCTTTCGGGCGTAAGTCCGTTTTCATACATCGTATAAAGTATTCTGCGGTGAACAGGCTTTAAGCCGTCGCGCACATCGGGCAGAGCACGGCCCACAAGCACCGACATAGAATACTGAAGCATACTCTGTTTTACTTCATCGGTGATCTCAACCGGCAGAATTTTGGTCTCTTCGCTTTCAGGCCAATAAACTTTTTCCTGTTTTGCCATTTTTTCTCTCTCCTTTCCTTAAATATCAAGATCCGTAACGTAAATTGCGTTCTCTTCTATAAATTTTCTTCTGGGTTCTACTTCTTCACCCATAAGTATTGTAAAGGTTTGGTCGGCAAGCGCCGCGTCTGCCATTGTTACCTGCAAAAACGTTCTGCGTTCGGGGTCAAGGGTGGTCTCCCAAAGCTGAGAGGGGTCCATCTCACCGAGACCTTTATAACGCTGAACATCTGCAACACCGCCGAGTTCCTCAATTTTTGCCGCTTTTTCTTCATCGGTAAATACGTCAAAATGCTGTTTGCCCTTTGAAATTCTGAAAAGAGGCGGTTGCGCAAGATAAATGTGACCCGTTTCAATAAGTTCGGGCATATATCTGAAAAAGAAGGTGAGCAGCAGAGTTCTGATATGGCTTCCGTCAACGTCGGCATCCGCCATAATAACTATTTTGTCGTATCTTAACTTTGAAATGTCAAAATTTTCGGCAATGCCGGTGCCGAGTGCCACTATAACAGGCGTTAATTTATCGTTGCCGTAAACTTTGTCGTCACGCGCCTTTTCAACGTTTAACATTTTACCCCATAACGGAAGTATCGCCTGATAGGTTGCGTTTCTGCCCTCTACCGCGCTGCCGCCTGCAGAATCACCCTCGACGATGAAGATCTCAGTGCGGGTGGGGTCTTTTTCGCGGCAGTCTGCCAGCTTGCCGGGCAGGGCTGTATTTTCCAGCGCAGTCTTTCTTCTCGTCAAATCCCGCGCCCTTCTTGCCGCTTCCCTTGCACGCTGCGCCAGAACGGACTTTTCTACGATCGTCTTTGCAACGGACGGGTTCTGCTCCAGGAAATACGTCAGCTGTTCGCTCACCACGCTGTCCACGGCGCTTCTCGCCTCGGAGTTTCCCAGCTTCTGCTTGGTCTGTCCTTCAAACTGTGGATCCTCGATCTTGACACTGATGATCGCAGTCAGACCTTCACGGATATCATCTCCGGAAAGGTTGGGTTCGTTATCCTTTAGCAGTTTATTGCTTCTTGCATAATCGTTAAACGTCTTTGTCAGCGCATTCCTAAAGCCCACCAGATGCGTACCGCCCTCCGGTGTATTGATGTTATTGACAAAAGAAAAAACACTCTCGTTATAGGAATCGTTGTGCTGTAGTGCAACCTCGACGTAAACGTTGTTTTTCGTGCCCTCGAAGTACATTACCTTGTCATAAAGCGGAACCTTACTGCCGTTTAGATAGGTGACGAACTCCCGGATACCGCCCTCGTAGTGGAAGGTTCTTGTGTGGGGCTCTTCCCCACGCAGGTCTGTCAGGGAAATCTTTAATCCCTTAGTCAGAAATGCCATTTCCCGCAGACGTGTCTTTAAAATATCAAATTCGTAAACCGTCGTCTCGGTAAAAATCGTCGCATCCGGTTTGAAGGTAACTGTCGTTCCGGTTTTTTTTGCATCGCAGGTGCCGATCTCCTTCAACGGATAGCAGACATGTCCACGCTCGTAACGCTGCTTGTAAACCTTTCCGCCCTGACAGATTTCGACCTCCAGCCAGTCAGAAAGCGCATTTACAACGGATGCGCCTACGCCATGGAGACCGCCTGAAACCTTGTATCCGCCGCCGCCGAATTTACCGCCGGCGTGCAGGATCGTGAAAACAACCTCTACTGCAGGAATGCCCGCTTTGTGGTTGATTCCAACCGGAATGCCTCGTCCGTTATCGACAACCGTGATCGAGTTATCTTCGTTGATCGTTACTTCAATGTGGTCACAGAAGCCTGCCAGTGCCTCGTCCACCGCATTATCTACAATCTCGTAAACCAGGTGATGCAGACCTCTGGAAGAGGTGGAACCGATATACATGCCCGGCCGTTTGCGGACCGCTTCCAGACCCTCCAGAATCTGAATTTGATCTGCTCCGTATTCAACGCTCATTTATATTCCTCCATTCTGGCCGGCATCCACCGTCCCGTTTGCTACTCTGAAAACTTTATTGATCTCAAACCGGTTGTTGACAAAATCATCCAGACCGGTACAGGTAATAATCGTCTGAATATCCCCGATACTGTTCAGCAGGTAATTCTGACGGTTGCTGTCCAGCTCCGACAACACGTCGTCTAATAAAAGCACCGGCGTATCCTTTGTCATTTTTTTGACAAGCTCAATCTCGGAAAGCTTCAAGGACAACGCCGCCGTCCTCTGCTGTCCCTGGGATCCGAATTTACGGATATCCACGCCGTCTGCCAGGAATGAAAAATCATCCCGGTGCGGACCCGTTGATGTCATCTTCAGACGAATATCCCGCTCCTGGTTACGGTGCAGTGCCTCTGCAAAATTCTCGCTCGTCACATCCGGTTCATACACAACCTTTAAATGCTCCCTGCCTCCGGAAAGACGGCTGTGAATCTCTCCGATGATGTCGTTTAGCTGCTCCGTAAAGGTGATCCTTCTCTCGATCACCTGGCTGCCAAACGCCGCCATCTGGTCATCCCAGACCGACAGCGTATCCCGCAGGGACGGATTCTGGTAAATATCCTTTAACAGCCGGTTGCGCTGGTTCACAATCCGGTTGTAATGGTTTAAGTTGTACAGATATCCTGCATCCAGCTGACACAGCTCCATGTCCACGAAATGTCTGCGCTCTGCCGGACCGTTCTTGATAATGGACAGATCTTCCGGGGAAAAAAATACCACGTTCATAATGCCCAGAAGCTCCGCCGCTTTTTTGATGCGAGTCCCATCAATCGCAATGCCCTTGGATTTGTTTTTCCGAAGGTGCATGTCGATGCGGATTTCGTCTTCTTTTTTCTCGAGATAGGCACGGATATGTGCCTCCTCCTCGTTGAAATTTACGATATCCTTATCCTTTGCGCCTTTATGGGACTTGGTTGTCGCACACAGATAAATTGCCTCTAAGATATTGGTTTTTCCCTGTGCGTTATCGCCGTATAAAATATTCGTCCCTCGGTCGAAGGAAAGGTTTAACAGGCTGTAATTCCGAAAGTTGGATAATTCCAGCGATTTAATAACCATAGTTCCTCTTTCTGTCAGATCGGTGTATGGAAATTCACTCGATCTTTAAGGTCTGTCCGTCATATTCTACCACGTCTCCGGGCACCAGCTTTTTACCGCGTGCGGTTTCTACCTGTCCGTTTACTTTGACAAGCCCGTCCTGTACAGCGAATTTGGCGTCGACGCCGGACTCCACAAAGCCCGCTGCCTTTAAAGCCTGTCCAAGCTTGATAAATTCATCTCTGATCCGATAGGTCTGCATGAATCGTTCCTTCTTTCCTGCGCCATTTTCCGGCGCTTTTGCAGTTAAACAGTTGTAAAGTTAACAGGGAGAATCAGGTAAATGTAGCTGTTCTCCTCATTGCGGATAAAGCAGGGAGCCTTTGGATTAACCAGATAAATCGTGATCTGTTCATCGTCAATGACTCTCAGCGCATCGATCAAAAATCTCGGGTTGAAACCGATCATCAGATCCTTTCCGCTTTTTTCGATATCGATCTGCTCGTCCATGCTGCCGATGGCAGAGTTGATTTTCAGCTCCATCAGACCGTCTGTAATGTTAATAATGATCGGCTTTTTGTCGCCTTCCTTTACGAGCAGAGTCGCACGGTCGATACAGCTTAACAATTCACGCTTGTTGATTGTCACCTTTGTCTCATAATCGCTGGAAAGCATCTGGTCAATGCGGAAATATTCGCCTTCAATCAGTCTGGATACAACGGTTGTCTGATCAAATTCAAACACAACCTGATTGTCGGTAAAGAACAGGGACACATCTTTTTCTGTTTCACCGGAAAGAATCTTGCTGACTTCATTCAAGGTCTTACCCGGGATAACAACTTTCTGGGGTTCATAGGTATCCTTCAGCTGAATTTTCCGGATAGAAATGCGATGTCCGTCGAGGGAAACCACCTTCAGTTCATCGCCGTTAATTTCAAACAGTTCGCCGGTCATCAAACGGTTGTTATCGTTGTCAGCGATCGAGAAAATCGTCTGGCGGATAACTTCTTTCAATGTGAACTGAGAAACAACAATGCTGTTGCTGCGCTCTATTTCCGGCAGGTAAGCGAAATCATCGCCGCATTTTCCGGCAATGTTGAATTTCGCTTTTTCACAAGTTATCAGAGTTTGATAGCTATTGTCAGATAGTATCGTAATATCGTTATCTGGTAATTTTCTGACAATTTCAAGAAAAATCTTTGCGTCCAGCGCAATAACGCCAGGTTCTTCAATCGTGCCTTCTACAATGGTCTCAATGCCGAGTTCCATATCGTTGGCAGTCAGTTTGATACATCCCTGGGTACAGTCAACTAAAATGCATTCGAGGATTGTCATAGTTGTTTTGGCAGGAACTGCTTTGGAAACAACCTGAAGTCCGTTTAACAGCTCTGATTTCGGACAGATAAATTTCATATGTGAAAAACTCCCTTCTTTTAACTGTGTGTTCTGTGACTTATCCACATCCACTGGGTTTTCCAAAGACACCCGGCGTGCGATGGCCTGCAGGAGCGCAAACAAAGATATAAATAATTAAATTCGTAATCTTTCTTAATAGGCGTTGTTGAAATGTGGATAAGTATCACAAGCCCTGTAAAATAGCGGAAAACAGGAAACGGTTATCCTGTGTACAACCTTAGGATAAGTCGGGGATTACGACCAGGTTATACACAGATCTTCTTTTTGATCGTTTCAACCTTGCTGGCCAATTCGTCGTTATTTTTTAACTCATCCTCAATTTTATTCACACCGTGGATAATTGTAGTGTGGTCTTTTTTGCCGAGCAATTTGCCAATATTGACATAGGAAGTATCCGTCAGCTTCCTGCACAGATACATGACAACCTGACGCGGCTGAACGAATTCGGAGTTCCGTTTTTTGGAAGTAATATCTTCCGGACTAACGCCGAAGTGTTCCGCAACGACTTCTATAATCAGTTCCGGGGTGATTTCCTTTGGTTTGTCAGGATTTATAATGTCTTTTAAGGCGTCTTCTGCCAGTTCCATTGTAATTTCACTCTGGTTCTCAATCTTGGATTTGGCAATAATTCTGTTAAAAGCGCCCTCCAGTTCCCGGATGTTGGACTTAATATTGGTAGCAATGTATTTAAAAATCTCATCATCGACGGGTTTATTACATGCCTCGGCGTTTTTGCGCAGGATCGCCATTCGGGTTTCATAGTCAGGTGGCTGGATATCCGCAATCAGGCCCCAGTCGAAACGGGAACGGAAACGTTCTTCCAGGGTTTCCATTTCTTTTGGCGGCTTATCAGAGGACAGTACGATCTGTTTGCCTGCGGAATGCAGCACGTTAAAGGTGTGGAAAAATTCTTCCTGTGTACTTTCTTTTCCTATAATAAACTGAATATCGTCGATCATCAGGACATCTACAGTCCGGTATTTTTCGCGCAGCTTTGTCATGGCGGTCGCGTTACCGCTTCGGATGGATTCGATTACTTCGTTGGTAAAGGATTCCGAAGTGACATAAAGAACCTTCATATTCGGATTCTGCTCCAGGATGAAGTGACCGATGGAATGCATCAGATGCGTCTTTCCCAGACCGGCACCGCCATAGATAAACAGCGGATTGTAGGCATTTCCGGGAGATTCCGCAACTGCGAGACAGGCGGAATGAGCGAATTTGTTGTTATTGCCGACAATGAAGGTGTCGAACTTGTACTTGGGGTTTAAATTCGCCTGTTCGTAATTGATGTTATTTATATTAGAAGAGGGAGACTTTAAATCGGTATCCGTATCGGCGGCCTTCTCTTTTTCGAGGATGAATGAAATATCGTAATCATGATCCATCATCTCGGAAATGGTTACCTTAAAATAATTGCTGTACTTGTTGGAGATGTAGTTGAGGGCATGAGCCTGTCCGGTCGGAATCTGGATGTAGACAGTATCATCCTTTACATCATAAAACTGCAGGGGTTCAATCCAGGTATTATAGGAAATGTTGGTAAGATCATATTCCGTGTGGATTGTCTGCTTGATCATCTCCCAGTTTTCCCCAATAAAATGCATAAAAAGCCTCCTCATCTGTGACCGTCACTAAAGAAACCCCAAAAAAGGGTATAAAATCCCCTTTGAGATTTATTCTATTCTATAATAAACGAATTGTTCGAAAATGGCAAATGTTAATTACTCCACGGATCATGTCCACAAAAGCTGTGGATATCCCCAAACAGAGAGTAGTTGACGTGGATAATTATGAGGATTATGTGGATAAGTGGAATACACATATACACATTGTATTTTCTGGGGATTCTGTGGGTAGAGTGGGGGAAAAAACGGAGTTATCCACAAGTTTTCCACATTTTGTGGATAATGTTATGTAAATCTGTGGATCTGTGGATTCGAAAATCCACAGATGTTTATAAACTAGATCTTGTGGAAAAATTTTTTCCCTGATAACAATATCTTGTATTGTGTAAAATAACGATTTTGAAAAGATTTCTTTAGAAAAATTTTCCAGGTTCAAAAATCCTTTAAAATACAGGAAATTGCTTGACTTATCGAATTTCTGCCTATATAATGTCAATGATATTTTCCGATACATGTCATAAATATGCCTTATAGCAGATAAGGCCTGAAAGGGAGGTGTAGCTTTCATGAAGATGACATTTCAGCCTAAGAAAAGGCAGCGTTCCAAAGTACACGGCTTCAGAGCAAGAATGAGCAGTGCTGGCGGCAGAAAAGTATTAGCAGCCAGAAGAGCAAAAGGAAGAAAGAGATTATCCGCATAGGCCGCAGTTTTGTGGCCTATTTTCTCTATGGAGACAATTTCATGAGATTTACGCAGTCGTTGAGAAAGAACCGGCAGTTCCAGGAGGTTTACAAAAAAGGCGTTTTCCGCGCCAACAGGTATTTGGTCATGTATGTATTGGAGAATCATCAGGATGAAAACCTGCTTGGGATTTCCGTAAGTAAAAAAGTCGGCAACAGCGTGGTTCGGCATCGCGTGAAAAGGCTCGTAAAGGAAAGCTATCGATTACATGAGGATATATTTAATAGTGGTTTAAATATAGTAATCACAGCGCGGGCTTCTGCAGCATCCATTTCATTTGAACAGATGGAGAGCGCAGTATTACACCTTGGAAGGCTTCACCACATTATGAAAGAAGAAACCAAAACGGAATGTGAAGCCGATCAATCGAATTGAAAATGATGAAAACTATTCTGATCGCAATGATAAAATTCTACCGGCGGTATCTGTCTCCTTTAAAGACAACGAAATGTCCCTATTTTCCGACCTGTTCGGAATACGGACTGGAAGCCGTAGAGAAATATGGCGCGTTAAAAGGCGGACTGCTTGCCGTCTGGAGGATTTTAAGGTGCAATCCTTTTTCCAAAGGAGGGTATGATCCGGTCCCGTAAACCGGAATCAAAAAGCAGGAGGAAATATCATTGAATGCTATTTTATTAACACAGTATGGCGGCTCTATCCTTGGACCGATTGCCAAAGTGCTCGGCTGGATCATGAACGGCATATTCTGGGTGCTGGACAAAATCGGGATTCCGAATATTGGTCTGGCAATTATTATTTTTACGATCGTTATTTATCTGCTTCTGATGCCGTTTACCATTAAACAGCAGAAGTTCTCAAAGCTCAGCGCGAAGATGAACCCGGAGCTGCAGGCGATTCAGAAACGCTACGAAGGCAAGAAAGATAACGATTCCATGATGGCGATGCAGCAGGAGACTAAGGCTGTTTATGCAAAGTACGGCGTATCTCCCACTGGCAGCTGTGTGCAGATGTTGATTCAGATGCCGATTCTGTTTGCTCTGTATCGTGTGTTTATGAACGTACCGGCTTATGTAAACCAGGTAAAGGAAGCATTTTTCCCGATGGTGGAAAAGCTTGCCAACACAGCCGGCAGTGCAGAATTTTTAAGCAACTCAGAGAACTTCTCCAATGCTGCAATGTATGCAAAGCAGTTTACCAGCGAGGCATTTACATCCGGTAATGCAGAGTACATTCAGAACACTTTTATTGATGTTTTGTATAAAGCATCGACTTCAGAATGGAAAAATCTGGCGGATCACTTTCCGACGCTGGCGACAGAGATCACGGATACCATGCAGAAGATGGAGCATTATAACAATTTCCTTGGTCTGAACATGGGTAACTCTCCGTCCTATATGGTACATGAAGCGATCGCAGCAGGCGCATGGCTGATGGTTGTTGCAGGTCTGGCAATTCCGGTTCTGTCTGCTTTAACCCAGTGGCTGAACGTTAAGCTGATGCCCCAGGCTTCCGATGCATCTTCCAATAATGACAACAGCAGCATGGCAGCTTCCATGAAGATGATGAATAACGTAATGCCGATCATGTCTGCGGTATTCTGTTATACATTGCCTTCCGGTATGGGTCTTTACTGGATCGCTGGTTCTGTTGTAAGAAGCGTGCAGCAGGTGCTGATCAACAAGCACATCGATAAGATGGATATTGACGCGCAGATCAAGAAAAATCTGGAGAAGCGGGATGCGAAGCTGCGCAAGCAGGGAATTGATCCTGCGAAGCTCAATAACTACGCCAATATGAGCACGAGAAATGTAAAAACCAGTTCTGCACCGGCCGCCACAAAGGCAAAAGCTCCTTCCATGACACAGGAACAGAAGGAAGAGGCAATGCGTAAGGCAACGGAATATTATAACAAAAATGCGGCCAAGCCCGGAAGTCTTGCTTCCAAGGCAAATATGGTAAGGGATTACAACGAGAAGAATAATAAGTAAATAACAGGAGGGGTCAGCATGGATTTCCAAAGATTTTCGGCAAAAACAGTTGGCGATGCGGTAACAGCGGCCTGCCAGCATTTTTTAGTGACAAGCGACAAGCTGGAATATGAAATTCTGGAAGAGGGCTCTACCGGCTTCCTTGGATTCAATGCAAAACCGGCAGTCATTCAGGCAAGGGTAAAGGTTACCGTTGAGGATAAGGCGCTTCAGTTTTTGAATGATGTATTTGCAGCCATGAAGATGGATGTTGTGATGGATATCGCTTACGATGAAGTTGAAAAACATTTAGACATCGATTTAAAGGGCGATGAAATGGGAATCCTGATCGGTAAGAGAGGACAGACGCTGGACTCTTTACAGTATCTGGTATCTCTGGTAGTAAATAAGGATTCTGAAGACTATATCCGCGTAAAGGTGGATACAGAAGATTACCGCAAGAGAAGAAAAGAAACCCTTGAAAATCTGGCAAAGAATATTGCCTATAAGGTAAAGCGCAGCAGAAGACCTGTAGCGCTGGAGCCGATGAATCCTTATGAGAGAAGGATCATTCATTCCGCTCTTCAGAATGACAAATATGTTACAACCCACAGCGAAGGAGAAGAGCCTTACCGCCACGTTGTTGTAACGCTGAAGAAGAACGGCGAGAGATAAAGTATTTAGGAACCGGCGGTGTCAAAGCTGCCGGTTCTTTTTCATCGTATAGGAAACTTCGTTTCCATACGATAAGAAACGCTCCGCGAGGATGCGCACTCGGCGCAGGGGTAGATGGTTGCTAAAGCAACCGCGCCTCGGCGCGAGAATGTGCCAAGGCACATTCTTTTTCATGGAGGTAATATGAAATCAGATACCATTGCGGCGATCGCAACGGCATTGTCTGATGCGGGAATCGGCATTATCCGCATCAGCGGTCCGGAGGCGATTGCGGTTGCGAACCGGGTTGTGGTCAATAAGAAAAAAGAACACACACTGAAAAACTGGCAGACACATACAATTCATTATGGTTTTGTCGAAGAAAACGGAACGATTCTGGATGAGGTTATGGTTTCTGTCATGAAAGCACCCAGAAGCTATACGACAGAGGACACGGTAGAGATCAACTGCCACGGCGGCGTGCTTTTAACCAAACGTGTGTTGGAGGCTGTTCTGCATGCCGGTGCGAGGATGGCGGAGCCGGGCGAATTTACGAAACGAGCGTTTTTGAGCGGCAGAATCGACTTATCCGAAGCTGAGGCGGTTATGGATCTGATTCAGGCGAAAAACCAGTTTTCGATGCAGGCGTCGATCAAACAGCTGCGCGGCTCGGTCGCAGAGAAAGTGAAGAGCCTGCGTGCGGCGCTTTTATATGAAATTGCATTTATCGAATCCGCGTTAGACGATCCGGAGCATATCAGTACAGAAGGCTATCCGAAAAAACTCGGCAAAATCACGCAGGAGCTTTTAGGAGAGATCGGAAAGCTGATCGCGTCCGCAGAGGACGGACTTTTACGCAAAGAAGGCATCCGCACCGTCATTGTCGGAAAGCCGAATGCTGGAAAATCATCCCTGTTAAACCTGTTGGTCGGAGAAGAGCGCGCGATTGTAACGGATATCGCAGGCACGACGCGCGATGCCCTGGAGGAATCCATCCGGTTAAAGGGAATCAGTTTGAATATCATCGATACGGCGGGAATCCGCAGCACGGATGATGTCGTGGAAAAAATCGGTGTAGAACGTGCGATGCAGTATGCAAAAGAGGCAGATTTAATTCTGTATGTGGTTGACTCGTCGCGCCCGTTGGACGAAAATGACAGGCAGATTATTGAGATGATCCGGGATCAGAAGGTCATCGTACTGCTTAACAAATCAGATCTGGAAGCGGCTGTCAGCGAAACGGATTTGCAGGAGGCGTTCGGCAACAGGGAGGTTTCCATGATCCGCACGTCTGCAAAGAAAAATGCCGGAATCGAGGAATTTGAGCAGCTTCTGGAGCAGATGTTTTTTCATGGAGAAATCCGTTCGGAGGACGAGGTGGTTATCACGAGCATGCGCCACAAAGAAGCCCTCTGCGAGGCGTATGACAGCCTGAAAATGGTTCAGAAAAGCCTGAAAGACGATATGCCGGAGGATTTTTATTCTATTGATTTGATGAGTGCCTATGCATCTCTGGGACGGATTATCGGGGAAGAGGTCGGCGATGATCTGGTAAACGAGATTTTTTCCAAATTTTGCATGGGAAAATGATCGCACCAGGCGTCGAAAGGTATTGAACAGCGGCAGTGAGCAGGATTGTAGAGCATTGCCTACAGAAATAGTTGCCGGAAACGCAGGATTCGTGTATGATTGGTGCTGAAAGTATGCGATTATTCAGGACGATGGAATGTTCGTATGATGCGCATTCTATTGCAGAAAAGCACAGAAAATAAGGCGGAAAAGATGGCTCAGATAACAGAAAAAGTTGATGTATGTGTAATTGGGGCAGGTCATGCCGGATGTGAAGCGGCGCTGGCGTGCGCGAGAATGGGGCTGGAAACGGTAATTTTTACGGTAAGCGTGGAAAGTATTGCGCTGATGCCGTGCAATCCGAATATCGGAGGTTCTTCGAAAGGGCATCTTGTCCGGGAACTGGATGCGCTCGGCGGCGAGATGGGAAAAAATATCGATCATACCTTTATTCAGTCAAAGATGCTCAACGCGTCGAAGGGTCCTGCAGTGCATTCGCTGCGGGCGCAGGCGGATAAAGCGGAATACAGCAGACGGATGCGGCAGATTCTGGAAAATCAGGAGCATCTGGTTATCAAGCAGGCAGAAGTTTGCGATCTTTTATGGGATGATGTGGATGCAGACACGGTTTCCGGAAAAGCTGGTGCAACGAAAAAAATCCGTGGTGTGCGGACATTTACGGGAACGGTATACGAAGCCAAAGCGGTTATTTTGTGTACCGGAACCTACTTAAAGGCACGCTGCCTGTGCGGAGAATCCATCACCTATACCGGGCCGAACGGACTACAGGCGGCAAATCACCTGACTGACAGCCTGAAAGAAATGGGCATTGCAATGCGCCGTTTCAAGACGGGAACGCCCGCGAGAATGGATAAAAGGAGTATTGATTTTTCCAAAATGGAAGAGCAGTTCGGAGATCCGAGGGTTGTGCCGTTTTCCTTTTCTACTGACCCGGAAAGCGTACAGATTGATCAGGATTCCTGCTGGCTCACCTATACGAACGAAAAAACGCATGAGATCATCCGGGCAAACCTGGATCGTTCTCCGATTTATGCAGGAATTATTGAAGGAACGGGACCGAGATATTGTCCGTCTATCGAGGATAAGGTTGTAAAATTTGCAGATAAAGAACGCCATCAGGTTTTTCTTGAGCCGGAGGGACGTTATACAAATGAAATGTATGTCGGTGGCATGTCATCTTCTTTGCCGGAGGATGTACAGCTTGCCATGTATCGGACGGTTCCGGGGCTGGAAAACTGCCGGATCGTGCGCAATGCATATGCGATTGAATATGATTGCATCGACGCAAGACAGCTGTACCCGACGTTGGAATTTAAGGATGTTGAGGGGCTTTTTTCGGCAGGACAGTTCAATGGAAGCAGCGGCTATGAGGAAGCGGCTTCCCAGGGCATTCTTGCAGGAATCAATGCGGGTCTGAAATGTCAGGGCAGGGAGCCGATGATTATCGACCGCTCGGAAGGTTATCTGGGCGTTCTGGTAGACGACCTTGTGACGAAGGAAAATACAGAACCGTACCGGATGATGACCTCGCGGTCAGAATACAGATTACTGCTTCGCCAGGACAATGCGGATCTGCGTCTGCGCAGAAAGGGCTATGAGGCTGGTCTGATTTCGGAAGAGCAGATGCAGTGGCTGGAACAGAAAGAACAGATGATTACACAGGAGATGGATCGTCTGAAAAAAACTGTGATCGGCGCATCGGCAGAGCATCAGAAGTTTTTGGAGAAAATGGGCAGTACACCTTTGAAGACGGCAGCGTCTCTGGCGGAGTTGATGTGCAGACCGGAACTTTCCTATGAAATGCTTGCAGAAATCGATCAGAATCGGAAGCCTTTACCGGCAGAGGTCATTGAGCAGGTAGAAATCGAAATCAAATATGAAGGTTATATTGAGCGCCAGAAGCGACAGGTAGATCAGTACAAGAAGATGGAAAAGCATAAAATCCCGAATTGGATGGATTATGATGAGGTTCCGAGCCTGCGTCTGGAGGCAAGACAGAAGTTAAAAGCGTTCCGTCCGGTATCGGTTGGACAGGCTTCCAGAATTTCCGGCGTTTCCCCAGCAGATATTTCCGTGCTTTTGGTATATTTGGAGCATGAAAGTCATATGCGCGATTTGAAGAAAGAATAGGAGAACATATGTTCTATGTACGGAATGGATCAATTTGAAAATGAATTAAAAGAATTGCGGATCGTTCTTTCGGATGTCCAGAAGCAGCAGTTCGAGGAATATTATAAGCTTCTGGTGGAATGGAACGAAGTAATGAATCTGACGGCGATCACAGATTACAAAGATGTAATGAAAAAGCATTTTTTCGACAGTCTGACGGTTGTTCGTGCCTATCCGGAAATCCTGACGGAGGTGGTTTCCGTTATTGATATCGGAACCGGCGCAGGTTTTCCGGGAATTCCGCTGAAAATTGCATTTCCGCGGATTCGACTGACTTTACTGGATTCTTTACAAAAACGATTGAAGTTTTTACAGGAGGTTTCTGATAAGCTGAAATTAGGTGAGATCCAGATGCTTCATGGCAGAGCAGAGGACTATGCAAAACAGCCAGAGTTCAGAGAGCATTTCGATTTATGTGTTTCAAGAGCAGTAGCAAATTTATCAACGCTTTCTGAGTTGTGTCTTCCTTATGTAAAAGAAAACGGTAAATTCATTCCTTATAAGGCAGAAAAAGCGGAGGCGGAAATTGAAGCAGCACAGAAAGCGGTCGATCTTCTTGGTGGAGAAATATCTGATAAGATCGAGTTCCAGCTTCCGGGCGGAGATATGGGAAGAACGCTGGTTGTGATTGATAAGATTAAAAAGACGCCGAAAAAATATCCGAGAAAAGCAGGTACACCGGCGAAGATGCCGATTGTCTGAGTTGGTCAACATGAGAGGGAGATGTTTCACGTGAAACATCTCTTTTTTTATAATCCTCAAATGTTTCACGTGAAACATTGACCGGACAAGTCGGAACGAAAAATAGAGACATACCGCGAAAGAGAGGAGCAGTAGTGCGTTTCAAAGATTAGACTGAAATAAGAATATCGTGTAAGATTGAAAATTTCCTTTTTACGTCAAAAAACGGAACTGCTGAAAAAAAGTGCATTCCTTTTTACAAATTTATAACTATTAGCAATGGCATTCTTGAAATGTTGATGTTATAATAAATGATGTGAATTTGAAACGGTAAGAGAAGAAGTCGTGAAACGACACGAGGTGTATGAATTTCAATGGGGAGAGCAATAGCAATTGCGAACCAGAAGGGCGGCGTTGGTAAAACAACGACAGCAATCAATCTGTCAGCCTGTCTGGCGGCGAAAAGAAAAAAAGTATTAGTTATTGACATGGATCCACAGGGAAATACGACCAGTGGATTCGGCGTCGAAAAAAATGAACTGGAAAACACAGTTTATGAATTGATTCTTGGTGAGTGTTCGGTAGAAGAGTGTCTGATCAAGAATGTTGTTAAGAATGTCTCAATTATTCCGTCAAATGTCAATCTTGCCGCAGCGGAGATTGAACTGATTGGAGTAGATAAAAAAGAGTACATTTTGAAAAATGAAATCGACTGGATTCGAGATCAGTACGATTTTATCATCATCGATTGCCCGCCGTCGCTCAGCATGCTGACGATCAATGCGATGACGACAGCGGATACAGTTCTTGTTCCGATTCAGTGCGAATACTATGCGCTGGAGGGATTGAGTCAGCTGATCCATACCGTAAATCTGGTAAGAGAACGTCTGAATCCGACTCTGGATATCGAAGGTATCGTATTTACCATGTATGATGCGAGAACAAATCTTTCGATGCAGGTCGTTGAAAATGTCAAGGATCATCTGAATCAAAAGGTTTACAAGACGATGATTCCCAGAAATATTCGACTTGCAGAGGCACCGAGTTATGGAATGCCGATCAATCTTTATGATGCAAAGTCAGCAGGAGCAGAGAGCTATATGGCACTTGCGGATGAAGTCATAAAGAGAAAGGGTATATAATGGCGTTGAAAAGAGGATTAGGAAAAGGACTGGATTCTCTGATTCCGACAAATGTGATGATGGAGTCAGAGGTAAAGCATGCTACAGTTTCGACCGCCTCATCAGCTGAGGAGGAAAAAGACGGCACTCTGATGGTAAAGCTGTCAAAGGTAGAGCCGAATCGAGAACAGCCCCGTAAAAATTTTGATGAAGATTCTTTACAGGAATTGGCAGAATCTTTAAAACAATTCGGAATGCTGCAGCCGATTCTTGTACAGAACCGTGGTGATTATTATGAAATCATCGCAGGAGAGCGTAGATGGAGAGCTGCCAAAATCGCCGGATTAAAAGAAGTTCCGGTTATTGTCAGAGAACTGACAGATCAGGAAATTGTTGAAATTTCTCTGATTGAAAATATTCAGAGAGAGGATTTAAATCCGATCGAAGAAGCACAGGCTTATAAGAGACTGCTGACAGAGTTCCATTTAAAGCAGGATGAAGTGGCGGAGCGGGTTTCCAAGAGCAGAACTGCCGTTACAAACTCCATGCGTCTGCTCAAATTGTGCGATGAAGTACAGAAGATGGTAGTGGACGATATGATCAGCACCGGACATGCAAGAGCACTGATCAGCATTGAAGATCCGGAAGAACAGTATCTGATCGCACAGAAGATTTTTGATGAAAAGCTGAGTGTCCGCGAGGTGGAAAAGCTGGTAAAAGATCTGCACAAGCCGCCGAAGCCGCCGAAGGAAGAAAATAAGACGCTGCAGGCAATTTATCAGGAGATTTCTGAACGGTTGAAGCAGAGTCTGAGCACAAAGGTATCTGTGAGCGCAAAGCAGAACGGAGCGGGTAAGATAGAAATTGAATTTTATAATCATGAAGATCTGGAACGCCTGCTGGAGCGGATCACGGGTTAAAATTGTGAGACGGTAAGACAAATTACAGAAATACCGTAAGAAAGGAAAGAAAAACAATGACAAGCCCGTTGATGGAATATCTCGGAATAGCAGGATTGGATATTGCGTGGCTGTTTATCGGAATTTTTGTTGTATTGCTGATTCTTCTGGTTTTAATCATTGTACAGTTTGCAAAGTACAAAAAGCTGAAGAAAAAGTACGACAAATTTATGAAAGGCAAAGACGGAAAGAGCCTGGAAAAGGATATTATCGCTTTGTTTGAGGATAATAAATTTATCAAAAGCGAGAGCGAGAAGAATCGAAAGGACATCCGCAATATCCTGAAAAAACTGGAATTCTGTTATCAGAAGGCCGGACTGGTAAAATACGATGCCTATAACCAGATGGGCGGTAATCTGAGCTTTTGCCTGTGCATGCTGAATGAGAGAAACAGCGGATTTATTTTAAATTCCGTACACAGCAGTGACGGCTGCTATACCTACACGAAGGAAATCAAAAACGGCGAATGTGAAATCGCCCTTGGTGAAGAAGAAAGAAAAGCGCTGAATATGGCGATTGGATTTTAAGGAGGAAGAGTCATGATCGATATCAAATTTTTAAGAGAAAATCCGGAAGTGGTAAAAGAAAATATCCGGAAAAAATTCCAGGATGAAAAGCTTCCGCTGGTAGATGAAGTAATCGAGCTGGATGCACAGAGCAGAACTGCACAGAAAGAAGCAGATGATCTGCGCGCCAACAGAAATAAGATTTCCAAAGAAATCGGTAAACTGATGGGCCAGGGTAAGAAAGAAGAAGCCATGGCGATGAAGGAACAGGTCAATGCAGATGCAAAGAGACTTTCTGAGCTGGAAGCACAGGAAGAAGAGCTGCAGGCAAGAATCCTGAAAATCATGATGACCATCCCCAACATTATCGATCCTTCTGTTCCGATCGGTAAAAACGATACCGAGAACGTAGAGGTTCAGAGATATGGCGAGCCGGTTGTTCCGGATTTCGAAATTCCTTATCATACAGAGATCATGGAGAGCTTTGACGGTATTGACTTAGACAGCGCAAGAAAGGTTGCAGGAAACGGTTTCTACTATCTGATGGGCGATATTGCAAGACTGCATTCCGCGGTTATCGCATATGCAAGAGATTTCATGATTAACAGAGGCTTTACCTACTGTGTACCTCCTTTCATGATCAGAAGCAATGTTGTAACAGGCGTTATGAGCTTTGCGGAAATGGATGCTATGATGTACAAGATCGAAGGCGAAGATCTTTACCTGATTGGTACTTCTGAGCATTCCATGATCGGTAAGTTTATTGATACCATCATTCCGGAAGAAGAGCTGCCTAAGACTCTGACCAGCTATTCTCCTTGCTTCCGTAAGGAAAAAGGCGCACACGGTCTGGAAGAGAGAGGCGTATACAGAATCCATCAGTTCGAAAAGCAGGAAATGATCGTTGTGTGCAAGCCTGAAGATTCCAAAATGTGGTTTGACAAGCTGTGGCAGAACACTGTAGATCTGTTCAGAAGCATGGATATTCCGGTAAGAACCTTGGAATGCTGCTCCGGTGACCTGGCTGACCTGAAAGTGAAATCTGTAGACGTAGAAGCATGGTCCCCGAGACAGAAGAAGTATTTCGAAGTCGGCAGCTGCTCCAACCTGGGCGATGCGCAGGCAAGAAGACTGAAGATCCGTGTAAATGGTGAAAACGGAAAATACTTTGCACATACACTGAATAATACAGTAGTAGCGCCTCCGAGAATGCTGATTGCTTTCCTGGAGAATAACCTGCAGGCAGACGGCTCTGTCAGAATCCCTGAAGTGCTGCAGCCTTACATGGGCGGAATGAAAGAAATTCGTAAAAAATAATTATGTAAACTAAAATAAACAAAAAGTGAGGTGAGATTCTTGCACAAATTTTTGAGAGCAGTGGGATTCAGTCAGTATACAGAAAAGAAACAGGTTCAAAAGCTGATCCGGGATATCATTATTCATGCGGATGAGCGCAGCTATACAACCGTTGGAAAAAAGACGCTGGTTGCAGAATTTGACAGGAATTTCGCCGAAGACATCGGAATAGCAGTATGCGGAGAATTTGATGAGGACGATACGTACAGTTTCGATTATTATCTTCCGTACCTGCGCTCCGATCTTGTCAGTACAGCAGAGGATATCTCAATCGAGCGCCACGCAGCGAAGGAGTCCTATGCGGGAATTTGCGACGATCCGAAGGTTGGTGTTTCCCTGATTTTTTACCTGCAAAATATGATTTCTTATCTGAAATTGCAGGGAGAGGGCAAGATCCCGGCAAAGGGCACTTCTCTGAACCTTTCCGCACTTTCTTGCCAGGGAACGATCATGATGCCGATTCAGAAGACGGAATGGCAGAAAAAGAAGATCGCTAAGGACGCGGTGCAGAGAAACCGTCTGATTCAAGCTGCACGCGGCGGCGATGAAGAAGCGATGGAAAGCCTGACGTTAGAAGATATGGACACCTACACGTCCATTTCCAGAAAAATTCAAAAAGCCGATATTTTCAGTCTTGTAGATACGTATTTCATGCCGTATGGTGTGGAATGTGACCAGTATTCTGTTCTGGGTGAAATCACGGATATGAAGCTTGTAACCAACGGACTGACGGGCGAAAAGGTACATATTCTGACCCTGTGTTGCAACGATCTGAATTTAAAGGTTGCAATCAACAGCATTGATCTGCTGGGCGAACCTGCTGTCGGACGCCGCTTCAAGGGCAGCGTGTGGTTGCAGGGACAGGTGAATTTCCCGGAAGAGTCGTAGAAGAGTTCACGGACAGCGTAAAGTATTTGACTTGTACAGATAATTTCTGTATAATAAATTTGTTTATGGAACTGTTTTTTGTGTGACGAATCGAATAGGTGTTACTTCTAAGAAGCAACCATGGTTAAAGCCGTGAAACCTAAAAAGTGGCAACAAAGAGTCTGATTGGAACAGTAGCATGTAGAAATGTCGAAATAAGAAATCAGATGATTCATCACGAAAGTGATTGAGTTCATAAAGTTGGTCGCCGTGACCGAAAAGGCTGAAAAAGCCCGAAAATACGGCATTTGTTCCCATAGTTAAATGGATATAACAAGCGCCTCCTAAGGGGCAACTAAGTGGAGACCATTTAGTGAGACG
>ENA-OUQH01000843-OUQH01000843.1-human-gut-metagenome-genome-assembly--contig:-NODE-843-length-21614-cov-4.554710_pt1 | contig 21614 bp, 22 predicted proteins | sample MGYA00237948_ERZ548828 | MGnify/ENA primary metagenome ERZ548828 (study PRJEB26490, sample SAMN05194711) | human gut metagenome | biome: terrestrial biome; feature: human-associated habitat; material...
AGCTATGTCTTCTTTTTTGCTCTTTTCAATTTGCGCAACTTATTGTACATTATCCCGTGGCGAGGTTCGCGCCCGAAACCGATGCAGCAAGCACAAAGTTAGGCTCCCTTTCAACGTAAATAAACGCAGGCAGAACGTTTAAACGTTCTGCCTGCGTTTTTATATACTTGCTTGGAACCAGCATGTTATGCCTGCTCGGATTCAAAATGCTCGGCGACGTCCTTGAGGTACTTGCGTATCGGGAGGTGCTGTGGACATACGCTCTCGCACTGGCCGCAGCCGATGCAGTCGCTGGCCTTGCCGAAGTTCTTGGTGAGATTATAGTAATACTCCCCGTGCGAGCTCCAGCCCTTCTCTGCGGACTCCTGCTTGTCGGCATTGTAGAGCGAGAAGTATTTGGGGATCGCGATATTCATCGGACATCCGTCGGTGCAGTAGGAGCAGCCGGTGCAGGGGACGGTTATAGTACCGTTTATGATGTCAACGGCGGACTTGATGATGGCGCGCTCCTCGTCGTCGAGCGGCTTGAAGTCCTGCATATACGAGGTGTTGTCGAGCATTTGCTGCATATCGCTCATGCCGCTGAGCACCATGAACACCTCAGGACAGCTCGCCGCAAAGCGGATCGCCCAGGACGCATTTGAGGCGGCGGGGGAGTGCTCATGGAACATGGTCTCAACTCGCTCCGGCAGCTTTGCCAGCGTACCGCCCTTGACCGGCTCCATGACGACGACCTTCTTGCCGTGCTTCACCGCGGTCTCGTAGCAGAGGCGCGACTGGATGCCAAGGCTGTCCCAGTCGAGATAGTTCAGCTGGAGCTGCACAAATTCGATCTCCGGCCACTCGGTCAGCACCTTGTCGAGAAAATCGGCGCTGTCATGGAAGGACATCGCAATATGGCGGGTCAGCCCCTTGGCCTTCTTCTCCTTGAGCCACTCATAGCAGTCATACTTCTTGTAGGTTTCGTAGCTGTGGACATTGACGTCGTGCAGAAGATAGTAGTCGAAGTACTCAACGCCGGTCTTGCGCAGCTGCTCGTTGAATATCTTGTCCCTGTCCTCAAAGCTGTGCACATACATGGAGTGCAGCTTTGTCGTCAGAGTGAAGCTGTCGCGCGGGTGCCGGTCAACGACGGCGGCCTTTACGGCGTTCTCGCTCTTGTAATCGCAGTACATCCACGCGGTATCAAAGTAGGTGAAGCCGCGCTCGATGAACACATCGACCATCTTCTTGGTCAGTTCAATATCAATGCTGCCGTCGTCGTCCTTGTTGAGCAGGGGCAGACGCATCATGCCAAAGCCAAGTTTTTTTACGCTCATAGTCATTCTCCCTATACCTTAATTATTTTTGCACTGAATTCGTCGGCAACGCCGCTGAGCCGCCCGAAGTCATATTCCTCGGGGCATTCCACGTCGAAGCACTGAGCCGCGCCGCGGTTTATCACGGCCAGAAATGCGCCGTTTTCCGCGCTCGCGCCGAAGTGATCGACCCCGCCGCGGACATAGCGCAGAACCAGCAGGATGTCGGCGTTATATGCCATGAACACCGCGTCGCCCGTGGAGAGCGCGGGATTCGCGCCGCGCATGTTGGCAAGCTGTGCGTAGAGATCATGCAGCTCCGTTTCGCCCTCGCGGAAGGGGAGCCGGTTGAACGGATCGCCCACGCCGCACATGCCCTGCTCGTCGCCGTAGTAAATGCTAGGCACCCCGGGAATGGCGAACTGCAGCACGGCGCACAGCTTTTCGCGCCTGAGCGCGAGACGCAGAGACTCATCGTCGAAGCGGAGCCTCAGCTGATCCTCACGGCTCATGCCGCGGATGGTCGTGTTCGTAGCAAGCGCGGTTCGTATGCGGTCGGTGTCGTGCGTGCCGAGGAGGTTCATAAGCGAGTAGTACATCGGAGCGGGATAATTCATCTGCTGCGAGATCAGAAAATCGCGCAGAACGAAGGCGTCGATGCGGCGGTGGATGAAATCCAGCGCCGCGGCGCGGAAGGGGTAATTCATAACGGAATCGAGTGAGTAGCCGAGGGCGTAATTCCTGCGCCCGCCGTAGCTCTCCTTTATCACCGCGTCCTCCCAGACTTCGCCGAGGACCGGCGCGTCGGGGTCAACGCGCTTTACCGCTGAGCGGATGAGCGCGAGCGTATCGTCCGGAAGCTCGTCGGCAACGTCTAGCCGCCAGCCGGATGCACCGCGCCGCAGCCACGTTTTCACGACGCTGTCCTCTCCGCTGACGACAAAGTCCTGCCATGCGCCGTTGCGCTCGTTGACCTCCGGCAGATCCTTGAAGCCCCACCAGCAGCGGTAGTCGTCCGGAAAATGGCGGAAATCGTACCAGCTGTAATACGGCGAATGCGTGCCCTGGCACGCGCCCATGTCGGGGTATGCACCATAGCGGTTGAAGTACACGCTGTCCGCTCCGGTGTGCGAATACACGCCGTCGAGCATTATGCGTATCCCCATGCCGCGCGCCGTCACGCACAGATGCGTGAAGTCCTCATTCGTGCCGAGGATCGGATCGACCTTCAGATAATCAGAGCTGTCGTAGCGGTGGTTGGAGCGCGCCTCAACGATTGGGTTGAGGTACAGGCAGGTCACGCCAAGCTCTTTCAGGTACGGCAGTTTGCTCTCGATGCCGCGCAGCGTGCCGCCGTAGAAATCGTCCGGCGAATACGAGGTCTCAAATTCGCGCGGCCAGTAGCGTACAGGCTCGTCAAGACTCTTGTGCAGCTCCGGAGTCTGGCCAAGGCTTTTGTGATACTCTATGCCGCGGCTCGCGGTGTCGTCATCCGAGAACGCAAAGCGGTCGGGGAATATCTGATACATCACGCTGCGGCGGAACCAGGCCGGAGTCTCAAAGTCGCGGCAGAACACCGTCAGGCGGAAGCCGCTGCGGCGCTCGGAATAGAGCCTGCCGTAATATCCGCTCCCGTCCGGACAAAGCCAGCGCTCGCCCTCGTCTGTGTCGAGATGGAAGCAGTACCAGAGTGCGGCGGGGCTTTGCGGCGCGATGTACGCGGAGTACAGCTCTCCGGAGCTTTCCATCGCGTATTCAAAATCCAGATCGTCGCCGTACAGAACGAGTGTGGCACTGTTTATTTTTCCGGACGTTAGACGGAAGCTTAGCCGAAGCTCCTCGCCGCTCCTGACGGCGCCGACGGGGCAGCGGAACCGGATGCTCCGCGCGTCGTGCACTGCCGTGAGCTGCTTTGAGCTGACGTCGCGCAGCACCGAGACGATATGCGCCGTGCGCGGCTGGTACGGCAGCAGCTCCTTCTCGTCGGCATCCGCCATGCGGCAGTCTTCACAGCACTCTGCGCAAATCTCAAGCGCGGCTTCGAGCTTCATCCCGCAGTCGTCCATCAGCAGCCGCATCAGCTCCGCCGATGCAAACGGGCCTTTCTGCACCGACAGACACTCGCACAGACGCTCCAACGGCAGACCGCGCTCAACGCAGTCCCGCGCCGCAGCATATACCGTCGCCGCTGCGTTGAAATACTCGCGCATAGCCGCCGGACAGGATGCCGACTCAAGCTCCGCGCATAGCTCTGCGTCGCCGCCTATGGCGCGCCAGACTCCGTCTACCCGCCTTGCCGTAACGCTCCGGCGACTGCTGTAGCGGATGGCAAGGCTGTAATCCTCACTCCAGCATTCGGTGTATGTGCCGCCGAAGTATATCTCAAATGTTTTTTCGTTTTCTGTCTCTCTTACAGCATCCATATATAAAGCTTTGCGTACTCCTGTGCAGAAATTTCGAAGCCGAAATCGGCCTTCATCGCGTGGTCGATAAGCCCGCGCATAACGTCATTGTCGTTCCAGCAGCTGAGAGCGAGACGTATCGCGTCGCGCAGCTCCCACGCGTCGTAGTTTGCAAACGAGAAGCCGTTGCCCTCGCCGGTGAAGCGGTTATAGGGCGTCACGGTGTCGCGCAGGCCGCCGGTCTCGCGCACTATCGGCAGGGAGCCGTAGCGCATGGCTATCATCTGGCTCAGGCCGCACGGCTCAAAGCGCGAGGGCATGAGGAAAAAGTCGCTCGCCGCGTAGACAAGATGGCTCAGCTCCTCGCTGTACCCGATGTACGCGCACAGCCGCCCCTTGTAGCGGTATTCCGCCGCGCGCATGAAGTTTTCAAAACGCTCGTCGCCGCTGCCGAGGAGCATGAACTGAATGTCCTCATGCTGCATGATATCGTCAAGTATGCAGGCAACAAGATCGAAGCCTTTCTGCTCGGTCATACGCGTGACCATCGCGACAAGCGGCACGTCCGGGCGCTGCTCAAGCCCCATTTTTTCCTGCAATGCCGCCTTGCAGACGGCCTTGCCCTTCAGGTGCCCGCGGTCATATGTCGCGGGGAGGAGCTTGTCGGCATGGGGATTGAACACCTTCTTGTCGATACCGTTTATGATGCCCGAAAGCTCGTGACTGCGGGCGTTCAGGATGCCCTCAAGCCCCTCGGCGTAATACGGCATTTTTATCTCCGAGGCGTAGCTGGGGCTGACGGTGTTTATGCGGTCGGCAAAAACGCATCCGGCCTTGAGAAAGTCCGCACAGCCGTTGAGCTCCATGAATTCCGGCGTATAGTAGCGGCTGTCGACGTTCAGCAGATCCTGCACGTAGTCGAAGCCGAACTTGCCCTGAAACGCGATGTTATGTATCGTCAGCAGAAATTTGAGTCCCGCCTGCATACCGCCCTGATACTGCGTCTTTGCCAGCATCGGCAGCATCGCGGTGTGCCAGTCGTTGCAGTGCAGTACCTGCGGAGTGAAATCGAGGTTCGGGATGCAGTCGAGCACGGCGCGGCAGAAGAACGCGTACTGTTCGCCCTCGGCCTGACCGCCGCGGTATATTTTATCGCCGAAGTACTGCTCGTTGTCGATGAGATATATCGTCACGCCGTCAAGTACCAGCTTCTCGACGCCGACATATGCCTGCCGCCAGCCGAGTGTGCAGTAAAAGTCGAACATGTTCTCCACGCGGTCGGCGTATTTATCCTTGATGACGCGGTGATACGGCGTTATGACGCGCGCGTCGATACCGAGCTTTGCAAGCGACTTCGGCAGCGTGCCGACGACGTCGGCAAGCCCGCCGGTCTTGCTCAGCGGCGCGCACTCTGCCGACGCCAGCAGCACATTCGGCAGCGCGGTGAGGTTCTTTTCACGCAGAATTTCACGAAATTCTTTTTTCATGGCGTACTTCCTTTCGTAATTTTCTAGATTAGACCCAAACAGGCTCTTTCAACTTATCCAGTAAACGTCTTTCCCAACGCAGCAAATCATTTACCGCAGTTATAACTTGTGAACGAGCAGTCATCATAACATCGTCAGAATCGTCGATTCTGTATTTTTTACTATATATACGCTTATACTTGAACTGGAGACGTTTCTTATCGTTTGGCTTTTCCAAATCGATGATTTCCTGCATTACAGCCATCTGCGAATCTGGAACGTTGACCCCGCCTAATTCAAAGCATGCTGATAACCCGTTTTCATCACGTAATAGCCAGAAATTGTATAGAGTGCAATCTCCCCAAGAACCCCTATCTTGCTGTGATTCATCAAGAGGGGGTATTACTTCGTCCATTTCTTTCGTATAAAACCTGATAAATGATCCAACGTTCTTATCGTTATAGATTATTCGACCTTCCTCCGCAAACTCTCGAAGGACGTCTTTTATTACGGACGTTATCTGTACTTTGTTATCGACCCTATATTCATATATAATGTCAAGCGCCTTTTTGTGTTTTGTATAGATCTTATTACAAATATCGGCAAGTTGTTGATCGTCCACGATATCCCTCCTTATAGTTGCAATATAATTGTTAATGAGAAGCTCTATGTCCGGTGACATCTCGGCTTTGTCGTGTGTTTTTTCAAGTACTTCAACTATATTTGTATATGTCAGCACTGTCCAATTCTCTTCGTCACTGGGCAATTCTCCTTCGGGCGTAAGAAAAATACATATTCTCTCATATTCTGGGTACGCACGTTCAAGGATATTTCTATAACGATTAAGCTGGTCACTATGCTCATGAGAACCAACCTTATTCTCGAAGGCTATTACGACTTTTTCCTCATCCGACAAAAGCATGATGTCAATATTGTTCCACTCGCGGTAAACCGTAAAGGAGTGAAAATCCAGCAGCAAAAGTCTGAAGACATCGTATTTGCCGCTGTCATCTTCTTCGACAAGTGTCTGCATTATTTCTCGGATAAACATATCACCCAGACCGTGGTTCTCGTTTGCATCTAACAGCCACGCAAGCACATTACTATGCCGAATTTCCGTGCGGGATATTTTGAGAACGTCAAAAATGTTGAATTTGCCGACCCAAGGAATAAGCTCGTCAAGACAATCTATATCAAGCAGAAAATCTTGCAGTGCTTTTTCATTTTCTGCATTCAACGACATGGCATCGTGCAGCACAATACTCACCCCTCAAATCATTTCTTCCTCGGTTTAAATTCATAGTATACGCAGCTCATCGGCGGGAGAACTATGCGCGCCGAATGCTGCATATCGAGAAACGGCTCCCTGCGCGTCCGCACAGCGCCGGGGTTCTTCACTCCGCTGCCGCCGAAGCGCTCGTCGTCGCTGTTGAGTATCTCTTTAAGCGTACCGGCCATGGGCAGACCGATCTGAAAATCGTCGTACCGCACGGGGGTGAAGTTGCAGGCGCAGACAAGATACGCGCCCTTTTCGGCGTCCGGCTCCATGCGCATGAACGCGACAGAACTGCGCTCGCGGTCGTCGACGTTCAGCCACTTGAAGCCGTCCCAGCCGTGGTCGCGGCCATACATCGCGGGAGTGGCGGTGTATATCCTGTTGAGCGCGCGGTAATACTGCCGCAGCTGCTCATGGCGCGGATAGTCAAGCAGCAGCCAGTCAAGCCCCTGCCGCCAGTTCCACTCGATGAACTGCCCGAACTCGCCGCCCATGAATATCAGCTTTTTGCCCGGATGGGCGAACTGATAGCCGTACAACGCGCGCAGCGAGCTGAACTTCTGGTCGTAGTCGCCGAACATCTTGTCTATCATCGACTTCTTGCAGTGCACTACCTCGTCGTGCGAGTAGGCGAGCACGTAGTTTTCGGAGAACGCATACATCATCGAGAAGGTGAGCTTGTCGTGATGATGACTGCGGTAGAGCGGGTCCATGGACATGTAGTCGAGCGTATCGTGCATGAAGCCCATGTCCCATTTGAAGCAGAAGCCCAGTCCGCCGTCCTCCGGAGGGGAGCTTATCTTCGGGAATGCGGTCGATTCCTCGGCTATCGTCACGGCGCCGGGGTAATTTACGAGCACCGTGGAATTCAGCTTCTGCAGGAATGCGACTGCGTCGAGGTTTATATTCCCGCCGTTTCGGTTCGGCGTAAACTCGCCGGGGCGGCGGCCGTAGTCGAGATACAGCATCGAGCTTACCGCGTCTACACGGATGCCGTCTATGTGATATTCCTCGAAGAATTTGCAGGCCGACGAAACGAGGAAGCTCTGCACCTGATCCGACGCATAGTCGAACACCAGAGTTCCCCATTCGGGGTGCTCCGCCATGCGGCGCTCCTTGCACTCAAAGAGGGGAGTGCCGTCAAAATTGGCAAGCCCGTGCTCGTCCTTCGGGAAATGCGCGGGCACCCAGTCCATGATGACGCCGATGCCGGTGTGGTGCAGCTTGTCCACAAGGTATTTGAAATCGTCCGGATTGCCGTAGCGCGAGGTCGGGGCGTAATACCCCGTGACCTGATAGCCCCAGCTCCCATCGTAGGGGTACTCCGTGATGGGCATAAGCTCCACGTGCGTAAAGCCCATGTGCTTGCAGTAGACGGCGAGAGAATCGGCAAGCTCGCGGTAGGCGGGCTTCTTGCCGCGCAGCTCCCGCCATGAGCCGGGGTGCAGCTCGTATATGCTCATCGGCTCGCGCATGAAATCGCGCGCGGCGCGGCGGCTCATATAGCTCTCGTCCGTCCATTTATAGCTCCCGCCTTTCCAGACCTTGGAGGCGGTGTTTTCTCCGTGCTCGCTCCACGCGGCAAAGGGGTCGGACTTCAGTATCTCATGCCCGTCGGCGCCGGTGACGCAGAATTTATAGAGAACTCCGTCGGAAAGCCCCTCGACAAAGCAGACCCATACTCCGCCGTCGATGCACTCCATCGGAGTCGCGGCGCGATCCCACGAGTTGAAATCGCCGACGAGACTGACCCGCTGCGCATTCGGCGCCCAGACGACAAAGCGGTGCGCCCCAAGCTCCGGAATATAGCGGCAGCCGAAACACAGCCACGCCTTGCGCGCGCAGCCGGTATTGAAAAGATACACGTCCTCATCAGGTATGAATTTTTTCTCTCTGTCGTTCATGTCAGCTCTCCTCCGTTGAAGGTCTCTTCCTATCTTTTTATTATAACTTGCTTTCGTCGTAATTCCAAGTAAAAATTGTCGGGTCGTGAAAACTGTTATAATGATACAACAGATTGTAAAATATGACGAATAAAATTTGAACGCAAAATCATCAAATCTTCCTGAAATTTGAACATGAAATGATTTTACTGCACAATTTTTGACATAACATAAAATATGTATAAAACCACGGCATGCAGAAATACGAAAAATTTGTTGATTATGCCTATATGCGGCGCTAATAATCTTAACATTTCAGCGTTTTAACCGAAATTCGTCAAAATGCAAAATTTTAATGCCGACCGGCCTTGAAAAAAGATGATTTATAGGCTAAAATACACAAACACAAGGCAAAATAGCCGGTACACATTTCATTACACAGGAGAGAACTCAAAATGGACAAGATGATATGGTTGGCTCCGCTCTTCGCGGCGGTTGCACTTCTCTTCGCACTTTATAAGGCGCGCTATGTCAGCAAGTGCGATGCGGGAAACAGCCGGATGCAGGAGATTGCAGCCGCTATTGCCGAAGGCGCAAGTGCCTTCCTTCGCGCCGAATATAAAATACTTGCGATATTTATCGTAGTTTTGTTTGTGCTGATCACTATATTCATAGATTTCGGCACCGCCGTCTGCTTCGTCATCGGAGCATGCTTCTCGATACTTGCGGGCTTTTTCGGAATGCGCGTCGCCACCAAGGCGAACGTCCGCACCGCCAACGCCGCTCTCACCAGCGGCATGAACAAGGCGCTCAGCGTCGCGTTCTCCGGCGGCTCCGTCATGGGCATGTGCGTTGTCGGTCTCGGCCTGCTCGGATGCAGCCTTATCTACATAATCACCGGCAACTACAACATCCTCTTCGGCTTCTCCCTCGGCGCATCGTCCATCGCGCTGTTCGCCCGTGTCGGCGGTGGCATATACACCAAGGCTGCCGACGTCGGCGCCGACCTCGTCGGCAAGGTCGAAGCCGGTATCCCCGAGGACGACCCCCGCAACCCCGCCGTCATCGCCGATAACGTCGGTGACAACGTTGGTGACGTCGCCGGTATGGGCGCTGACCTCTTCGAGTCCTATGTCGGCGCGCTCGTCTCCGCGCTCACGCTGGGCGTCTCCGTTCAGGGACTGTTCACCGGAGCCGGTGCGATCTTTCCGCTGATAATCGCGGCTGTCGGCATTCTCGGTTCCGTTATCGCCACCTTCTTTGTCCGCGGCAAGGATGACTCCAACCCCCACAAGGCTCTCAAGATGGGCTCCTACGTTTCCGCCGTTATCGTCGCGGTGCTGTCCGTCGTACTCAGCTACAGCTTCTTCGGCAAGATATACTACGCTCTTGCGATAATTGCCGGCCTCATCGTCGGCCTCGTCATCGGCTTCGTCACCGAGGTCTACACCTCCGACGATTATAAATCCGTCAAACGCATCGCTGCCCAGTCCGAGACCGGCTCCGCCACCACCATCATCTCCGGCGTCGCCGTCGGCATGATGAGCACCTGGGTCCCCATTGTTCTGATATCTGTCGGTATCTACGTCTCCTACGCCGTCACCGGCGACCTCTACGGCATCGCGCTCGCCGCCGTAGGTATGCTCGCCACCACCGGCATCACTGTCGCGGTCGATGCTTACGGCCCCATCGCAGACAACTCCGGCGGCATCGCCGAGATGAGCGGCCTTGATCCTCATGTCCGTGAGATAACCGACAAGCTCGACGCCGTCGGCAACACCACCGCCGCAATGGGCAAGGGCTTCGCCATCGGCTCCGCAGCGCTCACCGCGCTTGCGCTCTTTGTTTCCTACGCTACCGAGGTCAAGCTCAACGCGATTGACCTGCTCGACCCCAATGTCGTTATTGGTCTGCTCATAGGCGGTATGCTTCCGTTCGCGTTCTCTGCGCTGACCATGGAGTCTGTCTCCAAGGCCGCGTATAAGATGATAGAAGAGGTTCGCCGCCAGTTCCGTGAGATCCCCGGCATCCTCAAGGGCGAGGCAAAGCCCGATTACAGCTCCTGCGTCTCCATCTCCACCCGTGCCGCGCTGCATGAGATGATCGTCCCCGGGGTTATGGCCGTTGTCGTGCCGTTGCTTGTCGGCATCCTGCTCGGACCCGCTGCCCTCGGCGGACTGCTCGCAGGCTCTCTGGTCACCGGCGTTCTGCTGGCTATCTACATGTCCAACGCCGGCGGCGCTTGGGACAACGCCAAGAAGTACATCGAAGGCGGACACAATGGCGGCAAGGGCTCCGATGCGCATAAGGCCGCCGTCGTCGGCGACACCGTGGGCGACCCGTTCAAGGATACCTCCGGCCCGTCCATCAACATCCTCATCAAGCTGATGACCGTTGTCTCGCTTGTTTTCGCTCCGCTCTTTATACAGATCGGCGGACTTCTCTGATAATTGACACCCTACCTTATCCCTTTCCTTAGCGCAGCGCCCCGAATTGATTCGGGGCGCATTTTTTTTCGCGGCGGGGTGCGGCGAATTATTTGACGCTGCGCGGCATAGGCTTATGCGGAGGACAGGCGTAATTCTTAAGTTATATTAATTTGAAAAATCGCGGCCTGAGACACTTGCTTTATTGTCGAGATTTCATTATAATGTATAGGCTTTATTTGTTGGTTGAGGTTAGAAAATGAAAAAGATTTTTGTAAACGTTGGATTACTGACGATATTGCTGGTAGTTTTCTGGTTTACGCTGCTGGCCAGAGTGTCGCAGCCGGAGTACAACCCCACGGTGAACGTGCCGGATGACGTGACGCCGCCCGTGGAGCAGAGCGCGGAGCCTGAAGCAACCCCGACGCCGACTCCTACCCCGACGCCGGAACCCACTCCGGAGTATTTCACCCTGTCCTTCATCGGCGACTGCACCCTTGCGCCGCACCAGAATACGCAGGATTACTTCAATAAGGTGGGGGATGACTACGCTTATCCCTTCGCAAATACCGTTCAGTACTTCGCCGACGATGAATATACCTTTGCAAACCTTGAATGCACTTTCTCTGACAGAAGCCTGTCTCCGGTCGGATACCCCACGTTTTATTTCCGCGCGCCCACGTCGTATGTGAATATCCTCCTTGAGGGCGGGGTCGACTTCGTCACGACGGCGAACAACCACCTCAACGACTTCGGTGATAAGGGCGTTGAGGATACATATGCAACGCTGGATAACGCCGGTCTGCCCTACGGCAAGGTTGGTCAGGCGCAGGTAGTCACGACTAAGAATGGCATAAAGATCGGCGTCTACTGCGGCTTCAATATTAACGACGGTTACTTTGTCCCGACAACGGATGAATGTGTGAATGCGATAAATCAGATGAAAGCCGACGGCGCAGAGTATATCGTCATGGCTTTCCACTGGGGTAAGGAGCTGTATTATAAGCCGACTCAGAAGATGATAGACCTCGCGCAGGCCTGCATCGACGCGGGAGCCGATCTCATCTATGGCACGCATCCGCATGTCCTCGGGCCGATCGTCGAGTATAACGGCGGCATAATCATGTACAGTGTCGGCAACTGGAGCTTCGGCGGAAACACCCAGCCCACGGATCAGGACACCGCGATAATTCAGGTAACGATAAAGCGTGACATCGACGGCACCATCACGACCGAGGGATATGACGCCATCCCGTGCTGCGTCAGCTCGAATATGAGCGGCGGCGTCGGATATAACGACTATAAGCCGACCCCGTATCCGGAGGACAACGAGGGCTACAAGCGCGTACTGAGCAAGCTGGATATGAATTCCGGCTGGGAGAACGCAAACAAGGATTACAGCGCGTGGTACAGTGCCTGGGGCTGATATAATAATTTGATAAATCGGGCGTACTGCAAAAGTACGCCCGATTTTTTGCCAGTCAAAACCATCCGGCTCAGCCGGATGGTTGTCCGATATATATCGACGAGAAGGTCTCTATGTGGCCGTCATGGCGTGTGCCTGGGGGATTGTCCGGAATATAATAGTCATAGCACAGGCGGACATCCTCGACGTAAAGCTCGGTGAGAGCATAGGTCTCCGAATATGTCACCGTGGGCGTCTCGCCCTGAAGTGCGGAGCTGCCATGCTGCCACGCGAGCCGCGTCCGCGTGAGATAATATTTGCCGCCGCGGAAGTGCAGCGTGTGGCAAAGGAAGCCAGCGTCAGGGCACAGCTCGTATATTGCAATATCCGCGTCGCGGCCCTCGTCAACGGCGGCGAAAAAGTCATTGAGCAGCGCCGGATTCGTCATATCAATGCTGCAATTGAGCGCCAACGCGCAGCAGCCAAGCTCGCCGAGCCGCGCGGCCAGCGGAGCGATCTCGTCCTGAGTGAGATTCAGCCCGCTGCCGGAGAAGAGCTTAAGATAAAGCTCCTTGTATCCGTCCGCGGTTTTATACGCCTGCTCCACCGCTGCGGATGAGAGCGACGCGAACAGCTCGGTTTCTTCGGAAATGCTGTCCGCCGGTGCACCGGCTTGAGCGGGGGTGGCATTGACATTCGTGTCAGCCTGCGGCTCAGTCTGCTTCGCATCGGCTCTGACGCCGACGAGCACATTGGCCGCGAGCAGTATCGCAGCAGCGCACACAAGAACAATTATGCAGAGCGGAAGTATTCGTTTCATGGTATCAACCTCTTGAGACCTGCAAACGGTTTACATAACAACTATATATCCGCACCGAGCACAGCTTATCCGGAGGCACTTTGATAAAAACATTGACTCTTTGCCGCCGCAGTGTTACGCTTTATCCAAAGATTGGAGGGCAACGAATGCGGATATATAGGAAATGGGTCGGCAGACAGCCCGCGAAAGCAGGGGAGATGTATCTGCTGGAGTGCTCGCAGGAGGAGCAGTTCACGCAGATGTTCCCGCTGATAGGCCAGCAGGCGCTCCACGCCACCAGCGGGCGCGATGTGATATACAGGCTTTACCTCATATGCGAGGACGGGCGGAGAATTCTGCCTGTCGATAAGCCGTCGGTGATGATGGGCGCGTTCAACGGCGGAAAGTTCCCGCTTGCCGACTGCGGGATCATCACGGCGGAGCGCATTGAGGAGCTTGTGAAAACCGATGAGCTGCTGCCGTCGGTCGAGGCGAGCGTGTATCTTGCCGAGAGCTGACGGACTTATATAAGGCTGCTCAGCTCGTCAACGGTGCAGATCTTTGCCCCGATGCGCGCCATATCCTCAAGATTTGCACGCTGCACCTCGTCGGTCACGGACGATGTGCAGTCCGAAAGGACGACGACGTCATAGTCGAGCGAAAGCGCGTCGTAGCAGCTGCTGCGGATGCAGTTCGGCGTGGTTGTTCCGGCGAGGATCACAGTATCCACGCCCAGCCTGCGCAGTATCAGGTCTACCTGCGTATGAAAAAACGCGGAGAAGCGCGGCTTGACTATGCAGTAGTCCTGCGGCAGAACGATGAATTCCGGCGGAAAAGCGTCGGATATTTCGGGAGCGCACTCCTCGGAAAGCGGCTTGCCGCCCTTGAACCAGACATCGTAGCGGCATTTTTCAACGTCGCTGCCGTCCGCTCTGTAATGACGCGTGGCATATACCACGGGGACGCCAGCCGCGTGGCAGAGGTCTATCGCTCTGGCGCATGCGGGGACTGTGGCCGCGGCAGAGGGAATGCAGATGGGCGAGGCAGGGGAGATGAAGCCACCCTGCATATCGATCATTATCAATGCGTATTTTTTCATGACTGTTCCTTTCAAATTTTTGTTTTATACTATAATCGCACAGATAGAAAAATATTTCAATTGTCAAAAACGACGAAGCATATGCTTCGTCGTTTTCGTGTGATTACAGCTTTACGTCGCGTTTCTGCTTGTTATAGAGTTTATTCAGCAGCGGGCGGACAACATAGAACAAAAGCTTGTTATCGAGATTGAACCAGTATATCAGCATGGACACCGGAATGAGAGACAGCAAGGCAATGATAAGCTTTTTGAATTTCATAATTACCACCCTTCGTAATCGTCGAGATCGAGCAGACTTGCGTCGATCGGCTCTTCCTGCATAACGGCGGTCATGTAGTCGCTGAACTGCTTGCGCATAGAGCTGCGGCTTATGGTGCGGTGGTCGAACATATCGTTCTGCACCCAGACGAGATGTGCGCCGCGCTCCTTGGCCTGATCGTTCACAACGCCCGCGAGACCCATTGCGCCCTTGCAGGTGATGTCGTCATAGACGAGTATCATGTCGCAGTTGAATTTCTCAGCCTCATCCCAGAACTCAAGCAGATGCTTGTAGCCGCCGGTGAGGTGGCGGCGCATGACGCCGCGCTCGTAGTTGTGCGCAATGTCGATAAGCGCCTGATCGACGTTGTCCTCGGACATTATGACGTTGCCGGAGAACATGTCCATCTGCGCCACGACCAGTACGCCCCAGCAGTTGTACGCCCAAGTGTTGAAATCAACATAGTAGCAGCCGGGGCCGCCCCATGTTATCATGCGGTGGCGCGCGTTCGGGAAGCTGACGACCTTGTCGCGGTAGGCTTTCTCGGCAATTTTCAGCGCTTTTTTCGCGGCCTTGTCGATATACGGCATGCGGCCGCCGGAGAAGGTGAAATAGAATGCGTGGAACAGCGGGGAGATGACGTTTGCGTAGGGCGTATACGGGGTCTTGATGTACTCCCACGCCTCAAACTCATTGCGTACTTCGGCGTTGTGCTTCTTCATTATCTCGAAGAACGCCTTCTCGTCGAACTTCTCGCCGGTATTCTGCTCGATGAAGCGGATGACCTCTTTCATCTGGGCGAGGGCATATTTATCTGTTGCCGCGTCCTCCCAGCGCATCGGGATACCCGCAACCATGGAGGGGATTGTGACGCGGCGCTCGATGAGCTGGCTATTCATGGTCGAGGAGTCGCAGGGCATATTGTTCGTGACGAGGCACGCGCCGATCTGGGGGTAATCGTCGTTGATCGCAACACCGGCGGCGTTCGCGCTGAGACGGCAGGAGTCGGCAGGCAGACCAGCGTTTTCCATGACGTCCATGTAAAACGGTGCCAGACTCTGATCCATGTATGTGCCGAGGAGCCCCTGAAGCACTTCGAGCGGCAGAGCCTTGAGATTCGGGAAACCGGCGATTATCTCGGGGCACATGGTCTGCTCAAGCATGACGAACTTGTCTGCAAATTTCGTGTCGCCGAAGCGGCGGTCGCCCTTCATGCTGTCAGCGATCATCTGCGTTGCGCCTTTCATGATGGCGTGCATCTGCGTGTGTGATACGCGCAGAGCGGGGCCGCGCATACCGGCCATGCATTTGTCCACCATGTTCAGGCTGCCGAGGTAGGAGCCGAGCCAGCGGTACTCAAGCATACCGCGCATGATGCGCACCGGAGACTTTGCGACGAACTGCACCAGCAGCCCGAGGTTCACGACCCACTGCGTGTAGTCATAGAATGTATCCTTGAGGCCGCGCCACTCGCGGTGCTTTGCGATGCCGCTGCCCTTGATGAAACGCTTTCCGTCGTTTGCCATCACTGCTTACCTCCCTGAATTTTCTTGATCTCGATGCTCTCGACAAAGGCCTGGAACCGAGTGCGGAGCTGACCGGCGGATGCCATGGTGTACTCCTTCTCGACGCCGATGCACGGGATGTGCTCCTTCTCGACCATGTCATGTACGCCCATGACGCGCTCATAGCTCCAGAATTCACAGAACTTCATCTGGAGGTACAGCACGCCGTCGGCGTGATAATCGTTTACGAGCTGCTTGAGATAACGGCGGCGCTGCTCCTGCTTCTCCTTGTTCATGAAGCGGGGGCACTCGCTGGTGCTGAGGTAGTGGCGGGCGACGGCGGTCAGCGCGCTCTCGCCGTCGCGGATGATTATCTCCTCGCGGCCGGGGAGAGAGCCGTAGCAGTAACGGTCGGCGACGACGTATGCGCCGCAGTCCTCAAGAAGCTTCGTGAAGGCCGGATCATCGACCTCGGAGCCGGTAACGACGATACGTGCCCTGTACGCGGGCTTGGGGTCAGGCTCACGGGTCTTTATCTCCTCCAGCGTCTCGCGGAGCATGTCTTTCACCAGATACTGCGGGCAGCATTCGCTGACAAGCTGTATCACATGGAACTCATAGCTCGTTATCGGCGGGTTTTCAAGCTTGCGGAATTCGCCGATCTCGGTGATGATGCGGCATATCTCGTTGTGCTCGTCTATCGCCTGCCGGAGGGCGGCCTCGGAGACGTCGATGCCGTAGACCTCGCTGAGTGGCTGAAGTATGTATTTGCGCAGCTGCTCCTCGTAATGCTCGTATGCTGCGGGCGTAGTGACGAAGGGAACGTCCATCATGCTCATAAAAAACTGCGGGTTCACAGGCTTCACGAGGCCGAGAATGTCGAAATATTCGTGCGCGCGGTGCATCATCTGGCAGGTCTCGGAGGACATCATCGCGGAGAGAAAGTTGTATCCACCCTCGATGCTGCGCTCAAGGATGCTGCGGGTGAAGGGACATGTCTTGTTGGTCATGTAGTAGGTGCCGATGTCGGTGCTGCCGGTTCCGGGGGCGCGCAGGCGCACGGAGAAGCAGCCGGGCAGGTTCAGCAGAACTTCGGGGACAAAATAGCAGGTGTAGCCCAGCGCCTTTTTGCCGTCCGCCGCGGCCTGTTTGACAAGCTCGTTGTTCGCGTCGGCAAGGAGACTCTCAAAATATATGAGGTGTTTTAAATCTTTCATATTTCCCTCCCAAATCTATTCACCGTGAATAATCACGGCTTGGATGATATCATATTGCCGGTTTTGTGTCAATTTGAAATGGACTGATATTCTTGACAAACCGAGCCATTGACGGCATAATGTCCCTGTGATTTATAGTGAATAATCACAGACGGGAGGGCACCGTGCATGGCCTTTGAGAAAATAAGCATACCGTTGCCGAAGGAGTATTTCTTTGACGAGATAAAATCCAAAATCCTCCTTGGCGAGCTTCGCTCCGGCGAGAAGCTGCCGAGCGAACGGCTGCTGGCCGAGCAGACGGGCGTGAACCAGTCGGCGCTGCATCTTGCGATAAAGGAGCTTGAGCGGGCGGGATTTGTCGAGATAATTCCGCGGCACGGGACTTATGTCGCCGACTTTGCCGCGAATGGAAATTACGACACGCTGCATGAGATACTGCGCACCGGCGGGAGACACCTGACGCGCGAGCGCATCGTCTCGCTGGTCGAGACGCGTAACGCCATCGAGGGCGGCGCACTCATCCGCCTTGCGAAGGAGCATACGCCCGCAGATATAGCGAAGCTGCGCGAGTATATCGCCACATTCCGGACGATGCGCGGCAAGGATCTGACGGCGGCGGAGCTTGGCCGCATGACCAAGGGCTTTCATTATCTCATCTGCCGCCTGAGCGGTAACGAGGTGTTCATCCTGCTGATGAATTCGTTCACCGAGATATCGCAGGATCTGTGGACCTACTGCGCCGGATACTGGGGCATAGATGAGCTGATAGAGCAGAGCGAGCACATAACGGAGCTTGTCGAGCAGGGGAGAGGCTTAGAGGCACAGGTGTATATAACGGACAAGTTTGACCAATACGTCAGAGAGTGCGGTGTAAACGGCGCGGAATAAAAAATAAGCTCCCGTAAAAACGGGAGCTTAAAAATTATATATGAGTTACAGATTGTGTACTCTCAGGGCGCGGATCGCGTTGAGAACGGCTATTATCATAACGCCGACGTCTGCGAATATCGCGGCCCACATGTTGGCCATACCGAGAGCGACGAGCAGCAGGCAGCCGAATTTGACGACCAGCGCGAAGCCGATGTTCTCATATACTATGCGGATGCACTTGCGGGATATTTTGATCGCCTTTGCGATCTGGAGCGGATCGTCGTCCATGAGCACAACGTCGGCAGCCTCGATAGCGGCGTCGGAGCCCATGGCGCCCATCGCAATGCCGATGTCCGCGCGGCTGAGAACAGGAGCGTCGTTGATGCCGTCACCGACGAAGGCGAGTTTAGCGCTGCCGCTGTTGGCCGCGAGCAGCCCTTCGACCTTCTCGACCTTGCCGGCCGGAAGCAGTTCGCTGTACACCTCGTCAACGCCGAGCTCGGCTGCGACGGAGTCGGCGACCTTCTTCATGTCACCGGTGAGCATAACGGTTTTCTCAACGCCCGCGCGCTTCAGGTTCGCAATGGCCTGCTTGGAGTGCGGCTTGACGATATCGGAGATGACGATGTGTCCGGCGTACTTGCCGTCAAGCGCCATATGGATTATTGTACCGATGCTGCGGCAGTTCTGGTAGGGGATGTTCAGTTGCTCCATGAGCTTGTCGTTGCCAGCGGCGACCTGAACTCCATCTACCTTGGCGATAACGCCGTGACCGCTGATCTCTTCAATATCAGTGACGCGGCTGCGGTCGATTTCCTTGCCGTAGGCGCGCTGGAGACTCTTGCTGATAGGATGTGAGGAGGCACACTCGGCGAGAGCTGCGTACTCAAGCAGCTTTTCCTGCTCGATGGGGGTGTGATGCACGGCGCTGACCTCGAATACGCCCTGGGTCAGCGTGCCGGTCTTGTCAAACACAACAGTCTTGACCTGAGACAAAGTCTCAAGATAGTTGGAGCCTTTGATGAGGACACCTTCCTTGCTCGCGCCGCCGATGCCGGCGAAGAAGCTGAGCGGGATGCTGATGACGAGCGCGCAGGGGCAGCTGACAACGAGGAAGGACAGCGCACGGTATATCCACTGTTCCCACTGTGCGTCAAGTCCGGTGATGAGACAGACTACCGGCGGCAGCACCGCGAGGGCGAGCGCGCTGTAACAAACGGCGGGGGTATATACGCGGGCGAACTTCGAGATGAACGCCTCGGAGCGGGATTTGCGGGAGCTGGAGTTTTCGACAAGCTCAAGTATCTTGGAGACGGTGGACTCGCCGAACTCCTTGGTGGTTTTGACTTTCAGAACGCCGGTCATGTTTATGCAGCCGCTTATAATATCGTCGCCGGGCTTGGCGTCGCGCGGGAGACTTTCACCGGTCAGTGCGCTGGTGTTGAGCGAGGAGCTGCCTTCAACGATGACACCGTCGATAGGAACCTTTTCGCCTGGCTGCACAACGATGATGCTGCCGACAGCGACCTCATCGGGATCGACCTTTTCAAGCTTGCCGTCGCGCTCAATATTGGCGTAGTCGGGGCGGATATCCATGAGCGCGCTGATGTTCTTGCGGCTCTTGCCGACGGCGTAGCTCTGGAACAGCTCGCCTATCTGGTAAAACAGCATAACGGCGATAGCCTCGTTGTAGTCGCCGCTGCGCTCATATATCGCCAGCGCAAACGCGCCGACCGTGGCGACGGCCATCAGGAAGTTCTCGTCAAATACGCGGCGGTTGAGTATGCCCTTGCCGGCCTTTCGGAGTATATCGTAGCCGATGATGATGTATACGACCAGATACAGCGCCAGACGAAGCAGGCCGGTGACGGGGATGAAGTGCAGTGCGATGAGCATTACAGCCGCAATGATGATGCGTGTCAGCATCTTTTTCTGCTTCTTGGACATTACGGAGCGTCTCCTTTATAATTAAACGTTCATTTAATCGTTGGGCCGGTCAATGCGCCCACCCGCAGGAGCGGATGGGCGCTTCCGGTAAAATCAAAGCTCGATCTCGCAGTCAGACTCGACCTTCTTGCAGGCCTTGAGCACTTCTTTCATGACTGCCTTTGCATCCTGGCCTTCTTCAAACTCCACTGTCATCTTCTGGGTCATGAAGTTTACGACCGCGGAGGCGACACCGGGGGTCTTCTTGGTGGCTTCCTCCATAAGATTTGCGCAGTTGGCGCAGTCCACTTCAATACTGTAAGTCTTTTTCATTGAGAATGTTCTCCTTTCTGCGTGGCGTGCAAATCATTTTATGATTAAGCACTTGTTTAATCATCATGGCCGTAGTATAATATGCGCGAAAAGGAAAGTCAATCCCTTCGGTAAACTCATGTCCAAAGGGGCAAAAAGCGTTTCCGAACGGGCGAAAACGGAGGAGTAAGCATGGCGAAGACCGAACTGCCGCATCATCACGGCGAAGAAAAAATGAACACGGCGGAGATACGTGAAGTGCTTGAGCGCGTGGATAATTTCCAGACCATAGCGGATGTGTTCCGCCAGCTGGGCGATACGACGCGCGTGAGGATATTCTGGCTGCTGTGCCACTGCGACGAGTGCGTCGTGAATATCGCGGTAATGCTGGATATGTCAAGCCCTGCCGTATCTCATCACCTGCGCACACTGCGCGACAGCGGCCTGATTGTCAGCCGCCGCAAGGGCAAGGAAGTGTATTATCACGCGGCGGACAGCGCGCAGAGCCGCCTGCTGCATGAGATGATAGAGCAGGTCATGGACATCGCGTGCCCGGAGTGGCGCGAGGAGGCGGAGTGATGCTCGCGGCGGAAATTTTTTCGGGCGTGCGGGCATACTTCCTCTTGCTGCCGGATGACGCGATGCCGGAGTATGCCGCGGGAGAGCTTGCTGTGCTGTACTGCCGCGCGGAGCGCGTCGGCTGGAAAACGGCCGCGGGCAGCAGCGTGAATCTTGGGGCGGGCGATTTCTGCGTCTGCCCCAGCGAGCTGCTGGCAAGTGCGGAGTTCTATTTCCCGAATGACCGCTGCGAGCTGTTGTGCATAGAGCTGGCGGACGGCGCGGAGCCGGAGCTGATCGCGGATTCCGGCGTGACACCTAAGCTGCTGAAAGACAGGCTCTGCGGCGCGGGCTGCTTCCCGCATACGGGCAACGAGCAGACCGAGAGCATTTTCTCCGCGTTTTATGATCAGCCGGAGGAACTGCGGAACGCCTATCTCAGAGTCAAGACTCTGGAGCTGCTGCTGTATCTGGCGAAGCTGAAACCCTCCGGACGCAACCAGATGACACAGTATCAGGCAGAGCAGGTGCGCGTGATCCGCGAGATACACGATCTGCTCGCGTCGAACATGGAGCGCCGCTTCACGATCGAGGAGTTGTCGCACAAGTATCTGATGAACCCGACGACGCTCAAGGCCGTGTTCAAGTCCGTCTACGGAGAATCGATTGCGGCGCATATGAAGGAGCACCGGATGAAGAAGGCGGCGGCGCTGCTGCACGAGTCCGACATGAGCATAGCGGAGATCGGGCGGCTCGTGGGTTATGAGAGCCAGAGCAAGTTCACGGCCGCGTTCAAGGAATCCTACGGCTGTCTGCCGAAGGAGTATAGAAAGAAGGTATAAAAAATTCCTCGCCCGTATAGACGGGTGTCCGTAAAACAGTTAATCCTCCGTATGGCTTAGACCATGCGGAG
>ENA-OUQH01000844-OUQH01000844.1-human-gut-metagenome-genome-assembly--contig:-NODE-844-length-21590-cov-4.018342_pt1 | contig 21590 bp, 17 predicted proteins | sample MGYA00237948_ERZ548828 | MGnify/ENA primary metagenome ERZ548828 (study PRJEB26490, sample SAMN05194711) | human gut metagenome | biome: terrestrial biome; feature: human-associated habitat; material...
TGCGTAACAATACACGATTGGCCTGATTTTGAATTTAGGAGCCAGCTTATTGAGTGCCGATACGGCAGTGATTTTATGACGCTTGATGACTGGTTTGGAGCAATTGACAATTTGGCTGAAATGAAATACAATCATCTTACGGTTGCACTTTACGGATGTTGGCCCATTCAGTATGATGGCAAACTTTCGGAGTATCTTTATATTTCATTTGACAAATTTCCGCAGCTTAAAACTCCAAGGAGTATTAAATATTATTCACCATCAAAAAAAGGCTACATAATAGAAAAAGACGTTCTCCCGACGATGTTTAAAGAGGACTTTTTCGGAAAGCTTGTTGCGTACGGGAAGAAGAAAAATGTAAAAATTATTCCCCTTTTTAACAGCTTGGGGCATAACAGCCTTATTTCGCGTACGTTTCCCGAAGTTTCTGCAAAGGATGAATGCGGACATGATACGGGATATGGCATTTGTACAGAGAGTGCTAAAACGGGAAAACTTATGTTTGAGCTTTATGACGAAATAATAGATAAATATTTAAAACCAAATAAAATTGATTCTATTCATATAGGGCTTGACGAGGTTATAAATGCGGTAGGGCTTGATAAGACAGATATTTATAAAGAATCCGAAGCTTTTTGCCGATGTGATAAATGTAAAAAATATGAACGTTCCGAACTTATGCTGCGTTACATGATTAAGATGTGTAAATATTTAAAAAAACGCGGAATGAAGAACATACATATCTATTTTGATATGTTTTTTCATGAATTTGACATGCTTAATGATAAATTTCGCGAAAGACTGAAGGAAGAAGGTCTCTATGATAACATTGTTACAGAGCGCCCGATGACTTGTTCAGAGGCCGGAAAAAAGATGTAAACAATCTTTTCCGAAGTATAATAAAACCAATGAGCGGCTACTTTCAATGGTCTGTGCATACAAATAAAAACGTTAATATTGAAGATTGTGTGCGGCTTGCGGTAAAACTTGGTTTTGAGGGAGTTGAAGCATACGGTTCATATGATATATGCTATGAAAAGAATTATTTATATCAGGCCGAACTTTGCTGGAATACATCGATGATCGGAAAAAAAGAAGAGTTTGACGAAAGGTATGCATACAGGATTTGCCCTGAGAATTTCTCAGACGCTCTGTCTGCATGTAATTGGGTTGATGCCGTAACCGCACATGAAATACAGGAAAATCTTGTCGCGGACGCGCTGGAATACTATACGTACACCTATATAAGAAACGGTAAACCATATCCGAGAAATTATCCGGGAGAAGTTTTTGAAAAAATCAAATCCGATGAGAAAAAGTATTTAACATATTTTGATAAAACAATAGCATTATCCGAAGCGGCATCGGCTTTTTTTGAACAGTATACAGGTTCGGAAGTGATTGACGCATATTATCTTACGGTGCAGCACTATAAAACTCTTTGCAACGAATTTTATACACTGTATAGACTATACATAGAATATGCGCAGAGAACGGCAAATGAATTTGATGTGCTTTCGAAAGTCAAGTATTTGATTTTTGAACGAGAAAAACTAATGGCTCTTGCAGAAAAAACAAAAACGAGAGCGAACAGTATTCAATATCTGAGAAATATGAGTATATCGCGGCAATATCTTTGTGATTTGCAGTATTATTTTGAAAGGGAAATACAATGCGGAAACAGGCCTGTTTTTGATATATTTGATTCGGGTTATTTCAGCGGAGAAATGTATTATTTTCTGAGATAATAGTTTGAAAACAATGAGGCAAATATCGCCCGTTAAGTGGGCGGATATTTGCCTTATTTTTACGTGCTCAGCAGTATAAAACCACGACTTTTAATTATTGCTTCATCACCCAAAATATCGGCGTTTTGGGCAAAAAGAATTTTAGATTCGCCGATATTTATTTTTATGTTTTCGTCCGAAGCGTTTGCGTATACAATTATTGTGTCACTCTCACATGCCCTTTTTGCTGCAAAAAGAGCATTGCCGCTTTCAATAATTTCGAAACTGCCGTATTTCAAAGCGGCATGAGACGCTTTTATTTTGCAAAGCTTTACATAAAAATCATGAAGAGTTTTGTTTATTTCGTTCCATTTGAAATACCCGCGGTTTAAAGGATCTTCAAACCCCTGCATTCCTATTTCGTCTCCGTAATATATACACGCGCTGCCGGGAAGCATAAACTGCAGAAAAACGCAGAATCTTTCGGTTTCAAGTGCGGAAGCAAGTAATCCCTCCGGAATTTTGTAATTTGCTTTTTCTGTTTTGCTCATGCTAAAATCAGCACCGGACAGAACTGTCAGAATTCTTGCGGTGTCGTGAGTGGAGAGGCTGTTCATGACGCAGTCTAAAATAGGCTTGGGATAATTTTCGGCAATGGTCATAATTTCGTCGCAAAAGCGCTGAACAGACATATTTCCCAAGGCATATGAGATTACGGCATTTTTGTACGGATAATTCATAACGGAATCAAGTTCATTGTTTGTAAAATATGTGCGCCGTACATTATATGCCACTTTGTTTGATGCGTCCTCCCAAACTTCGCCGAGAAGAATAGCGGAGGGTTTTATCTCTTTGACGCGCTTATGCAAAGCTGCGATAAATTCGTCCGGAAGTTCATCCGCAACATCAAGACGAAATCCGTCTGCGCCGAGGTTCAGCCAGTGTGCACACACGCTGTCGGAATTATTTATTATAAAATCCATGTAAGAAGGCGTTGTTTCTTTTACGGCAGGAAGACTTGAGATGCCCCACCAGCTTTCGTATTTATCCGGGTAATGAGAAAAAGTATACCATTCCCTGTACGGCGAATTCGGATTGCTTACAGCGCCGTTGCCGAATTTTCCGAATCTGTCAAAATAAACGCTGTTATCTCCTGTGTGGGAAAACACGCCGTCCAGAATAATTTTAATTCCGAGTGAATGTGCTTTGCTGCAAAGAGCGGCAAAATCTTTTTCGTCTCCCAAAAGAGGGTCTATTTTTTTATAATCCGCCGTATCATATCTGTGATTTGAATATGCATGAAAAATCGGGTTTAAATATATAACGGAAACGGAGAGCTCCGCAATATACGGAAGTTTTTTGGCAATTCCGGAAAGTGTTCCTCCGAAAAAATCACAGTTTAGAATATCGCCGCTGTTATCCGGCAAAAAGTCCGGAACGTCATCGGTATTTTTGTGAATGCGAAACGGTGTGAGCTTTTCGGAAAGATCCGAAGGCATATTAAACCTGAAAAATCTGTCCGGAAATATCTGATACATAACGGCGCCTTTAAATTCATGGGGTGTATCATAATTCTTGTCAAAGCATGTAAGCTGCCACATCTCGCCGGCTTCCATATTTGTATCGTGTTCATTTAATTTGTAAAGCCGAAAAGAAGAGTCGGGCTTTGAAATTTCAAAGAAATAGAAATAAAGCCCGCTGCACTCCAAAGAGAAATCAGCGCTGAAGTAATCATATCCGTTGACATGAGCGGTTTTACACATTGGAAAGCTTACTGTGAACCCGTCATCTCTTTTTAAAACAATCTGTGCAAAAAGAGCATTAACGCTTTCGGGTATATAAATTGTAACGGTGCATTTTTCGTCCGTACGGACGCAGCCAAAAGGTGTTTTGTGCTCTGCCTTCTGGCTGTCGTACAGTATTCGCAAAGTGTATCAGTCCTTTAAATTCCATATATTGTCCGCATATTCTTTCACTGCTCTGTCAGCTGAAAAAATACCGGCTTTGGCTATATTTACAAGTGACATATCCGTAAACTTGTCTGCGTTTTTGTAAACGTCGGAAACGCGGTTTTGAGCCTTTACGTAAGAATCAAAATCGGCAAGGCACATATAGGCATCGGCGGTGCCGTTATAATTGGTGATAAGCGATTTTGCAATATCGTCAAATCTTGTTCCCAATGCGTTTGATGTCAGCATATCTATTACGGCATGCAGTGCCGGGTTGGAATTATAATACTCAATCGGCGAATAGCCCTGTCTCCAAAGATTTTCAACTTCGGGAGCTTTAAGACCGAATAAGAACATATTGTCATCGCCGACCTGTTCGCATATTTCAACATTTGCGCCGTCAAGCGTACCGAGTGTCACGGCACCGTTTATCATAAGTTTCATGTTGCCCGTGCCTGACGCTTCTTTGCCGGCTATGGATATTTGCTCTGAAATTTCCGCCGCGGGAATAATTTTTTCTGCCAAGGATACTTTGTAGTCTTCGATAAATACAACTTTTATTTTGTCGCGTACCGCAGGATCTGAATTTACAGTGTTTGCCGCAGCGTAAATAAGTCTGATTATCTGCTTTGCCATAACATAGCCTGCAGACGCTTTCGCAGCAAATATAAATGTTCTCGGCGGTATATCAAGAGACGGATTTTCTTTAATTCTTCTGTACATATCAAGAATCTGCATTACGTTTAAAAGTTGGCGCTTATATTCGTGCAGTCTTTTAACCTGTACGTCAAAAATAGAATCGGGGTCAACGTTTATGCCGCTTGTTTTGCTTATATATTCGGCAAGATGGAGTTTATTGCCGTGTTTAATGCGGCGAAGTTCCGCCAAAACGTCCTTGTTGCCTTTGTATGCCATAAGTTTTGAAAGTTCCGATGCGTTTTTCTTGAATCCGTCTCCGATGAGGTCGGAAAGAAAATCGGTGAGTGCGGGGTTTGACTGACATAACCAGCGGCGGTATGCAATTCCGTTTGTTACGTTAGTGAATTTTTCGGGCTTTATATTGTAGTAGTCCCTGAAAATGCTTTCCGTTAAAATTTTGCTGTGCAACTTTGAAACGCCGTTTACTTTATGGCAGCATGCAAGACAGAGATTTGCCATTCTGATTTCGCCGTTTGAAATAACGGACATATACTCGATTTTCGGAATATCTCCGGAATACACAGAGTTTAAGTGTATAAAGAGTCTGCGGTTAATTTCGCACACAATCTGGTAAACTCGCGGCATAATCTCGCGGAAAAGTCCTTCGCTCCAGCGTTCCAGCGCCTCACTCATAACGGTATGATTTGTATATGTCAGCGTATTGCATGTGATCTCCCATGCATCGTCCCATCCATAGCCGTAGTTATCCATAAGTATTCTCATAAGTTCGGGAACACATAATGATGGGTGGGTGTCATTTATATGCACTGCAACTTTTTCTGCCAGATTATCAAGTGTCTTGTATTTCTTCATGTGTTTTGAAAGAATTGACTGCAGAGAAGCGGACACAAGAAGATATTGCTGCCTGAGGCGAAGTCTCTTTCCATCTTCATGATCGTCTGCAGGATAGAGAATTTTTGATATAACCTCCGCCATTGTGTTTTCTTCCAGCGATTTAACGTATTCGCCTCTGGAAAAGGCCGTCATATCAAGACTTTTTGGAGATTTTGCGCTCCAGAGAACAAGCTTGTTTACCGCATTTGAATTGTATCCTGATATAAGCATATCGTAAGGAATTGCAATAACTGTATCATAATTTTTGTGTATGGCTTTATATTTGCCGTCCGTCCATGTTTCTTCAACCTGACCTCCGAAACGGACTTCAACGGATTCGTCAGTTCTCGGAGTGAGCCAAACATCGCCGAGACCGAGCCAGTCGTCGGGGAATTCCATCTGCCAGCCGTCAACTATTTTCTGCTTAAACACGCCAAATTCATATCTGATTGAAAATCCCGTTACGGGATAGCCGAGAGAGGATGCGGAGTCCATATAACAGGAGGCGAGTCTTCCGAGACCGCCGTTTCCGAGACCGGCATCAGGCTCAATTTCATAAAGCTTTTCTATATCCACACCTATATCCGCAAGAGCAGATTTAAATGTGTCTTCTATGCCGAGGTTGAAAAGGTTATTATGAAGCGATGTTCCGACAAGAAATTCCATTGACATATAATAAACCTGTTTTTCTTCCGACGCACTGACATTGCGGTTAAAAGCATTGTTTTTTTCTGATAAAATATCTCTCAAAACCATGCAAAGGGATTTATATATTTGCTGCTCTGTTGCCTCTGAGATATCACATCCGAAGCAAAGCGAACATTTTGCATTTAACTCTTCGGTTGCTTTTTCCTTGTTTAATTTCATATCAAATCATTCCTTTCTCTATTTTTCGTATACATCCATGTACTGCAGTGCCGCATTTTTCCAGCTGCTGTCATATCTCATTACGGAAGATACTATTTTTTTGAATTTGTCTTTGTCATAGTACAATGCTTCGGCGCGCTTTACGGCACCTAACATATCATGAGCGTTATATACTTTAAATGTTATTCCGCGGCCTTCCAAAGTGTCGTTGTTTATGGGCGGTACAGTGTCAACAAGACCGCCTGTTTCACGGACAATCGGAATAGTGCCGTAGCGCATTGCGATAAGCTGTGAAAGACCGCACGGCTCACTTTTAGAAGGCATAAGAAGGAAGTCGGCTCCGGCGTACATGAAGTCGGCAAGACCTGTATCAAACATTATATTGGCAGACACTCTGCCGGGGAAAATGTAAGCAAGGTAATTTACATAGTCCTCATATTTTTTTTCGCCCGTTCCCAAAACCGCCAAACGGATATTTGTGGAGTTTATCATTTCTTCGCCGATATACTGCAAAAGTTCAAATCCCTTATGTTCCGCAAGCCGTGAAATCATTATAATAAGAGGAGCTGAGCTATCATTGTCGAGACCGAGTCTTTCAAGAAGAGCTTTTTTTGTTTTAAGTTTTCCCGATAAGTCTGACGGTTTAAACGGAAACATTGCTTTTGAGGGATCATATATTTTCGTATCGATTCCGTTTACTATACCGCTGAGCTTGTACGACTGAGATGAGAGAATGTCATGAAGACCGTGGGCAAAATACGCATATCGGATTTCGTGCGAATATGTTTCAGATACTGTGGTAACTTTATCCGAAAGCATAATTGCGCATTTCATTGCATTTGCAAGTCCGTCAAACATGATGTCTCCGCTTCGGCTGTCGGACACGCCCAATACATTGCTTATAAAATCGGGGTCAGCCTTTCCCTGATACTCTATGTTGTGTATGGTGAAAACAGTTTTAATTTTGTCAAAACCGGGAAGTCCCCTGTAAAATTCATTTAAAAACAGAGGTATATATCCTGTTTGCCAGTCGTTTGCATGTATTACATCAGGTGTAAAACCTATATGCTGTAAAGATTCCAATACGGCTTTGCAAAAAAAAGCATATCTTTCGCCGTCATCCGGATAGCCGTATAAGCCGTCGCGCCCGAAATAATATTCGTTATCTATAAAATAGTATATCAAATCATTGCGTTTGTTTTTGCCGACGCCGGTATTTTTAACGGTTGCCTTAAACACGCCTGCATAAACGCTTCTCCACGAAAGCGGCATATAAAAATCGGTTACATATTCGATGTTGAAATTCGGATTTTCTTTTATTTTTTTATAGTACGGCAAAAAAATGCATACTTCATTGCCGCGTATTTTGGAAAGTTCTGCCGGAAGAGCGCCGGCAACGTCTCCAAGGCCGCCTGTTTTTATATACGGAGCGGCTTCGCTTGCCGCAAATAATATTTTCAATTTAAGTACCTTACCTTTCTTATTGTGTTTCTTAAATTAATTATCGAATTAAATTTTTGATCCTTTTTGTATAATCGACGGTGAGGACGGCACACCTATAAGTACTTTCGAAGGCGAAACCGTAACGTCTTTATCGATTATTGCCTGCTCTATGTGAGCACCTGCCATTATGTGCGTCCCCTGCATTATTACAGAGTTCTTTATATAAGCGCCGCGTTCCAAATGCACATCGCGGAATATAACCGAGTTTTCCGCATAGCCTTCAATTTTGCAGCCATCGGCAATGAGACAGTTTTTAACCTCCGAGCCTTCGGCGTAAAAGGTCGGCTCTTCGTCGCGCACCTTTGTGTATATGGGCGAGGTTTCCTTGAATATTCCGCGCCGAATGTTTTCGTCAAGCATACGAAGGCTGTTTTTGTAATAATTTTCAACGTCTGTGTTTCGCAGAACAACGCCGTCAAAATTATATACGTTAATCGACAGCTTGTTTTCGAGAAATTCACGCTGAACATAGTCTTTTTCAAAATGGCACAGTCCGTGCGACACCGAGGTGCGCACAGCCGCGAGAAGCTTTGTGCGTTCGATTATATACATTCCCATTGATGCCAGTGTACCCTTGTCCGCCATGATGTTTACTGCAAGGGAAGATACATTGCCGCCGTCCATATTAAGAATCAGGTCAATGTACTGTGTGCATCCGTTTGAATACTCATCGTTTGCTATTACGGTAATATCTTTTCCGGATTCTATGTGTGATTCCAAAACTTCGGAAAAATCTATATTGCATATTGTTGTTGAATCTGACAGAACCACATATTGTTCCGTAGAACGTTCCAAAAAGGTGAGAGCGTTATAAAGAGCTTCCAGCTTACCGCGGTATATACCCATAGTATTTGCAGCAAACGGAGGAAGAAAGAAAAGTCCGCCGTTTCTTGCATTAAAATCCCATTCGGAAGATGTTGAAAGATGATCCATAAGCGACTGGTAGTTGTATTTTGTTATTATACCGACTTTTTTTATACCTGAGTTGCTCATGTTTGAAAGGACAAAATCTATTTGCCTGTATCTGCCGGCGAACGGGAGAGAAGCCATGGCACGGTGCTTTGTCAAATCACCCATTGAAGCGTCAAATATATTTGAAAAAACAATTCCTGTCATTTTCATATTTTCATCCCCTTTATACAATTTCGCGCGGTTTTACCGCAGAGCCTGCCGGCAATACCTTGTCCTTCCCGATGACCGTGATGCCCCATTCGCTTTTTTTAAAGTTTTCGGGAGAACCGCCGATTGTTGACCCGTCACCGACAGAAACATTTGTTCCGGTTATTGTATACGATATTTTTGCGCCTCGCCCTATGTGGGTCCCGGGCATGAGAACACAGTCTGAAACGGCGGCGCCCTCTTCTATGACGCATCCGGTTGAAACTATTGAATGACACACTTTGCCGCGCACGGTGCAGCCCTCGGCAACCATTGAGTTTATAATTTTTGCGCCGTCGGATATAAACGAAGGCGGCTGCGCATAGTTTCTTGCGTAGATTTTAAATGAATTGTCAGAGATGTTTAAAGGCTGCTCGGGGTCAAGCAGATCCATATTTGCCTGCCACAGGCTGTCTATCGTGCCGACATCCTTCCAGTATCCGTTAAACGGATATGCGTAAAGCTTGAGCGAATCGGAAATCATTTTCGGAATAATATCATGGCCGAAATCGTTTGTCGAGCCCGGTGTTTCTTCGTCCTCCTCAAGGTATTTGCGAAGCACGTTCCATGTGAATATGTATATTCCCATGGAAGCCTTGGTGCTTTTCGGATTTTTAGGTTTTTCTTCAAAGTCGTTTATAAGAAGATTTTTGTCGGTGTTCAATATGCCGAAGCGCGAAGCCTCCGCTTCCGGTACCTCAATAACGGCAATGGTGCATGCGGCATTTTTTTCTTTGTGAAATTTAAGCATTTTAGAATAATCCATTTTATAAATATGATCGCCGGAAAGAACCAGAACATATTCTGGATTATAGCTGTCTATATAATGAATATTCTGATAAATTGCATTTGCCGTACCTTTATACCATTCGGTTTTTCTGCTTTTGACATACGGAGGCAGAATTCTGGCACCGCCGAAGCTGCGGTTCATACCCCATGGAACTCCGTTGCCGATATAGTCGTTAAGCTCAAGCGGCTGATACTGCGTTAATATACCGACTGTATCAATGCCCGAATTAATACAGTTTGAAAGCGGAAAGTCAATAATGCGGTATTTACCGCCGAAATTTAATGCCGGTTTTGCAGTGGATTCGGTGAGAATTTTAAGTCTGCTGCCTTGTCCGCCCGCAAGAAGCATTGCTATACATTCTTTACTTCTTTTTAACATTACATTCATATCCTTTCACTTGGTATTTCGTAAAATACGGTTGACATCGGTTGAACTGTAATACTTATACTCTCCCGTCTCCCATGAAATGGAATTTTTTGTGACTTGACAGAGCGGATACGTGTTCCGCTGCCGCCGTATTTTAAATAGTCCGAAGAGAAAACAGGTTTATATATTCCTGATACGGGAACACCCAATCTGTATTTTTCGCGTTTGATGGGACAAAAATTGCATACAATCAAAAGCCTTTTGCTATGCTTGTCTGTTCTGATAAACGAAATAATACTCTGATCGCTGTCATCGTTTGAAATCCATTCAAAGCCGCTCCAGTCGAAATCATTTTCCCACAGCTCGCTTCGGGAAAGATAAAACATGTTTAAATCTTTAACGTATTTTTGCATCTTTTTATGACTGTCGTAAGAAAGCAGCTGCCAGTCGAGCTCTTTTGTGAAATCCCATTCGGAAAACTGTGCAAACTCGTTTCCCATAAAAAGAAGTTTTTTTCCCGGATGTGCCGCCATATATCCGTAAAATGCGCGAAGATTGTCAAATTTTTCCTTGTATTCGCCCGGCATTTTTGAAATCATGGAGCATTTTCCGTAAACCACCTCATCGTGAGAAATAGGGAGTATAAAGTTTTCGGAAAAAGCATATGTCAGCGAGAATGTAATATTTCTGTGCAGACCTTTACGAAACAGCGGATCACTTGACATATATGCCAGCATATCGTTCATCCAGCCCATGTTCCACTTGTAGTTAAAGCCGAGGCCGCCGTCATAGGGAGGCTTTGTAACTGCCGGAAACGCGGTCGATTCCTCCGCTATCATTAAAGCTGAAGGTCGTGCGCAAAAAACCTCGCTGTTGAGCTTTTTGAGAAATTCAACGGCTTCAAGATTTATGTTGCCGCCCTCGCGGTTTCTGCGCCATTGCCCGTTTTCTTTCCCGTAATCGAGGTAGAGCATGGAGGCAACCGCATCGACGCGCAAACCGTCTATATGATATTTTTCTATCCAGAAGACGGCGCTTGATATAAGAAAAGATATAACTTCGCTTCTGCCGTAGTCAAATATGCGTGTGTTCCAGTCGGGATGCTCGTTTTTTAACGGGTCTTCATATTCATAGCATGCTCCGCCGTCAAATTCATAAAGTCCGTATTCGTCTTTTGGAAAGTGTGCGCCAACCCAGTCAAGAATAATACCTATGCCGTTTTGATGGCATATATCAACAAATTCCATAAAGTCTTTCGGCGTTCCGAAACGGGAGGTGGGGGCGAAATAGCCTGTTACCTGGTATCCCCATGAAGGATCGTATGGGTATTCGGTCACAGGCATTATTTCAATATGTGTGTAGCCCATTTTCTTTACATACGCCGAAAGCTCTGTTGCTGCTTCCTTGTATGTAAGGTAGTTTCCGTCTTTGTGCTTGCGCCAGGATGCGAGATGAACCTCGTAAATATTCATTGGTTTGTCCAGTGTATTTTCTCCGTCAAGGGAGGAAAGATACGGCGAATCGTGCCAATCATAACCTTCGATTTCATAGACTTTGCTGGCATTTTCGGGTCTTGTGCACGTATGATAGGCATATGGGTCGCTTTTATACACAAATCCGCCGTTTTGTTTTTCGATATAGTATTTGTAATTGTCATAAACCGCAGCGTTTTCGGCAACTGCCTCCCAGATTCCGCCGCCGATATTTTTCATCGGCAGGGCAGATGTGTTCCAAAAATTGAAATCGCCGCATAAATGAACGCTTGCGGCACGCGGCGCCCAAACACGGAAAATAAAGCCTTTTTCCGCTTTGTGACAGCCTAAAAATTCGTAAGATTTAAAATTACCGCCGCCCGTGAAGCTTCTTATTTTGTCGAGGACAGCACGAGATTCCGACGGTTTTTCAGATGTAACTGCAAAAGTGGTGTCCATACTGCTTCACTCCATTTTCTATTATATGAACAATTATAACACAAAAGAATATCTAATTCCAGTGTTTTTTTAAAAATTAACTTAAAATTAAATTAGTCGTGAGTATGCTTTTTAGAAGACAATACTAACTTGTGAATATTTCTATTTCTTCCTTTGTTATTCCGGGATGAAGAAACGTATTTATACCGTCGGCAATGATTTTTGAAATACGTTCTGAAATGGAATCTATTTCTTTCGGTGTAACAAAAAAAGGTTCAGTTTTTAACATATTATCATAAAAGCCTTCACTTTTTTCACTGCGCATTTCGGAAATAGAATTATAAGCTGCGGAATTTTCGGGTATTTTTGACAAAAGCATATCGTAAACGGCTGATGAGGCATCTTCGGCAAGCACCGAAGCATCCACCACCGTGGGCACGCCTATGGCTATTACGGGCATGCCGAGTGTTTCGGAATTTATTGCGGCTCTGTGATTGCCTACGCCGCTTCCGGGGCAAATGCCGGTGTCGGTAATCTGTATTGTTGTGCTTACGCGTTCCGCGCGTCTTGATGCCAAAGCGTCTATCACAATAAGAAGTTTTGGCTTAATATTCTCGGATACACTGCTTATAATTTCGGAAGTTTCTATTCCCGTTATTCCTAAAACGCCGGGTGATATCGCGCATACCGAAGAAAGATTTTTTGATGCTTCTCGGCTAAGCTCCGAAAGCAGGTGACGCGTAACTACAAGGTTTGAAACGGTCATGGGGCCCAATGAGTCGGAGGTGATGCGGCTGTTTCCGAGTCCTGCAACAAGAACGGGGGAATCCGGTTTTTCGCCCGCAAGAGAAGAAAGCTCTTTTTTTAAAACTTGTGTAATCTTTTCGGCAATTTCGGGATCACAATGCCTGAGAGAAGGGGATTCGATTGTTATATATGTTCCGGTTTTCTTGCCGAGTAGCTTTTCACCTTCTTCGGAAGTTATTTTAACGCGTGTAATTTTAAATTCGTCTCCATTTTCTTCGTATGCTTCCACACCTTGTATTTCATCATCGCTTTTTTCAGCTTCTTTATATATCTCTCTTGCTTCCAAGGCAAGATCTGTCCTGATATTTTTCATATTAATCTCCATTCGATATAAAACTCTTATGTTTATTCTTGTTAGAAATCTTTTTTATTATTCCGTTAATCATAAAAATCGGCATTAGGTATTTACAAATTTTTTTTATTATGCTAAAATTTAATAAAAGGAGATTTGATATGATTTTTAAAAATATAACTTTAATCGATGAAAATATGGTACCGTGTGAAAACATGTTTCTCGCAACACGGGACAATAAAATTGAATATATCGGCAGGGAAGAGCCGAAAAAAGATTACGGAAGAGTTATAGACGGCAAAAACCGTCTTCTCATACCGGCTTTTTATAATGCGCATACGCACAGCCCCATGCAGCTTTTGCGCGGTTACGGGGAAAATCTCAGCCTGATGGACTGGCTTTTCAAACGAATTTTCCCGTTTGAAGCACAGCTTAATTCAAATGATATATACTTCGGTGCGCTTATGCACACAGCGGAGATGGCAAGGTTTGGCATAGTGGGAGCCACGGATATGTATAAAGACGGCATGTCGCTTTGCCGTGCTTTTGCCGACGGAGGTGTAAAAGGCAATATTTCGACAGGCTGCACATGCTTTGACGACAGAGAGTTTTCCGAAATGCACGACTATGAAGAAACACTTTCCATGATTTCGGAATATAAAGGGTATGACAATGGCAGAATAATGCCTGAGTTTTCGCTTCATGCAGAATATACTTCAACCCCAAAAATTGTTGAGACTCTGGCAAATACGGCAAAACGTGTCGGCACAAGAATGAATGTTCACGTTTCAGAAACGGAAAATGAGGTCAGAGAGTGCAAAGAACGCCGTGACGGGAAAAGCCCGGTTAAGTATTTTGCCGATCTCGGGCTTTTTGACGTGCCTTCGACAGCGGCACACTGCGTGCATATAGATGATGAGGACATAGAAATTCTTAAAAGTCACAGAGTGAGTGTTGCCACCTGTCCGAAGAGTAATTTGAAACTTGCAAGCGGTGTGTGCCCGGCTGACAAGCTTTTGAAAAAAGGCGTAAATCTTGCTTTGGGAACAGACGGCACGGCAAGCAATAACAACCTGAATATGCTGGAAGAGATAAAGTTTTTTGCATTGATTCACAAAGGAATAAGCGCAGACCCAAAAATAATTACCCCCGCAGAGGCTCTTTATGCCGCAACGCGCGCCGGAGCACTTTCTCAGGGGAGAGAGGACTGCGGTATTCTTAAAGAAGGTTTCAGGGCAGATATTGCAATGCTCGATATAAGCGATGTATATATGAAACCCGTGCACAATATTCTTAATAACCTTATTTATTCTGCGGCAGGTACGGACGTGTGCATGACAATATGTGACGGAAAAATTTTGTATGAAAACGGAGAATATAAAGCGGTTGATATTGAAAGAGCGGAATATGAGGTTGAAAAATCGAGGAAGAGAATATTAAATGAGCTTTCGTAAATTTTGGCTGCATCGGATTGAGCGGCAGACAGGAGGGGCTTATGACACTTGCGGCAACATCGTTTATTGTATATGCTATTTTTGCGGTTTTGGTTTGCTCTTTGGCAAAAAAAGACAGGCTTAACCTTTCCGGAAAATCATTTGTGTTTTTATCTGCCGCAGCGCTTTTGATGAGAATTTTGATAAGCGCTGTATTTGACGGATACGAAACCGATATGAATTGCTTTAAGGCATGGAGCGGCTATGCGGCATCGGTTTTACCGTGGGATTTTTATGACAGCGTATGGTGCGATTATCCGCCGGGATATCTTTATATACTTTCTTTGGTAGGATTTTTGAAAAACATTTTCGGCGATATATCACCAATGTTTTACAGGGTCCTTATAAAACTGCCTGCTTGTCTGTGCGACGTTTTTACGGCATGGTTTATATTTAAAATACCAAACAAAAAAAGAGTATATCCGGGATGTGCCTCAGTTTTGTATTTGTTTTGCCCGGCTCTGATTGCAAACTCCGCGGTTTGGGGTCAGGTTGACTCTGTTTTTACGCTTTTTATATGTCTTTTTGCTTTTGCTCTTTGTGAGAGGAAATATTACAGAGCTGCCCTGTACTTTGCGGCGGCTGTATTGCTTAAAGTCCAGGCATTGATGTTTGCACCGCTGTGTATTTATGTTTTAATAAAAAGAACGGGTGATGAAAAAGGAATTTTTAAAAAATTCTGTGTTTGCGTGTGTATTTTTGCGGCTGTGGCCGCACTGGGAGTTTTGCCTTATGCGGCAAAACAGCCGCCGGGCTTTTTGTTTAAGCTGTATTTCGCAACGGCGGGGCAGTATCCGTATGCTTCGCTTAATGCCTTTAACTTTTTTTCAATGATAGGAAAAAACCTTGCGCCGTCTTCGGGTTTGTATTTAGGGATATCATATAGATGTCTCGGGTTTGTTAATATAGGAATATCGGTTTTTCTCTGCGGAATTCTATATATAAAAAACTGCAAAAAAGGTTCCGAATTTTATTGCGCGGCACTTTTGATTATGCTGATATTTACATTTGCGTCTGACATGCATGAAAGGTATTTGTTCTCTGCCATAGCGCTTTTTGCGGCTTCATATGCGCAAAGCGGAGACGGACGTTCTTTGGCGGCTGCGGGGCTTGCGGCATTTTCGCAATTTGTCAATGTTTCGTATCTTTATTATCTCAATACGCTGGGAACGGTTCATATTCCTCCTTCGGATGCGGTTTTGCGCATATTTTCGGCTTTTACGGTAGCTACGGCATTGGCGGCTTTAATATTTTTTATACCGAGAAAGGAAACGGATAAATGAAAAAGAAATTAAACAGAAAAGATTTTATAATTATCTGTGCGGTAACGGTTTTGTATGCTGTTTTGGCTTTTATAAATCTTGGAGATATGCATGCGCCGCAGACAAAACCTGCGGCAGCTGACAGGCTGGCGCTTATGAGGTTTGCCGATACCGAGTCAATAGATGAAATAATATATTACAAAGGGCTCGGAGACGGTGAAATTGCCGTCTACACTTCGGAAGACGGTGAGGAGTGGGAACTTTGCGATTCGTTTGAAACCGGCAATGTTTTTGCATGGAATAAACTCGATTGCGCACCTGTGACGCAGTATCTCGGGATAAGCGTAAGCGGAGAAGCGGATATATATGAATTCGGAATCAGAAACATCAGCGGAGAAAATGTAACCGTGCCGAACAATTCGCACGAGTGGTTTGATGAGCAGGATATGCTGCCCGATAAAATATCATATAAAAACAGTACGTACTTTGACGAAATATATCACGTTCGCACCGCTTATGAGCATTTGCACGGAGCGGAACCGTACGAGATAACACATCCGCCGCTCGGGAAAATTCTTATAGCGATAGGAATAAAAATTTTCGGCATGACGCCCTTCGGATGGCGCTTTATGGGCACTCTTTTCGGTATAATGATGCTGCCGCTTATGTATGCCTTTGCCAAAAGAATATTCGGAAATTCTTTTATCGCTGCTGCTGCAATGCTTTTAATGACATTTGATTTTATGCATTTCACTCAAACAAGGATAGCTACCATAGACTCATTTGCCGTCTTTTTTATAATGCTAATGTATTATTTCATGTATATTTATTACGACAGCACCTCGGAAGAACTGCCTATGGGGCGCGCACTCGGTGTTTTGGCTCTTTGCGGATTTTCGTTCGCTTTGGGGGTTGCCACAAAATGGATTTGTATATATGCCGGTGCGGGGCTTGCCGTTCTTTTTACTTTGGCAACTGTAAGACGCGAAAAAGAGAAAAATGGTCAGTGGCTCAAAATATGTCTTTGCTGCATTGGATTTTTCATCGCCGTACCGCTTTTGGTGTACTTTTTGTCGTATATACCGTATTATATTGCCGATAAAAGTCAAAGTCCTTTGAGTATTTTGATTGTAAATCAAAAATATATGATATCTTATCACGGGCATCTTGTAGATGAGCATCCTTTTAAATCGCCGTGGTACGAATGGCCGATTGTAAAAAGACCAATATGGTTTTACGGTGCAACGGACAGAGTGGCAGACGGTATGGTTTCAAGTATAGTAAGCTTTGGCAATCCGCTTATTTGGTGGTGCTGCTCGGCAGCCATGGTGTATCTTATTGTGACAAAAATGAAGAACAGAAAAATGCGCTTTTTGGTGATTGCATTCCTGTCGCAGTTTTTGCCGTGGGTATTGGTTCCTCGCTCTATGTTTATATACCATTTCTTTGCGAGTGTACCGTTTATTATGCTTGCGCTCTCAGCCGTGTTTGATGAGATTTGCATGAAATTTAAATGGGGCAGAAAAGCAGTAGTAAGTTTTCTCTCCGTATCCGCATTACTTTTTATTATATTTTACCCCATACTTTCAGGTATGACCGTAAGCCGCGGATATGTGAACAACTTTTTAAAATGGTTTAAATCGTGGGATATTTCATATTAAAAAGAAGGAATTTAAGATTAAATAACGAATATTTGAAGTAGAAGATGAAAATCTTCAATTGTATTTATTATCGAAGGGATGTGTACTTATGAAGGTAAGGATTTCGGGAAGAAAAATGGAGGTTCAGGACAAACTGATTAAGATTGCGGAAAAGAAAATTGATAAGCTTTCAAAATTCTTCGGCGATGACGCTGAGGCGGTTATGACATTTTCAGAACAGAAAGACAGCAAAACCGTTGAGATGACTATTTTCAGCGCCGGCATGATTTACCGCGCTGAGGAAACTTGCCTTGATGAATATGCGGCAATCGATAAGGTTGTCGATGTTATTGAAAGACAGATAAGAAAGAATAAAACAAGACTTGAAAAACGTTTGAGAGATACGGCTTTTTCCGTTCCGGATGAAAAACCCGAGGAAGAAGAAAAAGAATTTAAAATAGTGAAAACCAAAAAACACGCTCTTAAACCCATGAGCGCCGAAGAAGCAATTTTGCAGATGAACCTTTTGGGACATCAGTTTTTTGTGTTTTTAAATGCCGAAACGGATGAAGACAATATCGTATATAAACGCCGCGACGGAAATTACGGACTTATAGAAATCGGCTGATTTACGGCAGGACAAGGAATAAAATGAGGATAAAACAGGCGGTTGTTGTTGAAGGAACATATGACAAAATCAAGCTTTCCGAAGCTTTAAACGCTATGGTTATAACAACAGACGGATTTGACATTATGCATAACACCGAAAAGCTTGACTATATCAGAAAGCTTGCAAAAACATGCGGCATTGTTGTACCTACGGATTCCGACAGAGCGGGATTTATGATACGCAATTTCATTAAAGGCGCGGTTCCCGAAGGGGAGGTTTTGCACGCGTTTGTTCCCGATTTAAAGGGAAAGGAAAAACGCAAAAAAAAGCCGTCACGCGAAGGACTTCTGGGAGTTGAAGGCATGAGCGCGGATATAATAAGAGAAGCACTGATAAAAGCAGGCTGCCGCGAAGATTCCGGAAAGAATAAAGAAAAAATTACAAAGACCGATTTTTTTGAGGATGGGCTCATAGGCGGAGACTACAGCCGCGAAAAAAGAGATTGTCTTGCAAAAATGCTCGGACTGCCGAAAAGAATTTCCGCGAACGGACTGCTTGAAGCCGTAAACCGTTTTTTTGAGCCGTGAAGAGTATAAAAAGACGGTAACGGAGCTAAATACGTAAATTTTTATCGGAGTACGGAAAATACTTGCCGTACTCCGATAAATAATTTTGAGAAAATTTATGATAATCGGAAAAAATAAGTTGACTTTTATATTATTTTGTGTTACAATACATAGGTAACCGCTTGAGATATGGTTTTAAAGCTTTGCGCTGCCATGATCAGCGAGTCCTAATATTATGGGGGGTGTAAAGAATGTACGCAATTATCGAGACAGGCGGAAAGCAGTATAAGGTTTCCGAAGGTGATGTAATTTTTGTTGAAAAGCTCGAGGCGGAAGAGGGCGCAAGCGTTTCTTTTGACAAGGTTTTGGCTGTAGGTGCCGAAGACGGACTTAAAGTCGGCGATGCTGCAAGCAGCGCAAGCGTTTCGGCAAAGGTTCTTAAAAACGGTAAGAATAAAAAGATTATCGTATTTAAGTACAAGCCCAAAAAAGGCTATCGCAGAAAACAGGGTCACCGTCAGCCTTTCACAAAAGTTCAGATTGAAAAAATCAACGGCTGAGTAAAATGACGGAATTGATTTTAAAAAAAGAAAGCGGCAGTATTGTTTTCTTTGAAGGAAAAGGTCACACAGGATATGCGGAAGAAGGAAGCGACATTGTGTGCGCATCCGTTTCATCCGTTTTGTGGTGCACGGTAAACGGACTTATAAATGTCTTGAACATTCCCGTTTCGTATGAGGAAAAAGACGGTTTTTTATCATGTGAGATCCGATGTGCCGGTAGAAAACGAACAGAAGCTGATATTTTGCTTCGTTCAATGGAACTCTTTATTGATGAACTTCATAAACAGTATCCCGCATTTGTCAAAAAATCGGAGGTGTAAAACCATGTATATGCTTAACATTCAGTTATTCGCACATAAAAAGGGTGTTGGTAGCACAAAAAACGGACGTGACAGCGAAAGCAAACGTCTCGGTGTTAAGAAGGCTGACGGTCAGTCTGTTTTGGCAGGAAATATTCTTGTAAGACAGAGAGGAACCAAGATTCATCCCGGAATCAACGTAGGCCGCGGCAGTGACGACACGCTTTTTGCTCTTGAATCGGGCAAAGTTAAATTTGAGCGCGTAGGAAAAGACAAAAAAAGAGTTAGCGTTTATGCTGCACAGTAATCTTTTATCCTGCGGCGTGTGAATTAAATTTTATGATTTAAAAGAAGCTGTAGCAACATTTATTCGGTTGTCTGCAGCTTTTTGTTTTCAGTCGGCTGTGACGGGATGAACATAATCATTTCTTTGAACTTCCCGTGCACGGAGGAAAGGTATGAATAAATTATGTTTGTAGATACAGCGAGAATTACTCTTTGCGCCGGAAAGGGCGGAAACGGTCTTGTTTCGTTCAGACGCGAAAAGTATGTCCCCGCAGGCGGACCCGACGGTGGAGACGGAGGAAACGGCGGAAGTATTATATTCGAAGTTGATAAAACGCTCACCACCTTAATGGATTTCCGCTATAAAAAGATATATAAAGCACAAAACGGACAGGAGGGCAAGGCACTCAATTCCAGCGGTAAAAGCGGAGAAGACCTTGTTATAAAGGTTCCCGAAGGTACGCTCATACGTGATGGCGCAACAAATAGAATTATTGCCGACATGACAGGTGAGAATATGCGCTTTGTTGCCGCAAAAGGCGGCAGCGGCGGCTGGGGGAACCGCCATTTTGCAACGCCTACGCGTCAGGCGCCGAAGTATGCAAAGCCCGGTTTGCCGGGACAGGAACGTGAAGTGGTTCTTGAGCTTAAGCTTTTGGCGGATGTAGGTCTTTTGGGTTTCCCGAATGTCGGAAAATCAACACTTTTGTCTGTTGTGAGTCAGGCAAGACCAAAAATCGCCAATTACCATTTCACAACTTTGCAGCCGAATCTCGGAGTTGTGACGCATAACGATATGTCTTTTGTTATGGCGGATGTTCCGGGTCTTATAGAGGGTGCCTCAGACGGTGCGGGAAGAGGTTCGGATTTTCTTCGCCATCTTGACAGAACAAGGCTTTTAATACATGTTGTGGATATTTCGGGCATAGAGGGCAGAGATCCAATTGAAGATTTTACGGTAATTAACCGCGAACTTGAAAATTACAGTCCCGAGCTTCTTCTGAGAAAACAGATTGTGGCAGGAAATAAGAGTGATATAATTTGTAATGAGGGAGCTGCACAACGTTTCAGAGAATTTGTTTTGTCATGCGGATATTCATATTTTGAAATCAGTGCGGCTTCGAGAAAAGGTGTAAAAGAACTTCTTGACGCCGTAACCGAGACGCTTTCAAAGATACCTCCGGTACCTGTGTATGAACCAGAGATGTCTTTTGACGAGCTGCCTGAAATTGATTATGATTCATATGAAATTAACGTGGTGGACGGAGTGTACGAAATAAGCGGACCGTATACACAAAAACTCATCAGTGCCGTAAACTTCGGTGATGACGAATCCGTTGCTTATTTTCAGCGCTGCATCAGAAACCGCGGTATAATAGATGAACTTGAAAAAATGGGTATAGAAGAGGGCGATACCGTGCGCTTTGATGATATTGAGTTTGATTTTATACACTGATTTTTTTGAGACGGGCGGAGAATTGAATTATGAAAAAAATCGTAATTTACGGCGGAACTTTTGATCCGATTCATTTTGGACATATCAAAGCTGCTGAAAATGTACTGAAAACATTGCGGCTTGACCTTATTATTTTTGTTCCGGCAGGAATGCCGCCGCATAAAGAAGGCAAATACAATATAACGGCAGGGGACAGGCTTTTGATGTGTAAGCTTGCCACGGAAAATAATCCCCGTTTTATTGTGTCAGACTATGAAGTGCGTCACGGGGGCAAAAGTTATACGTATAAAACTCTTGAGTTTTTTAAACGTGAATTTCCGGGGGACGAGCTGTTTTTTATTATGGGTGACGAAGCTTACGCCGGTTTTAGCACATGGAAGAAACCGGAAACGATTCGTTCTTTGGCGAAGCTTATAGTTGTAAAAAGAACGGGCGAGAATTTAAAAGACAGCGATACGGTTATACTTGTGGAAGAAGAGCCTTTTATTGTTTCTTCAAGTGAAGTAAGAAATAT
>ENA-OUQH01000848-OUQH01000848.1-human-gut-metagenome-genome-assembly--contig:-NODE-848-length-21508-cov-6.757983_pt1 | contig 21508 bp, 14 predicted proteins | sample MGYA00237948_ERZ548828 | MGnify/ENA primary metagenome ERZ548828 (study PRJEB26490, sample SAMN05194711) | human gut metagenome | biome: terrestrial biome; feature: human-associated habitat; material...
CAGGAAAACGCACACGGCTTAGCGGAAGTTACTCCGCTAAGCCGTATTTTGTTTTGATCCTGTCCAGCTTTTCCAGCATCGGCTCTGCGCCGAGCCAGAGAAAGACGAACGTAGCGACTGCACGTACCAGATCGACCGGAATGCCGGTGATGTAATAGCTCATGATGATCTTCCAGTTGACCGATTCTGACCACATGAGCGCCGACGCGGGATTCATAATACCGCCGAAGATCACGGTCGAGGCGATCACGCCGAAGATGCACAGACTGAGCTTCGACCGCCGCAGGACGCCCTTGCGGTACAAAACTCCCGCCAGCCAGCCGATTGACCCCATCGCGAACATCTGCCACGGTGTCCACGGGCCTTGGGAAAACAGCATATTCGAAACCAGCATGGTCATCGCGCCGACTAAGAATCCCGTTTCGCCGCCAAAGGCCACGCCCGCCAGGATCGTCATTGCCACGACCGGTTTGAATTCCGGCAGCATGAAGAACGCGGCGCGGCCTGCCACATTCAGTGCAACGAGCACGGCAATCAGCACCAGCTCCCGTGCCTGCGGCTTTCGCCCCTCGAAGATGAGGAAGAACGGCAGCATACATTCGAGCAGAATGAGCAGCGAAATGAAATAATACCGTTTCCCGCCGAAGCAGTACACACCGATGAACAGCGTCAGCGGAATGAGCAGGAGGATCAAAGCCGTCGCAAAAATCGTGCGGTTCCTTAGCTTCCGCTTTTCCACGGGCGTCTGGATGAGATAATCCGGGCGGTCGGCTTTTCGGCCAATGGACAGCGCAAACACGAGCAGCGAGAGAAGCAGAATGCCGTAGAGCCTCATCTGGCTGCCCGCAAGACCTGTCAGTCCGCCTGCGTCCACAAGCTTTGTCAGATCGGTCATGCCGATGGCCTGGATCATCAGCACCAGCGACACGATACCGGATACGGCGGCAAGCGCCTTGCGCCAGACCGGGAGCTTTTTCAGAATTTGCGCTTCCTTTTCCGGTGCAGGCGGAATACGCTGATACTCCGGCAGCGCCGGTTCCGGCGCGACCGCTCCGCCGCAGGCGGCGATCACGTCTTCGGGTGTAACGGCTTCCGGCAGCACGTCGCGTGCAATGCGGTTCGCGGAGGTCGTATAAAAGCTGTTGCCGCTGAAAAACGTGCGCGGCGTAGCCTCGGTGACGATATTGCCGTCAAAAAACAGGGCGCAGCGTTCGGCATACTTCGCGCAGAATTCGATATCATGGCTGACCATCAGAATCGCCACGCCGGACGCTCGCAGCGTCCGCAGAATCTGCCCGAACGTCTGCTTGAACTCCGCGTCAAGTCCCTTCGTCGGTTCGTCAAGGAGTAGAATGTCCGGATTCAGAAGCAGGATTTTCGCCAGCGCCGCGCGCTGCTGTTCGCCGCCCGAAAGATCGTAGGGATGGCGGTCAAGCAGCTCCGCCAGCTTGCAGAGCGAAACGACCTGTGCGAGACGCTCAGGTTTCCGTTCGGATTTTGGTATGATCTCCAATAAGTCCTCGCGCACCGTGGCTTTTACAAACAGCGTCTGCGGATTCTGCGGCAGCATTCCGACGCTGCCGGTGATGTTCAGTTCCCCGCGATACGGCTTTTTCAGACTTGCCAGCAGCTTGAGTGTGGTGGTCTTGCCCGTGCCGTTGCCGCCGAGCAGGGCCAGAAATTCACCTTTGTGCAGTTCCAAGGATAAACCCTTGACCACATCGGGCAAGTCCTTATCGTATTTGAACCAGATTTCCCGCGCCGAGACAACGGTTTCCGTGTCCGGCGCGTTTTTATTTTCTTCCGGAATCGGCTTCAACTCGTGCGTTTTTGCGTATTCCAGCAGCCAGTTTCGCCCGTCACAGACAGAAATGGGGCAAACTGCCTTGGAATCCGTCGCCGCCCATATCCGCATGGCGGCCGGCATGGCCAAAAACATCGCGTTCCCGCTGGATTTTAATTCCGCGCCCACCTCGGCAGGCGTGCCCGTGCAAAGAAGTCTGCCTTTATCCATGACGGCCACGCGCGACGCAAAGCCAAACGCTTCTTCCAAGCGGTGTTCGGTTAGAATGATCGTTGTGCCGAGTTCTCGGTTGATTTTGCCGAGGGTGGCAAGGAAATCCGACGCGGCAATCGGGTCAAGCTGGCTCGTCGGCTCGTCCAAAATCAGCACCTTCGGCTGCAAAACCATGACCGATGCGAGGTTGAGCAGTTGCTTTTGCCCGCCGGACAGCTCTGTAACAGACTTATAAAACCATGTCTGGATGCCGAAAAATGACGCCATTTCCGCCACTCTGCGGCGGATCGTCGGTGTGTCATAGCCGAGCGATTCCAACCCGAACGCCAGCTCGTGCCAGACCTTATCCGTGACGATCTGATTCTCCGGGCTTTGCTGCACAAAGCCGATTTTTTCAGCCTGTTCGCGCTGGGAAAGTTCGTCAAGATTCTTTCCGTCAAACAGGATTTGACCGCTCCTTCGTCCGTGCGGCGCAAGGACGGTTTTTAACTGCCGCAGCAGCGTCGATTTCCCGCACCCGGACGGGCCGCAGAGCACCAGAAATTCTCCCGGCCGGACGGACAGCGAGAAATCGGAGATCGCGTTCTTTGCCTGTTCTGGATACGCAAAATTCAGATGTTTGATTGCAAAGAGTTCCACAGCCTGTCCTCCCTTCGGTCGAGAATCACCGGCGTCAGCACCAGCGCAAGATACACGAGCATAAAGTTCACCGTCATCGGCGTCCATGCGGCGGCCTTCACCGTCGGATAATACCGGAAATACGTTCCGCCCGCCATCCAGCCGGAAATGAGATACGCCCCGCAGAAAATCAGCCACGCAAGCGCGGCCTTGTCCCGGTCGTCAAAACGATAGAGCGAAAATGCCGTGCGCCCCGGCAGGCCATAGCCGCGTGAGCGCATGGAGTCCGCCGTTTCAATGGCATTTTCGAGCGACCATGTGACCATGATTGAGAAGATTTTGACGGCGTTCCCAACGCGGCGGAATACGCTTCCGTTTTTCGTATCGCGTCCGATACAAGCCTGCGCCTCCGAAACCGTCTGCATCTGCGCCCTGAACTTCGGAATGAACCGCAGGGCCATGGACAAAACAAGCGACAGCGCCGGAATCACGCGTCCAAATAAATACACAAACTTGTCCGAAGTCATAACCTCGTTGTAGCTGGAAAACCACAATACGACGCTTGCCAGCATGACCGCTGCCGACGCACCATAGAGCATGGATTCGAGCGTCAGCGGATTCCCGGAGGGCAGATACGTCAGAATCGTCGCGCCCTCATGGTTAAACGCCGGGTTCAGAAGCGCGGCAAGCGCCGCCATAGGGAGAAGCCCCATGACGGCAAACCGCACCGCTTTCCGGCCTTTCAGATGAATATCGTAGGCCAGCGCCCCCGTCAGCGAAACCGCCAGATAGACCGGGTGCATCAGGCACATCGAAAACAGCAGCACCAGTGCGTAATATAGAAAATTGATCACGGGATGATATCCCGAAAAAGCGTCTTTGTTTCTCATTCGCCCTCTGTCCAGCCGCCGCTGCCGACGTCCCTGCCCAGCTCACAAGTATAAACCCACGTGACCGTGTCTCCGTCCTGCAGCGCATACTGGCTGCATCCGTAATTCGGGAACCAGCCGTTCACCGCGTACATCCAGCCGGATTCCGCCCCGCAGTCAAATTCATAGAGGTTCCCGATGCCCTCAATGTAAGCCGAGCCGTAAACCGGCGTCGTGGAAAATTCCAGATGGAGTTTATTCTCCCGGCAGACCTGCTGCAAAACGTCAAAAGCGCTCTGGCCCTCCTGAAAGCTGACCTCTACAGACTCCAGCAGCCAGCCGTCCTCCGGCACCAGCTCCCGCTTTTCCTCGCTGCAAAGCTCCATGTGCTCCAGAATCGATGCACAGGAAATGGAGACGGTGCAGTGATAGCTCGGCCCGGCCTGCGGCGCTCCGCACCCGGTCAGCAGCGCAGCCGTCAGCACCAGCGCCAGCACCGCCCAGACGGCGGCCTTTTTATTTGTTTTCCAGACGTTCACGCAATTCAACTCCATATGTGTTGTATCATTTCAAGTATATCTGAAAACCGGTAATCTGTCCAGTGGCGCAATAGCTGCTGCCGGTCTGGTTTACCGGCTTTCAGATATGCTCTGAAATACAGCACGCAGGGCTGCCCCCCCAAAAAGGGGGGCAGTCCTGTGCTGCAAATTGGGATTATGGGGTCAGTTCAGTACATTTTTCACGAGCCGGTGGAGGATCGCGGCGACCTGTGCTCTGGTCGCGTCGCCCTTCGGCATGAGCTTGCCGGAAGCACCGTTGATCAGGCCCTCCGAGACAGCCCAGCCGAGCGCCTCGCTGGCATAGGCGGAAACGCTGTCCGCGTCGGTGAAGCTGTTCAGCTTTGCGCTCGCATCGGTGTCCAGCTTCCTGTACTGCGCATAGCGGTACAGGATCGCGGCAAGCTGCTCGCGCGTGACCTTGGCGTCGGGGGAGAAGGAGGTGCTGTCCGTGCCGGTGACGATGCCGTTGGCGGCTGCCCAGATGACAGACTTTTCGTAATACGCGCCGGAACGCACATCGGTAAAGCTGCTTCTGCCTGTGACGGTGGGTTCGCCCTCGAGCCGGTAGAGAACCGTGACGAGCATGGCGCGCGTCATGGACGCGTTCGGGCTGAAGCTTCTGCTGTCCGTGCCGGAGAACAGGCCGTTTTCGTATACGAACGCAACGTCGTCATAGAACCAGTCGGACGTGGAAACGTCGGTGAACGGAAGCTTGACCTCGGGCTTCGAAGCGGGCTTCTTATTGTCGACACCCGGAGTGATCGGCTCCGGAAGCGCGGCGGTATTGACCGTGACGGTGTAGACTGCGGTGGTCACGCCGTCCTCAGCGGTGACGGTGAAGCTCCAGATATTTCTGGTGTTTGTCAGAGCGCTGACAGTCGCACGCGGATGCCTCGTGACGATCACGAAGCTGCCGGTCTTGACGACCGTGCCATAGGGAACCGTGACGGTGTAGCTGTTGTTCGCACCGGCCACAGCCTTGAAACCCGCAACGGTGATGCTGCTGACACCCGCGTCATTGGACTTCGGGGCTTCGGTGAACGAAACGGTGACGGTGTAGGTCTTGGAGGTCACGCCATCCTCAGCGGTGACGGTGAACGTCCAGACATTGCCTTCATTCGTCAGAGCGCCGACAGTCGCGCCTGCGTCGCTTGTGACGATCACGAAGCTGCCCGCTGTAACGTCCGTGCCGTAGGGGAGGGTAACGGTGTAGGTGTTGTTCTCGCCAGCAGTGGCCTCAACGCCCGCGACAGTGACGCTGCTGACATCCGCATTGCTGGACTTCGGAGCTGCTGTGACCGTGACGGGGAGCCACGGGGAGAAAATGTTGGTGAGCTCGTCGCCCATTGCGGACAGAACATAGCTGCCTGCGGCGGCAAACGAGAGCGTGACCTGCCCATTTTCGCCGATGACCTTGCCCTCGACCGGCGTGAGCGTGCCGTCTTCGCCGACTGTGCAGATCTGGATGTCCTCAGGATCGAGCGCCGCACCGTGCGTTACACGGTCCTCGGGCTTCAGACCGCCGCCGTAGGCGTACATATAGCCGTCCATACCGAGCGTGAAGTCGGTTCCGGCCTGAACCGTAAAGGTATCCAGACGGTTTCCGTCCGTATCCGTGAACCACGTATAGTAGTCCATGTACATACTGGTGTCCTGATAGAAGAAGAACTCAACGGTGCCGTCCTCCGCAACGGGGGTCTGGCTGATGGTGTAGCCGGTGTAGCCGTACTGCGTGTTGTATTCGCCGTTCTTGTCGCAGGGGAACTCGCCGTTGACCGCGAAACTGAACGCGGAGGTTTTTTCTCCGTTGACCGTGGTGATCGTGCCGTTGCTGACGACGAGATAATCGCTCTTGCTGTCCTTCGTGAAGTCCTCACCGAAGGTGATCTCGTGGTACTTGACGAGCACGTCCAGCGCGGAAACGCCGTCTGTGACATCATCAGCGTAGCCATAGCGTTCGGCGAGATCGCTGGAGACTTCCACGCGGGTCGGAACCATGATAAACATATTTTCTGCCTGCATGGAAATGGTCGCGTGGATCGTCTTGGCCTCTTTCACCGTGACCGTGACGGAGTAGGTCACGGCAGTGCCGTCCTCAGCGGTCACAGTAAACGTCCAGACGCCGTCCTCACCCTTGGCCGGGCCGGTAAGCGTGGCCTTGCTGTCGGAAAGTGTGATCTCGAAGCTGTCTGCCGTGACCTCCGTGCCTGCCGGAAGCGTTACGGAGAAGCTGTTTTCAGCCGTACCGGCTGCTGCCTCAACACCTGCGACCTTGACGGACGCAACACCTGCGTCAGAGGACTTCGCGTTCGGGTCGATCACAGTAAGAACGAACTTGTATTCCGGAGATTCTGCCTTGCCGTCGCTTGCTTTGAAGACGAGCGTATACGTACCGGCAGCGCTGGGCGTATATGTGTAGGAGGCCGGTACATAGAACGGATTCTCGGCATCACGCCAGACGCGGTAGGTGAGCTTATCGTAGGCGTCCTCGTCCTCAAAGATCTGCGTCATATCAAACTGATAGCTTTCGCCAAGGTTGATCGAGGCCGCAGCCGGGGTGATTACGCCGTCCTTCAGCCTGGGGGCATGGTTCGCCTCGGTCGGCATACGCAGCTCGTAGACCCAGACGTCGGAGGCGTCGGTCTTGTTCGTCAGCGTAATGACCGCGACCAGACTGCCGGAAAGATCGGGATTGATGATGGCAATATTCTTCGCGTGCGGGGCGTCCACTGCTTTTGCAGTTCCGTCGGTCGTCGTGAAGGCATATACGGCGGAATATGCCGTATTGTAGGATACCTTAACCTGGAACTGAATCCCGGACGCGCCAGAAACGATTCGATACGGAGAAGTCAGCACATTGCTGCCCGCTGTTTGATGCAGCGTAAAGCTGCGCGTTGTCGTATCCTCCAGGCTTGCCTTGAGCATGGAGAGCGTAACCGTCCGCAGTGGGGTCGTATCAGACGCGCTTCTGCGGGTCACGGTGACGGTATACGCTGCGGTGGTCGTGCCGTCCTCGGCGGTAACGGTGAACGTCCAGACATCGCCGTTGGCTGTGGGAGCGGAGACGCTGGCCTTTTCATCGGACAGAACGATCTGGAAGCTGTCTGCCGTAACCTCGGCGTTCGTCTGCAGCTTGACCGTGTAGGCTGTCTCACCGGTCTTCGAGGCCGGGGTGTGCGCGACGGAAACGGAGGTCACGCCTGCGTCAGAGGACTTCGGCGCTTCCGCGACGGTCACAGTGACGGTGTAGGTCACAGCGGTGCCGTCCTCAGCGGTCACAGTAAACGTCCAGACGCCGTCCTCACCCTTGGCCGGGCCGGTAAGCGTGGCCTTGCTGTCGGAAAGTGTGACCTCGAAGCTGTCTGCCATGACCTCCGTGCCTGCCGGAAGCGTTACGGAGTAGCTGTTTTCAGCCGTACCGGCTGCTGCCTCAACATCCGCGACCTTGACGGACGCAACGCCTGCGTCAGAGGACTGAGCTGTGCCGAACACTACGTTGATGGTATAAGTGCGCTTGCCGTCGCTCGTTTCATTCATGGTGGGCCAGCTGTCGTCTGCGCAGACGACGGTGATGACGCTGCCATTTGCGATGGGGATCAGGGACGTGCGGGAATATTCGCGGCCCGTAGCCTGCGTGCCGAGATAGGCGCGGACCTGATAGTTCTTGTTTGCCGCCGTCGGTGTGACGAGCAGCGAGGTCGTGCCTTCCGGCACAGTCAGGGTGTAGGTGAAGGTGTCGCCGCTGAACTTGGGCGCCAGCTTACCGGTGCTGAACGTGAGCGCCTTGAGGCGGGTATCGGAATTGTTCCAGTCGCCGCCGAGATCGACGCCATAATCGCGGGTGTACATGACGCGGATCTCATCGCCCGCATGGAGCGTGCCCTTTGCAACGGTAAATTCACCAAAGCCAAAGTTTGTGAACCAGTCGTTAAGCGTGCCCATCCAGCCGGACATCGAGCCGCCCTGCTGCTCCTTGAGGTCGTCAATGGAGGAGATGTAGTTGCTTTCCGCGCCGACGACGGTGTGGCCATCCAGTGCTTCCACAACGCAGCCCATCATGGTCGATTCGTCGGTCAGCTCGATCCAGGTGTCGGTCAGCGTGCCTTCCCAGACAGCGCCCTCCGCCTTCGGGAACGTGGTGTTCTCCACGATCACGCGGGCCATGCCGGCCAGCGTCAGAACGCTGACATACGCCATATCCGAGCCGCCCTTGGAGGCGTCGTCCTTCACATAGGACAGCGTCAGTGTGTAGCTGCCTGCTGCAAGCTGCTTCTTGATGCTGCCGCTCTTCTCGCCGCTGACAGCGTCGGCCAGCGTTTCCGTGCTGCCGCCGTCTTCTGCGAGCGTGATGGTCAGCTTGTCATAGCCGTTTTCCGAGGAAACGCCGTAGCCGAAGCGCAGAACGGTGGGTGCGCTCAGCGTAAAGGCAAACGAGGTCGTGGAGCTGGTCTTGTCCTGATTCTGGTTGCTGCTTTCAAAGCGGTCCAGATCGGCATTGTAGACCCAGGGGTAATTGCCGTTGTCGGAAACGCTGATAGAGGTGACAGTCTGCTCGGGGTAGGAGACGTGGCCGAGGCGGTCGTCGTCCCAGACCGTGTAGGTTTTGCCGCAGACGGCGCATTCGTAGGTCTTATAGCCGGTGAAGACCTGCTCGGTGCCGTCCTTGGGCGTATGGCCCTTGGCGGGAACGATGTCTTCCTTCGTTTCCGAGCAGCCGTCTCTGCGGCAGGTACGGACGATCTTGCCCGGCTGCGTGCAGGTGGGAGCCGTCAGGACACAGCTGTTGTCGCTGCCGTCCAGATCCTCGCAGAAGTCGTGGCCGAGCGGTGCGGTATAAGCCGTGCGGTAGCTTTCGCCGCACTTGCTGCAGGAGTAGCGGGTGTAGCCCTTCACAGTGCACAGCGGAGCCGTGACCGTGCCCTCGCCAGCTGCTTCGTGGAAGGTCACATCGCTCTGCCATCTGAGCGCGGGATAGCCGCCGCAGACCGGGCCGAACGCATCGGACAGGTCGGCGTCCTTGAGGTCAGCTTCGTTCAGCGCTTCTGCGTTCGCGTCCGCGTTCAGCGTGTTCAGATAATAGCACTTGGAGATCTCGGAGGAAGCAGTGTCAACCGTGCCGAATACGGCGCTGCCCGCTTCGCCGGTGGAGTAGCAGCTGGAGATGGTGATCTTCCCCTGCATAGTGCCGCTCCAGTTCACATTGCCCTTGACCTCGCCTGCGATGCCGCCGGAGGCCGTGCCGGAGATCTTGCCGGTGTTGTAGCAGCTTGTAACAGTCATTTCGCTGCTGGTGCCGCCGATGATGCCGCCGGCCTTGCTGCCGGTCGCGGAAATTTCTGCGGTGTTATAGCAGCCGGTGATGGTCGAGCCGTTGCCGACTGTGCCGCCGATAATGCCGCCGGCGCTGCTGCCGCCGGTGACAGCGCCGAAGTTCGCGCAGTTCTCGATCACGGCGTTCTGATAGGTGTAGCCCACAAGACCGCCGACGTTGTTGCCGGTAGAGGTGATGACTGCGTAGTTGAAGCAGTTCGCGATTTTCGGAGCAGTGCCGCTGGCATAGCCGGCGATCACGCCTGCGCTGCCCTTGCCGGAAACTGCGCCGCGGATGGTCAGATCATGGATGTAGGAATTCGAGCCGATCTGCGCAAACAGGCCAGCCGTGGCGTTCAGGCCGGTGATCTCAAAGCTTGCGCCGTCAAGCACGACCTTCTTGCTGGAGGAGATGTTCAGCCATGCGTATTTGCCGAGGTTGATATCGGCCGTCAGAACGCCGGAAACGTCCGCGTCCTTGCTCTTCGCGACGAACCATGCCAGCTCCGCGCCGGTGCCGATCTGGTAAACGCCGTTTTCGTCGGTCTGCGGTTCGGTCTGCGTCTTGCCGTCCCATGCGCCCGCTGCGGTTGCCTGCAGGGTGATGGTGAATTCGTTGGGGCCTTCCTCCGTCATGGTGACGCTGCCGGAGGCATATTCAACGCCGGCACCGGAAACGGTGTAGAAGTATTCCTCGGCATAAGCCTTGAACGTGCCGTCTTCCGCGACCGCAATGCCGTTGCCAGCGCTGTCCGCCAGCGTGACGGTCAGGTTCTTGCGGTCAATGGCCGTGCCGTTCTGATCCTGGAAGCTCAGCTTGCCGGTCAGGAAGTCGAGCTTTACGACCGGGATCGTGATCTCCGGCAGACGGCTGAGAATGCCTGCCGTCTTGGGCGCGTCGAAGCCGGGATTCGTGCCCACAGCATAGGTGATGCCGCGGTGCGTCGGAACGCCGGGCCAGCCCGCCTGCTTGATCGCGCCGCTCAGCGTGTAGGTCTCCTCAGCCCAGAACTTCGGGATGGTGACAGTCAGCTTCTGCCGCTCAGGGTTGCCGCTGAAGTCATAAACGCCGAAGTTTCCGCCGGGATCACTCTTGAAGAAGGTGCCGTCCGGGCCCTGCATATACAGGGAGAAGTTGAAGTTATACGCGCCGGAAAGCTTTTCCTTGGGGCTGATCAGGTTGGAGAACTGGATCGTGACGGAATCGCCCGGCTTGATGGCAGCCAGCTCTTCCTGCGTCAGCTCCGTGCCCTCCGCGTTGACAAACTTGTAGCTCACGCCGCGTGCCGTCACGACCTGATAGGTCGAAAGGCCGCCCTTCGTGACCTTGATGATATTGCGGCCGGTGATCAGACCGCTGACGGTCACAGTGCCGTCCTCGGCGGTTGTGACGCCAGTGTTTGTGAAGCCGCCGGAATACGTCATAGACGCAGCGGTCACGGTGGGGCGCAGGACGCTCACGGTGCAGCCCGCTTCGGGCTTGAAGCTGTAACTTGCACCCTCTGTTCCAGTGTAGAACAGAATGTCATGCTCCGCATCGAGTTGCCGCGCCTCATCCTTCTCGATGACCGCATCCATGCGGTCAAGATTCATATTGGTCTGGATAGCACTGCCGTCCGCGCCGACATTCACGACAAACACGCCCGTCAACTCCGGCCAGATGGCGGAGAAGCGATGTGAGGCCGTGCTGGTCTGGCCAGCCATATGGGTCATTGCGTCATAGGTTACGAGCACGATTGCCGTGCCCTCGTGCTTGGCCTCCATCACAGCGACGTTGCTGTTCAGCGCGTTCGGCGTGATGGTCACGACGTCGCTGGCATTGCCGTTCACATCGATGACCTGATAGTGCATCTCCGGCAGTGCGACCTTGGCGTTCATAAAGCTTTCGATCGCGAACCAGTTGCGGAAGGAGTTGAGTTCAAACGTCTCGCCAACGGCCATGTTTTTATAGCCCTTGGTGTTGATGTTCAGGTAAATGCCTGCGCGGTCGTAGACGTTGTTTTCAAAATGATAGATCGTGCTCTTGCTGAAATCACCGGTCAGGCCGAGATCCTCTTCCGTGACCGTGTACGCTGCGTCGGCGCTCAGTCTGACGTAGTTCCAGTAGGTCGCGCCCTGCGGATGGCGGACACGGTAGAAGTAATCCGTGTTCTTGTCGAGATGGAACGTGGCCGTGCCGTCCTCGACGGAACGCGCGAACGGCTCAAGGAAGCTGAACACATAGTATTTTGCGAGCGTACCGGCGTCGATGGTCGAACCCTTCGGCGCTGTGACCGTGACCGTGACGAATTCCTTGCAGGTCAGGCTGAGGCTGTCGTTCATCGTCGGGGTCTTGGAAGCGGTAGCCGGGTTGTAGTTCGGATGCGTTTCCGCGTTCGGCGTGGCTGTCACGCTGACTGTATCACCAACGACAAACAGGCAGCTTGCATAGGTCGTGCCCCAGTTTACAGCCGTGCCGAACTCCGCCTTACGCTCTGCACCGGAGGCGTCGGTTACGCGCAGCGAAAGAGTATAGTCTGTGTCCTTAACCCATGCACTGGGGTTGACGGAGATCTGATACATCCGCTGCAGCTTGAAGCTGCTGCTGTCGCTGCTGACGTTGATGGATACACCGCCGTTGCAGTCGCCGTTTGCGTCGTAACCGTCAACCCAGTAAGCGCCGGGCGCAAGGTCGATGGTATACGCGCCGTCTGCGGCTTCCTTCGCGGCCAGCAGATCGTCCGCGCCCTTCACGCCGTCCATGTAGGTATACAGCTTCAGGGACTTGACCTGTGCGTCATGCATACCGGACAGTGTGACGCTGACATCGCCCTCTGCTGCCAGAACGCCTGCGGGCAGCAGGCTCAGCAGCATCACAAACACGAGCAGCAGACTCAGAATTCGTTTCTTCATACATTTTTCCTCCAGAATCAAAATATCTATCGCAAGCTCCTTATTAAATAGGAGCGGAAACAGGGGGCGCAGACGGCTTTGGGAGAAACGAAAGCCCGCCATTTTGACAAAATGGCGGGCGGATCTCCAAAGAAACAAAATACGCTGCTTTTCCTGTGAGGAAAAACGGCGCACCTGTTCCGAATGCTACAGGCAGAGCTCGTCCCACGCATTCATCCTTTCCGCCGCGAATGCGGCGCAGACAGCAGTTCTTCTGACTTGCACTCTGGAAACAAACTCTTTGTTTCCGCGCCCGTTTCCTGCCTTCTCGCGGATAAATCCGCAATGACTGGCTTTCACCCAGACAGCTTTCGCTGCTTCGGAACGGTCTTGTGCGCACAGCTCCGGTCGAGTGGTTTTCCCTTTCTCTTGCGCCGAAGCCTGCCCTGCGGCGTGCTTCGGTTACTGTACATCGGATGGCAATATCAAATTGTTAGAAAAAGCAAAATCTTGTGCTTTTCCGTCTGCTACTATACACGATATGGGCGTGATTTGCAAGCGGTTTGAAAAAAATATACCGCATTTGTCCCACCCTCTTGAAAAAAGCCGAAAGCTGTGTCAAAATAAAGAAAACCGCCCCGGCGGTGTTTTGACAGCACAACGGTTAGATGAAACTAACTGATACGGAGGAAGCGATGAAATACCATATTGAGAAGAATACCGTGCAGGAAACGCTCGTCATTCCGCTTTACGGACGGAAAATGTGCTCGGAATTATATCCGAATCTCTACCGTGACGAGACGGCCCTGCGCCTGATGGAGCAGATCGATTACGATTTTTCGCTTCTGTCCCAGAAGTCCAAGAGCCTCATGCAGCAGTTCGGCTTTCTGGAGGCCGCCATGCGCCAGAACGACCTTGCATGGGAGGTGCGGGACTATCTGCGCGAGCATCCGAACGCGGCGGTCGTCAACCTCGGCTGCGGACTGGACGACACGGGCCGCAGCTGCGACAACGGCTCCTGCAGGATCTATAACCTCGATTTTCCCGGCGTGATCGCCGTGCGCGAATACACCCTCGCCTCCGGCGGCCCTTACTGCGACTGCGGGTATCATAAGCGAAATAAGCAGAATAAAGGCTCCACCGCGCCAGCGTAGGGGTCGATGCCCACATCGACCCGGCAGAATGCACTGTTTTTACGGAAGTCTTCGGCAAATCCGTAACTTCCCACTGGGCCGACAGAGTTGTTGGCCCCTACAGCGAAACTTCATTTTCTCACGTATCCCGTAGGGGCGGACGACTCTGTCCGCCCGCAGGATGCACTGATTTTTATGAAATCTCCGGCGAATTCGCAGCTTCCCAACCGGCCGATGTGTACCGGCAAGCGGCAGACCCACATCCGTAACGCTCCTTCATCGCGAACGGCTGTGACCGGCATCGGCCCCTACAAAATGCCCGCATCAAAGCCCTTCCTTGAACGCAAGGGAAGGTGGCTTCGATACGGGCGTTTTATTTTTTATGATTTCTCCAGCAGCGCAATGCCTGCCTTTACACGCGCAATGGATTCCTCTTTTCCAAGCAGTGCGCACAGCTCCGTAGCGCCGCCGGGGGTCGAGGCCTTGCCGGATACGGCCACACGAAGCGGCCAGAGGATGACAGAATTTTTCACGCCGCGCTCCGCCGCGACCGCGACAAGCTTTTCATAGAGCGCCTCGTTGCTCCAATCCTCCTGCGCCTGCAAGATGGGGAGCAGCACCTCGAGCGTCTCGAGGGAATTCTCGAGATTCGTCTTGGACTTCTTGTGGATATAGAGCTCCGGTTCATATTCCGGGAGCTTGTCGATGAAATCGACTCTCTCGGGAAGGTCGGAGAGAATTTCGCACCGCGACTGCACGAGCGCCGCGACCTTGCGAAGATCGATCGCCGGGTTCGAGATGGCTTTTTTGAGCCACGGCTCGGCCTTCTCAAAAAATTCCTCGGGCGAGAGTTTCTTCATATACTCAGCGTTCATCCAGCGCAGCTTTTCAATGTCAAACACAGCAGGGGACTTGGAAATGCCGGAAATCTCGAAAATTTCGGCAAGCTCGGAAAGGGTAAAGAATTCGCGCTCGGCGTTTTCTCCCTTCGGGCTCCAGCCGAGAAGCGCCACATAGTTGAGAACAGCGGGGGTGAGATAGCCCTGGGCAATCAGGTCCTCATAGCTGGGGTCGCCATGCCGCTTGGACATCTTGTGCTGGCTATCGCGCATGACGGGCGAGCAGTGGACATAGGTCGGGATGTCCCAGCCGAAGGCTTCGTAGAGAAGATTGTACTTGGGCGCAGAGGAAAGATACTCGCTGCCGCGCACGACGTGGGTGATGCCCATCAGATGGTCGTCGACGACATTTGCAAAGTTATACGTGGGAAGACCGTCGGATTTCAGAAGCACCTGATCCTCGAGCTCCTTGTTTTCGACCGTAATGTCGCCGAACGACACGTCGTGGAACGTGGTTGTGCCCTCCTGCGGGATGCGCTGACGGATGACAAAGGGCTCTGCGGCGGCGACTCTCGCTTCTGCTTCGGCAAGCGGGAGATCCCGGCAGGCGCAGACGTGCTTTTTGATCTCCTTGCTGTCCGTCTCTTCGGCGGGTTCTTCTTCAGATTTCTGGCAGAAGCAGTAGTATGCGCCGCCCTTTTTGCACAGAAGTTTTGCATACTTGCCGAAGAGGTCGCGCCGCTCGGACTGGACATAGGGACCCACGGGGCCGCCCACATCCGGACCTTCATCGTGCGTCAGGCCGCATTCTGCCATCGTCTTATAGATCACGTCGACTGCGCCGTCCACGAGACGGCCCTGATCGGTGTCTTCAATGCGGAGAATGAACTTGCCGCCGAAGTGGCGGGCGATGAGCCAAGTATAGAGCGCCGTTCTCAGGTTGCCGACGTGCATATAGCCCGTGGGACTGGGCGCAAAACGGGTGCGGGCCTCTCCCTTCGGGATGCGCGCTTCCATCTCTTCAAAAAAATCCATCTTGGATTCCTCCATATCTTAAGTTCTATCCTCCATAATATATAGTTTTTTTGCGCATCCGTCAATGACGGATTGCGAAATTTGCAGCTTTGTGATAAGATAACCTCAACTATGGAAATTTACGCAAAGAAGGTTACAATATGGAACAGAAAAAACGCATCTTTTCGGGCATTCAGCCGAGCGGCGATCTGACGCTGGGCTCTTATATGGGCGCAATCAAAAACTGGGTGGCGCTGCAGGACGAGTATGACTGCCTGTACTGCATCGTGGACATGCACGCGATCACCGTGCGGCAGGTCCCGGCGGACCTCAGAAGAAGAAGCCTCGAGCAGCTCGCGCAGTACATTGCCTGCGGTCTGGATCCCAAGAAGAACATCATGTTCATCCAGTCCCACGTGCCCGCGCACGCGGAATTGAGCTGGGTTTTGGGCTGCTACACGCAGTTCGGCGAGCTCTCGCGCATGACGCAGTTCAAGATGAAGTCTCAGCAGCACGCGGACAACATTACGGCCGGTCTTTTCACGTACCCTGTTCTCATGGCGGCGGACATCCTCGTCTATCAGGCGGACCTTGTCCCCGTGGGCGAAGACCAGAAGCAGCATGTCGAGCTCTGCCGCGACATTGCCACGCGCTTTAATAATTCCTTCCCCGACACCTTCACGCTGCCCGAGCCCTTCATTCCGAAGATGGGCGCGCGCATCATGAGCCTCGGCAGCCCCGAGAACAAAATGTCCAAGTCTGACCCTGACGGCTGCGTCTACATGATGGATAAGCCCGAGGACATTATGCGCAAATTCAAGCGCGCCGTGACCGACTGCGAGACGGCGGTGCGCTATGACCGGGAGAATAAGCCCGGCGTTTCGAATCTGCTGACGATCTACTGCGCGGCAACCGGCAAGACGATGGCCGAGGCGGAAGCCGAGTTCGCGGGACAGGGCTATGGCGTGTTCAAGCCTGCCGTCGGCGAGGCGGTGGTCGAGTTGATGCGCCCGATCCGCGAGGAAACGGAAAAACTGCTCGGCGACAAGGCATATCTGGAGTCCATCTATAAAGAGGGCGCGGAGAAGGCATCGTATCTTGCCAACAAGACGCTTCGCAAAGTATACAAAAAGGTGGGCTTTGTTGCCCGCTGATGGGAGTGTGACGTATGAACACCGATACGGCGATTACCATGCTGCTGGCTATGGGCGTGGCGGCAGTGGTGTCGTTTTTGTCGACGCCGATGGTCAAAAGCCTCGCTTATAAGGTCGGCGCCATCGACGTTCCGAAGGACAACCGGCGCATGCACAAGGTGCCGATTCCGCGTTTGGGCGGCCTTGCCATCTTTCTGGCGTTTTTGCTGTCGGTTCTGGTCTTCGCGAACATTGACCGGCAGATGCAGGGAATTCTGCTTGGCGCGACGATGATCGTCGTGCTGGGCGTGATGGACGATATCATGGCGCTGAACGCACTGCCGAAGCTCATTGTGCAGATCCTGGCCGCCGGCATTGCGGTCTATCATGGCTGCGTGATTCAGTTTGTCTCGAACCCCAACGTCTTTTCGAGCATGACGTATCTGAACCTCGGCTGGTGGTCGTATCCGATTACGATCATCTGGATCGTCGCGATCACAAACGCGGTGAACCTCATCGACGGCCTCGACGGTCTGGCGGTCGGCGTGTCCGCTATCTCTACGGCCTCGATCACGGTCATCGCGCTCATGGTCGCCGAGACGAATGTCGCCGTCGTGCTTGCGGCGCTCTTTGGCGCATGCCTCGGCTTCATTCCTTACAACATGAACCCGGCAAAAATCTTCATGGGAGACACGGGCGCAACATTTTTGGGCTACATTCTCGCGACGCTTTCCGTGACCGGCCTCTTTAAGATGTACGCGATCATCTCCTTTGCCGTGCCGTTTCTCATTCTCGGCGTGCCGATTTTTGATATCTGCTTTGCCTTCCTGCGCCGCATTGCAAAGGGGCAGAACCCCATGAAAGCGGATCGCGGTCATGTCCACCATCGGCTCATCGACATGGGCTTTTCGCAGAAGCAGGCAGTTGCCATTTCCTACATGCTCGCGGCGATTCTGGGTCTGGCGGCGGTGCTTCTGACCTCGTCGGGCGAGCTCAAGGCGCTGATTCTGATCGGCACGATTTTTGTCGTCGGCGCAATCGGCATGCGCGTGATCTTTGGCACGCAGGAGCCTGCGCAGAAAAGCTCGTCCGGGCAGGACGAGTCTGCAAAATCGGAAGATCCGTCTTCCGCATCTCAGGAGGAACCACATGCGTAAAATCAAAGTGATGTCCGTCTTCGGCACGCGCCCGGAGGCGATTAAGATGGCGCCGCTGGTGAAGGAGCTGGAGCGCCGGGAGGAAATCGAATCCTACGTCTGCCTGACCGGCCAGCACCGCGAGATGCTGGACTCTGTCATGGAAATCTTTGACCTCAAGGCAGATTTTGACCTCAATATCATGGAAAAGCGGCAGACGCTCTCCACGATCACGACGAAGACGCTTCTCGGGATGGAAAAGGTCTTCGAGGAAAAGAAGCCGGACCTTATCTTGGTGCACGGCGACACGTCCACGACATTTGCAGGAGCCCTGGCGGCATTTTACCATCAGGTGAAGGTCGGCCATGTCGAGGCCGGTCTTCGCACGTGGGACAAATACTCGCCCTTCCCGGAGGAAATGAACCGGACGCTCGTTGGCGATATCGCGGATCTTCATTTTTCGCCCACGAAGGCGAACGCGGAGAATCTCCGGCGCGAGGCGGTCATGGGAGACGTGTTCATTACCGGCAACACGGCCATCGACGCGATGCGCTACACCGTGAATAAGGATTTTCGGTTTGATATTCCGGAGCTGGACAGCCTCGACTTTACGGGAAAGCGTGTCATTGTTGTGACCTGCCACCGCCGGGAGAACTACGGCCAGCCCATGCAGGACATCATGCACGCAATTTTGGAGGTTGTAAACAGCCATCCGGACGTGGAGGTCGTGTACCCGGTGCATTTGAGCCCCGTGGTGCGCGAGTGCGCGTTCCCGATTTTGGGCGGGCACGAGCGAATTCACCTCATTGACCCTGTGAATGTGGAGCAGATGCACAACCTGATGTCCCGCTGCTACATGGTTATGACCGACTCCGGCGGACTTCAGGAGGAAGCGCCGGCGCTTGGAAAGCCCGTGCTTGTCATGCGCCGGGAGACCGAGCGGCCCGAGGCCATCGCAGCCGGAACGGCGAAGCTCGCGGGTGTGGAAAAGGATACGATCGTGAAGCTCGCGTCTGAGCTGCTCGATGACCCGGAGGCTTATGCGAAAATGGCGAAGGCCGTCAACCCCTACGGCGACGGCCATGCCAGCGCGCGCATCGCGGACGCAATTTTGTGGCACTTTGGCATGCGGGAAGAAAAGCCCGCGGATTTCTGCGCAGAATAAGCATAGAACCGGACGAAAGGAGGCGCGCTTTGGAGCAGGAGCATAAAAACTTAAAACCGCTGCTTCTCGCGGCCACCGCTGCTGTGACGGTGATTGCGATTCTGCTTGTCTTCTTTTTCAGCGGCAGAAAGAGCGAAAGCACGCAGACCATCATTCTTCCGGACCCTCCCGCGCAGGAGCAGGCGCCGGATGAAGAGCAGCCGGAGGCCAGTCTTGCCGAGCTCACGCGGGAGAATGTGCAGAGCGTTCTGAAAAAAAGTGTTGCCCGCCCGTCGAGCTACCATCAGAGCATGCAGATCGTCATCACTTCCGGCGATATCCAGCGCACGCAGACGGCGGAGCTCTGGGTCAAAGGAGAGCTCGTCAAGGCGCAGATCACGGACGAGCTGGAGACAAAGACGATTCTTGCCGACGCGACGACGCTCTATGTCTGGTATGACGACGAAGCGCCCGTGCAGATGGCGCGCGGCGCCGGGATGCGCACGGATAACCTTGCAGGGATCCCGACCTACGAGAGCATTCAGGATTACAGCAAATCGCAAATCGAACAGGCCACATTCGTGACCCTGTCCGAGCAGGCCGCCGACTGCATCTATGTCAGCGCGCAGGACGGAAGCGTTTTGCAGGACTACTGGGTGAGTCTTGGCAGCGGGCTTTTATGTAAGCAGACGATGACAAGCGGCGACGATCTGGTCTATCTGATGGAGCAGACCGCGCTTGAAATGTTCCCGGAAAATGACGAGTCGCTCGAGGGTGTATTCTGCCTCCCGGACGGCACGGAGCCGTTTGCTACAGAAGCATAACGGCGGCGACGGTGAGCAGCAGCGTCAGGCTGTCATCCTCGTCCGTCTCCATGAGCACCAGCAGCAAAATCAGCAGCACCAGCAGGTCTCCCGCGTCGAGCCCCGGCGGCAGGAGCCGTCTTAGCGGCCGGTCCGGGGGACAGCTGGCAGGCGCTGGCGGCGGAGGCGGCTTTTGCAGTGCGGGAGAGCTCACGCAGGATGCTTCCCGCCCAGAAGGCTTCGCCTGAATGTCCGGCGGCTTTGGCATGGGGCGCTCCATGCGGGGCGGCTCCGGCGGCGGAGTCGGGGAAGAATGCTTACCGGTCGGTGCGTCGGGGACGACGGTGCGCTGGAACGTTCCGTCCGGCGAGGGTGTATATCGGTTATACATGGGTTCCCTCCTGTCTACTCTTTCTGATCGCGGCCGCGCAGCGCTGCGCCTGCCAGACGCGAGATTCTGGCGGCCTGCATGGCGCGGTCGATTTTTTCACGGCGTTCGGGCTTTAAAAACGGCTTGAGCGCGTTCAAAAGGTTTTCCTGCCTGCGGTCGAGCGTCCCCGCCTTCTGCAAAAGCTCACCGAGCGCCTGCTGCCTGGCATCCGGCGGCACAGCATCCTGCCTTGGTGCAGGTGGCGGAGAAACCGGCGGCTCGGGCGGCGGGGGAGGTGCTTGCTGCGCGGCGGGCGGAGAAAAGCCCAGAGACTGCGCCAGCGCGAAGATTTTCTGCATCTGCTCCGGGTCCTGCAGCATTGCGCCGATGGCCTGTTCGAAGGAAAATTCACTCATGCCTGTTCGTTGATTTTCGCAATGAGCGCCTGCGCCTCGCTGGATTCCAGCATGGGACTGACAAGGCTTTTGGCAAGCTCCGCGTCTCCGTTTTTGAGCGCCTGCGCTGCCTGAGAAAGCGCGCTTCCGCCGTCGCGGCTGAGAAGCGTCAGAAGCTGCCTGCCCTCGGGCGTGGACAGTACGGCGGCAAGCTGCTGCTTCGTAAAGGAAAACCCGGCGTAATCGCAATGATTGTTGTCCATATTCCGCCTCCTGAAAGAAGTTCTTGTGTATTGTATGCGGGGAGGCTATGATAGGTGAACCAGATTTGAAAATTCTTGTGCTTTCCGATTCGCACCGCGCGATCGGTGCGATGTATGACGCGGCGATGCTGGAAGACCCGGATGTGATTCTGCATCTGGGAGACCACGTCTCGGACGCGGAGGAGCTTTCCTACGCGCTCGATCTGATCGATTTTTATATGGTTAGGGGAAACTGCGACTTTGGCGCGCAGGCTCCCGAGACGATTTTAACGGAGCTCGGCGGCGTGCGCCTGTTCCTCACGCACGGGCACCTGTTCGGCGTGAAATCGGGCATGTCCCGCCTCAAGCTCGAGGCGGACCGCGTGGGCGCAGATATCGCGCTTTTTGGCCACACGCACCGGCCGTTTCTGGAACAGGACAGCGGCGTATGGTACATGAACCCCGGCGCGGCAAGAAGCGGGCGCTACGGCGTGATTGAGATAACGGACGGGACGTTTACGTGTGAGCTCAAGGAGCTGCCGGAATAAAAAATAACTGCCGAGCGGCAGTTTTGGAGGAAAGTTATGCTGTTAGCGATCGATATCGGCAATACGAACATTGTCATCGGCTGCATCGAGGGAGAGAAGATTCTCCATGAGCTGCGGCTGGCGACCGATCTTGTCAAAACGTCCGACCAGTACTGGATGGATCTCAAGGGTGTGCTCGCGCTCTATGATCTGCGGGCGGAGGAAATTGAGGGCGTGATCATCTCGTCCGTCGTGCCGCCGGTTCTGAACTCGCTGCGGACGGCAGTTATGAAGCTCACCGGAAGAACGCCCATGGTAGTAGGCCCGGGGCTCAAGACGGGGCTCAACATCGCGGGCGGAAACCCCGGACAGGTCGGAAGCGACCTTGTTGTTGCGGCGGTGGCTGCGCTGCGGGACTACCCGGCGCCCCAGATTATCATTGATATGGGAACGGCGACAACGATGATGGCCGTCGACGCGTCAGGAACGTTCCTCGGCGGCAGCATCTGCCCGGGCGTGAAGGTTTC
>ENA-OUQH01000861-OUQH01000861.1-human-gut-metagenome-genome-assembly--contig:-NODE-861-length-21347-cov-38.460971_pt1 | contig 21347 bp, 14 predicted proteins | sample MGYA00237948_ERZ548828 | MGnify/ENA primary metagenome ERZ548828 (study PRJEB26490, sample SAMN05194711) | human gut metagenome | biome: terrestrial biome; feature: human-associated habitat; material...
CCGCGTATGCCGACTTCGGCGCGGGCTGGGGCGACGCAAGACAGATCATTTTTGGTGACCCGGGCTAATACCGGGACGACAATCCCTCAGTCGGCTCCGCCGACAGCTCCCTTTGCACAAGGGAGCCTAAACCCCTCCGACCGCTTCGCGGCCACCTCCCCTGATAGGGGAGGCAAGGGTGGTTATGCTTCGGCTGACACCTCCCCTGTCAGGGGAGGCAGGGGGGCGCGGGAGCGTGTGAGGGAGAAAGGAAACGAATATGATGAAGATTGACCGCGTGCTCGCCGTTTCGGCGGGCACGAAGGAGACGAAGGTGGACTGCCACTGTCAGACCGTCGTTGTATCCAACAACAGCGCGAATGTCGTGTACATCGCGCCGTATGACCCGAACAAGGCGCTGACAGCCGCGGCGGGCTTCCCCATTCCGGCCAACACGGTGCTGCAGGTGCCGTTCGCCGCCGGAGAGCTGGCGGTCGTTGCGTCGGCAGCATCCACGGACGTGCGCTTTTTGCTGCTGGACTGAAAGGAGAAACGGTATGGACAACTTCTGGAAAGCCATTGTGACCGCGGCAGCCGCGGCGCTGATGGCGTACTTCAAGCAGCTTGTTGTTCCGGTGGCGGTGCTCATCGCGGTGATGATCTGCGATTACGTCACGGGCATGACGGCGGCGTGGATAAACAAGGATCTTTCAAGCCGCAAGGGCATTCAGGGCGTGATCAAGAAGGTTTTCTACTTAATGATCGTCGCCGTGGGTATGGGAATTGACTACCTCATCACGATGCTCGGCGGCAAGCTCGGCGTACAGCTCGATGTGAATTTCGTTGTAGGTCTGCTGGTGATCGTGTGGCTTATCATTAACGAACTCATCTCCATTCTGGAGAACAGCGGGAAGATCGGCGTACCTATGCCGGACTTCCTCATGAAGCTGCTGGACCGCCTGAAGCAGACCACCGAGAAAAAGGCGGAGGTTGAGGAAGCTCCGACGGATAACTGATTATGTGAGGGAAACAGGGCGGGGTGACTCGCCCTGTTTTCGGTAAAAAAGGAGGAAACGATATGACGCTCGGAGAAGCGAAAAACAAGGTATACATGCTCCTCGACGAGCACAGCGCGGGCGGAGAGATCGAGCACGACGAGGACATCGAGAAGAAGATGACGGCGTTTTTCGACATGGCGCAGAAGACGCTCGCGCAGATCAAGAAGATCATCCGGGAGGAGGTCATTGTCCCAACGTTGGGAAAAACCGTTTACGCCATGCCGGAGAATTTCTACTCGCTGTACCGGATATGGGCGGACGGGAAGAATGCGACACGGCGCTTCCGCTGGATGGGCGGGAAGCTCGTCATTCCGGAGGGGTACGCGGAGGTGACGGTCGAATATTTCGCCATGCCGCAGACGATCCCGACGGATGCGCCGGACAGCTACGAATTTGAGATCGCGCCGGACGCCTGCGAGTGCATGCCGTACTATGTGGCGGCGCAGCAGCTCCTCCCCGATCTCGTGATGGACTACGGGGCGATGCTGCAGATGTACAACTATCAGGTATCGCTTCTCAGGACGACGCAGCCGGGCGAGAACCGGCGCATCGCGCAGAGCCTTTTCCGGGGGTAAGCCATGGCGAAGAAAACAGGGGTAAGCATCCGGCAGAGCGTGTATAAGACGTTCCGCGGCGCGGACTTTTCCACAGACCCCTCACTCGTGGATTATTCCCGCAGCCCGCTTTGCACGAACATCGTGGCGGACGGCGGCGGGATGCCGCAGAAGCGGCTCGGCTGGCGGAGGCTCTGGCAAAAGGACAAGCCGGTATATGGTTTGTTCGCCGGAAGGTTCGACGGCGCGGAGAAGAAGCTCGCGCACATCGGCACGGCGCTCTACGCCTGGGACGACGAGACCGCGCCGACGGAGATACTCACGGGGCTGCCGGAGAGGCGCTCACGCGCCGCGTATCTGGCCGGGAAGCTCTGGATCGTAACGGGGGCGGGTTTCTATGTATACGATGGCACAGCGGCGCACAGAGCCTCACAGAACGCTTACGTCCCGACGACCGTTATCACGCGCATGCCGTCCGGAGGCGGGCAGAGCTATGAGAACGTCAATATGCTCACGCCGTACCGGAAAAACGCTTTTCAGACGGACGGCACGGCGACGGACTTTCAGCTCGACGGAGACATAGACGCGACAGGCACGGTGCGCGCATGGGTGTTCGGCGAGGAAACGACGGCGTTCACGCTCGACCGCGAGAAGGGCATCATCAAGATGACCACGGCCCCGGCAAAGCCGACGGCCGGCTCGGAGGACGGGCTGGTGGTGGAGTTTCCGCACACGGTGGCGGGCTACACCGACCGCATCGACAAGTGCACGATCATCACGACCTACGGCATCGGAACGAACGACCGCGCGGTGCTGAGCGGGAACGAGGATCTCCCGAACGTGGACTGGACGAGCGGGATGAACGATCCAACGTACTTCCCCGACCTACTGTACAACGAGGTCGGGAGCGAGGCAACGGCGATCCTCGGGTACTGCCGTCTCGGAAGGTCGCTCGGCATCGTGAAGGAGGACAACGGGCAGGACAGCACGATCTATCTGCGCACCGCAGAGCTGCAGGACAGCGAGATCGCGCAGCCGCAGCAGCAGGCCGTGGCGGGCGTCGGATCCATCGCGCCGGGGAGCTTCGCTTCTCTTCTGGACGATCCGCTGTTCCTATCCCGCAACGGGGTTATGGCCGTAGCGACGAACAGCTACACGAGCGAGAAGATCACGCAGGGCCGCAGCTTCTATGTGAACAACAAGCTCAACGACGAGCCGGAGCGGGAAAAGGCCGAGGCGGTGATATGGAACGGCATGTATATGCTTGCGCTGCCGAACGGGCATGTCTACGCGCTGGACGGCCGGCAGAACAAGACCTACCGGAGCGCGGCGCTCGGCGACTATGTATACGAGGGATACTATTTCGAGAACATCCCCGCCTCCTGCTGGCTCAACCGGCGAGCGGGCGCGGAGGAATCGCTGTACTTCGGCACGGCGGACGGGCGGATCTGCAAGCTAAACACGGACATCGAGGACATGAGCCGCTACAGCGACGACGGCGCGGCCATCTCCGCGGTGTGGGCGACGAAGTACGACGACGACGGCACGCCCGCCGTGCTCAAGACGCTTTTAAAGCGCGGCTGCTGCGTGACCATCAAGCCGTACGCGCGCTCGAGCGCCGAGGTGTACATCCGCGCCGACCGCACCGGCGGGCACGAGAAGAAGGTAGCCGGAAAGCCGATGGACATTCTGGACTTTTCCGACATCGACTTTGAGCGCATCACGTTCAACACGGACGAGAGCCCGCAGGAGATCTTTCTCAACCGCAAGGTGAAGAATTACAAGAGATTGCAGATCATCGTCCGGAACCGGGAGCCGAACGAGGGCTTCGGCATATTCCAGATCACAAAGCATTATGTGACGGGCAATTACGCGAAGAGGTGAAGACATGAGCATACAGGAACAGAAGATCACGGAAGCCGCCATCGCCGCGAACGGCGTGCAGAGCCGGCCCGACAAGCTGACCGGCACGGCGGCGCAGAACAAGAAGGTATTCGACGCGCTGGTGACGGCGGTGGTGCGGGAAAAATTCAACGCCCTGCTCGACGAGCTGACCGGCACGACTGCAGCGGCGCAGCTCGGCATCACGACGATCCCCGGCTTTTCGGCGGGGAACGTACAGACGGCGCTTGAGCAGATCGTACAGGCGATGCAGGACGTGACGCAGGGCAGCGTTACAGACGGGAGCATCACACTGGCAAAGCTCGCAGCGGAGGTGACGGCCGTGGCTCTCGGCGGCGCGGCGGCGAGCCATACGCACGGAGCGGGAGATATAAATTCCGGCATTCTGGACGCGGCGCGCCTCCCGGTGCTGGACGGAACGAAGCTCGGCGCGGGAAGCGTCGGCACGGCGCAGCTCGGCGCGGCGGTGGTGACATCGGAGAAGCTCGCGGCGCTCTCGGTGCTCGCAACGCACATCGCGCAGGGCGCGGTAACGGCGCAGAAGATCGCGCAGGGCGCGGTGACGGCGGAGAAGATCGCGGACAATACAGTAACGCTGGCAAAGTTGGCATCTGACGCAAAGTATTGGAATGAGGTTCCGCGAACGAACACAAGTTCCGACGCAACAAGCAATTATGTCGTTTCGAGCTGGGGACACGTATTCAACTGGGTGTACGGCAGTAATCAGTCTTTCATGTTCGATTTGAGTGAGTTTAACCGTATTACGGATGACTTCTGGGAGACGGTCATCTTTGCCAACAATCCTTTTACGCTGATTTTGCAGAATATGCCCGCTGTGGTCGAAAGCAATAAGGGAACATCTTCAACGGCGGCTGAAATCAGAATCACTGTTCCGCAAAACAAGTGGATCAAGCTGAAAAAGATTCCAAATGTTGCGCTCATTGTGACCGGCAACTATGACACACACATGATCTACACCGGCACGAGCGAAACGCCGCCGAGCGAGTGGCAGAGCGGCGACTTCTACGCGCAGATCGTGTGAGGTGAGTTGAATGGGATGGAGCTTAACAGCCCCGACACTTCCCGGCGGAAGCGAGTGGGTGCAGAAGGATACAATATCCATTCACAACAACCAGTTGGATGTTACGGGAACAATATCCATTGCACGACTCGAAGGGACAAACTTTGCCTTAAAAATCGTTGAGACCCGCACATTTCATTTGACGAATCCCAACTTCACGGATTTTTACAAAACATATCATCGCTGCGATGTTGCCGGTGTTACGGGCGAAGCCTACACAGAATCGCGCTTCGGCAGCAACGGGAGCACAAAGGCTTATTATTTCACCGGTATTGCGGCGGCCGGAGCGTCTATCAAAGTCGTTGTTGGCGTAAAAGCGGACGGCGACACACAGGAATTTTCTTTTGCTGCCCCGGCGCTTCTCGGTGCGCCATTCGTATTTAACGACAACGGCACGACGCGAAAGGTTGCGAAGTGGATGTACAACGACAACGGCACAGCAAAAAACGTCATTTTGAAATACCACACATAAGAAAAAGTGTCGGGACGTGGAAGCAAACGACGCTGTACCGCAAGGGCGGTACTTGGAAAAATGCGCTGGCAAAAATCAAAGCAGGAGGAACATGGAAATGACAGAAAAAGAATTGAGACAGAAGGTCGTCTCTACGGCCGAAGCCTGGCTGGGGACGCGCGAGTTCAGCGACAGGCATTACGAAATGCTCGACATTTACAACGCGCAGAGCCCGCTGCCGCGCGGCACGCGGATGAAGGCGACGTGGCCGTGGTGCGCGGCGTTCGTGTCCACGGTCTCCCTCCAGTGCGGTCTGCGCGGCATCATGCCGACAGAGTGCGGCTGCCCGGGCATGGTGCGGCTTTATCAGGAGATTGGAAGATGGGTGGAGGACGACGCCTATATCCCCTCTCCGGGCGATGTGATTTTTTACGACTGGAAAGATACTGGGTACGGCGACAATGCCGGCCAGCCCGACCACGTCGGCATCGTGGCTTCCTGTAACGGTCAGACGATGACCATCATTGAGGGAAACTGCGATAATGCTGTCAAGACACGCGCGCTGGCCGTGAACTCCCGCTTCATCCGTGGATTCGGCATTCCCGACTTTGCGAGCAAGGCGGACGGCGCAGAGCCTCAGCCTGAACCCACGCCGACGCCTGAACCGACGCCGCAGCCTGAACCGGAGAAGCCCGCCGAGGAGACGACGGTTGACCCGTTCATCACGGCGAAGGCTCGAGAGGTTATCGCCGGGAAGTGGGGCAACGGACAGGCTCGCAAAGACGCGCTCGCCGCATGGTTCATTAAAGCCGTGCAGGACGAGGTAAACCGTATCTTGGGGGTATAACATGCGAAAGAAGAAACAGAGCAGCGAGCGGGTGATCGTCGGGTACGACTACTCCACCCGCGAGATGCGCGAGGAGACGGCGGACGCGCTGTTCCGCCGGGCGAAGAACGCCCGCACCGCCGTGGAGATCGAGTGGGAGAAGTGTAACGACTACTACAACGGCATCCACGACGCGACGAAGGAAATGGTCGAGTACTGCCGCGCGAACGATGTTCCGTGGATACCGGCGAACATGCCGGATCCGTACATCCTCGTGGAGACACAGATCAACCCGAACGTGCCGGAGCCGGAGTTTCGCGGGCGCGACGACGATCTCGACAGCGCCAAGGCGAAGCAGCGCGAGTTTGCCGTGCGCTACATCATCGAGAACAACCGCCTTTCCGACATGAACACACGCAACGAGCGCCGGCTTCTCAAGCTCGGCGATGCGTTCTGGAAGGCGTACTGGGACCGGGACATGCGCTGCGGCGTGAACGAGGGAGACATCCGCATCCGGGACATACCGACGGAGGCCATCTTCCCCGACCCGGCCATCCGCGACGGCGGCTTGCAGGACGGGCAGTATGTGGACTACGTCTACACGATGCACAAGGTGAAGTTCTGCCAGGTGTTCCGCCGCGAGCTGGAGGAGCTGGGACTGACGGCGGACGACATTCTCACCGAGGACTACGTTTCCCGCACCGGCGTATTCGATCTCACGACGGCCATCAACGATCTGGACGACACGGTGCAGGTGCTCGAGCACTGGTTCCGGCAGCCGTGCGACACGGAGGAGGACGGCGAGAGAGTGCCCGCCGGAGCGGTGGCGTGCTCGATCCTCGCGGGAGGGCGCGAGCTGCGGTACATCCCGAACTACTGGAAGCGCACATGCAAGCAGAACAGTCTCTTCCCGTTCGTGCATTACTGGCGCATTCAGGATGAGAACCGCTTCTGGAACAAGAGCGAGCTCATGCCGATACTCGAGCTTGTGGACGCGGCCGACCGTAAGCTCGCTATGAGCATTCTGAACGACACGTTTCTCGCGAACGACATCATCCTCGTGGAGGACAGCGCGCTTGCCGACGGCGAGGAGTTCACCAACGAGCCGGGCGCGGTGATCCATCTCAAGCAGAACCGCATGGGCGGCGTGCAGCGGCTCGGCGGACTGCAGAGCATAGCGAACGGCGCGATGGGCGTGGAGTTCTTCAAAAACCAGATCGAGCGCGCCAGCCGAAACTACGACATCAATCAGGGCAGGGAAACGACAAAGGTCACGACGGCGACCGGCCTTGCCATGATGCGGCAGGACGCGCAGAGCCAGGCGGACATTAAGGGCGCGGACCGCGACGCCGGGTTTGAACGGCTGTATGAGCTGCTCGACTGGCTGGCGCTCGAGTTCTTCGACGACGACCGAATGCTGTTCATCGGCGCGGACGAGATGAAGGACCGCGCGCCGCAGGCAATGCAGTTCAACGCCGACAGCTTCACGGCGGTCATGCCGAAGGTGCTGGACGCCGCCGGGAACGTTGTGCGCGAGGAGTGGCAGTACTTCCCGCGCGTGGACGTGACGATCACGGCGGGCGACAGCATCGCCCACGGCAAGGCGCAGACGCTGCAGGCGCTGCAGGCGCTCACGCAGAGCCAGATCACGGCGGAAAACTGGAAGCTGTTTGCCGCGCAGCTTGAGCTCATCGATCTGCCGGGCAAGCAGGAGATCATCAACGAATGGCAGCAGAAGTTCTCCGTACCGGCTATGCCGGAATCCGCCGGAGGCGGCGGAGCGGGAGCGCTCAGCGAGGCGGCCGCCGGCGGAGCGATACCGGGGGCGCAGACGCTGCCGCTGCTGGGAGGTGCACCGACGGCATGAAGTGTCCGAAATGCGGCATTGAGATGACGAAAAAGAACGCGGCGGAATGGGAGTGCCGCAACCCGAAGTGCGTTCGGTATCAGGGAGGAAAGAAGAAGGATGGCTAACTTTTGGGATTGGGTGAACAAGAAGGCCAACAACCGGTATGAAAATCGATTCACCGATGCCGCTACCGAAAAAGGCGTAGGGATCAGCAAAACGGATTATTCGAGCCCGCGGTCGAATAACAACCAGAGCGGGAATCTGTATGCGGAGGCGGTGGCCAAGAACGCGGAGAGCGGGGCTCCGTGGGTATCCTCCGCAGAGAAAGCCGCTGCGGCCGCGGCAGCCGGGGGGCTGTATGGCAGTCTCACCGGAGCGGGGCGCCTGCCGAAGCAGGATGCCTCGACGACGGATACGACACAGCCGGGCGACAGCACACAGAAGCCGTCCGGCAGAGGAAACGGAGGAAGTGGGAGCGGCGGCAAGGTGACGTACATCGACCCAAACGGCGACGCGCAGAAGGGCACGACGGAAGGAACGCCGGAGGAAACGCCGGGCGAGCCGCAGCGGACGTATCTGGACGATCTCAAGGAACAGTACCAGAAGATGTACGACGACGCGGTGAAGGCAAACAACGACGCGGCGAAGGCCGCCGCCGAGCGGGCGCTCGCGCAGGCGGAGAAGGGCGTCGGCGAGCTCGGAGACCAGTACGGCAGTCTCAACAAGCAGCTCTATCGGGATTACATGGAATCGCTGCGCGTGCTGCCGCAGGAGATGGCAGCGAGAGGCTACAGCGGCGGCATGAGCGAATCGGCGCGGCTGGGGCTGGATACGGCCTACGGCGAGCGGCTGAACGAGAACGAGGCCGCGCGTATCGCTGCCATTATGCAGCTGCGGCAGCAGGGCGCGGACGCCGAGTATCAGGCGAACGCCGCGCGGGATCAGGCGAACGCGCAGGCGCAGCAGAATCTTTACGCGAACATGATGAATCTCATTCTTCAGCAGCAGCAGGACGCCGCGACGAAGGCACAGAACATGGCGCAGTACGGCGACTTCTCCGGCTATCTCGGGCTCGGCTACACGCAGAGCGAGATCGACCAGATGCAGAAGGCGTGGATCGCGGCGAACCCGGAGCTTGCGCGGACGCTGGGGTATGTCAAGACGCCGGAGCCGGTGTACAGCTCTTACAGCGGCGGCGGCGGGAAAAACAACACGCCGAGCGCTGAGCAGAAGGCGAACGGAAGAGATCTTCTGAACGAAGCGATACAGCTGAAAAATGGCGGGACACCGTACAGCCAGATCGCCAAGGCACTCGACGAGGAAGCTGCCGCGGGAACGATCACGACGGCACAGGCGGAGGCGGCAAAGCGAGCAGCGATAAGCAGCGGGCTGGATAACGCCTATGCGTCGATGAAGAAAAACACAACGCAAAAAGGCCCCGTCTCCATAGGGAGACCGATCACTGAGGGCGACTTTTACAGCCAAATTCTCGGAGGTAGAAAATGAGCCTTACGGAAAGAATCTACGGAAAAGAGACAGCCGGAAAACCGGCTGTCTCTTCGGACACTCAGAAGAACCTGTATACTGCGGCGGCGAATAAAAAGCCGTCGCTCGCAAACCGCATTGCGCAGACCGGCGGGCAGCCGACGCTCTACGCTGACGCCGCAGCAAAGCAGAAGCCTTCGCTTGCAAGCCGCATCGAGGCCAACGGCGGGACACCATACGCCGACGCTGCGGCGCAGATGAAGAGCGGGAATGCGGCGAAGGGCACGAGCGTCGTTTTCAACAGCGTGTACGGAAAGGCGGATGACCGGGCGAGCTCGGCCGGCTTCGGGAAGTATGCCGGTATTCTCAAAGCGAGCGACTATACCGAGCTTTCCAAAAGCGGCGAGAGCAAGAGGAAGCTCTTCGGCGACGCCCGGTATGACTACATCAACAACATCGGGAACTTCCGAGCGCAGTCCGACGTGCAGCAGGCGCAGGGCCGCGGGCAGGACTACGGGAAATACGCCTTCATGACCGATGATGAGATCGGCGTATATAACTACCTCTACGCCACACAGGGAAAGAAGGCGGCGAACGCCTATCTGAGCGATCTTGAGCCGGAGCTGGACAAGCAGTGGTACACCGGAACGAACCGGGCGACGACGGAGGCGCTCGGAAAGAATGCGGCGACGCGGACGCTGGCAAGCGCCATGACCGTTGCGGCGCAGCCTGCCCGGACGATCACGAGCATGATCGCCATGGCGGACGATGCGGTGCGCACGGCGAAGGGGCAGGAGATCAACCCCTATTCCAAGTGGCGGCAGGCGAGCAACATCACGCAGGAGCTCCGCGCCGACACCTCGCAGCACATTGAGGAAACGAATCCGGGGATGGGCGGCAAGGTCGGGAGCTTCGTCTACAACACGGCGATGAGCGCCGCGGACAGCGCGATGAACGCGCTTGTCGCCAAGGGCATCGGCGAGGCCGTGGGGCTTACCGGCGACACGCTGATGAAGGCGACGAACATTCTCGGCTCGGCGCTGATGAGCTCGGAGGCGGCTTCCCTGTCCATCGCCGAGAGCAAGGAAAAGGGATACTCCAACGCCGGAGCGCTGGCGCTCGGTCTGACGCGCGGCGCGATCGAGTACGCCTCAGAAGCGGTCGGCGGCGAATGGGTCATCCGAAAGATCAAGGCAAACCCGCTGAGCTTTGTGAAGAGCATGGCGCTCACGATGATCCCTGAGGGCATGGAGGAGGTCATGTCGGACGCGGCGAACGGCGTGGTTAACCTTGCAATTGACGCGGCGTTCGGCACGGAAGAGAGCGGGATCCCGAAGATGCTCGAATACTACCGGACCAGCGGCACGGATTGGCAGAAGAAGCACGCGGAGCTTGCGACCGTGCTTGCCGTTCTCGGACAGGAGGGGCTTTCGTTCCTCGGCGGCGCGCTGGCAACACTGGGGTCGAGCGGCGTGCAGTATGGCACGAACCGCGCGAACATCAACCAGACAGCCGAGCGGCTGGACACCACGCCGAAGAACGTTGTGCAGATGATGCAGGACGCGCAGACGGAAAACCCCGGCGTTATATACGCACTGGCCGAGCTGACCGACGCGGAGAACGCCGACGATCTCCGGCAGAAGATCGGCACGAAGGAAGATATGAAGCGCGCGGCGGAGTATCTGACGCAGCAGATGGAGGCAGGCGGGCGTTTCGGCGCGCAGGAAGGTGTTTATACTGCCGGGGTGCAAAACGCGCCTGTGGGCGCGCAGAGGGCGCAGAACGAAGGAATCAGCACGACGCCCGCGGCGGCGATCAACATTCAGGAGGGAATGAACAATGGACAGAGTACTTATCAGGGACGAAAAAACGGGTCTTATGATCTCCGTACCGGCGGACAAGCTGCCGCAGAAGGAGGAGCGCAAGCTCTCGCAGGAGGCCGAGCGGAAATTCCGGGAGGCGTGGGAGCGGACGCGCAGGCGGATCTACGGCAAGTAACTCCGGCGCAGCTCGGAATCCGAAACGGCGGCACGGAGGCCGTGACCGTCGTGGACGCGCAGAAGCTCGGCGGGGACGCGGCGAGAGCGTATAATCTTCTCGCGGCGAACAATATCGAACCGGTCGCGGTGCGCGGAGCCATTCAGGTAAACAACGGCTACGCGAACGCCTATACCGAGAGCGGGAGGGTGTTCTTCCGCGTGGACGCCGTGGACAGCCGCGGCAACGCCATCAGCCCGGAGGCGCTGGTGCGGCACGAGCTGTTCCACAACTACATCTCCGAGGAGGTTTTGCAGGCGTCGGACGAGGTGATCCGCGAGAGCATGACCGCCGAGGAATACGACGCGATGTATGAGAGCTACCGCGACGCCTACGCGAGCATCTACGATTTTGAGAACATGAGCGAGGACGAGATCGAGCGGCTGCTCACCGAGGAGATCGCGGCGGACGCTTACGCGGGGCTGAACTGGTTCTCCGGCGACGCGCCGGTGCAGGAGGCCGTGCGAGCCGAGACAGAAAGAAACGCCCCGGCCCGGAGGGCAGAGGCGCGGCAGGAGACGACGGGACCGCCGGGCAAAGCTACGGCGGCGGGCATCGGCGCCAGAACCGCCGACAGCGCCGCCCTGCGCCGCGCGGAGGCGCTGGAAAAGAGCGGGACGGACAATGAGACCATCCGGCAGGAAACGGGCTGGTATCGCGGCATGGACGGCCAGTGGCGGTTTGAGATTGATGATTCCGGCGCGACATTCAGCCGGACCGGCGAGGCACAGTACAGCGCCGACAATGCGGACTACGCACGTTATACGCAGCTGATGAACCGCATGCTCACGGGCGATCTCACCGAGGCGGAGCACGCCGAGCTGCTGGGGCTGGACAAAAAGAACGGCAGCACGAAAAAAGAGCTGGCGCGCCGCATCGACGAGGGGAACGCGACGCTGCGGGACATCCTGCAGCACAACGCCCTTTTTGAGGCATACCCGGAGATCGCGGAAACCAAGGTGAAATTTGCCGATATGCCGAGCGGGAAGGCGGGAAGCTACAACCGCGAGACGAACACCATCACGCTCGACACAAAGCTCAAATACGACGCGAACGAGGCGCTCGACGCGCTCATGCACGAGGTGCAGCACCGGGTGCAGGCGGCGGAGGGCTTCGAGGGCGGGACGAGCCCCGGCTACTGGAACCGCGGGGAAAACTACGACAGAGCGGCGGAAAAGTACCGCGACAACCGAGCGAGGCTTCTCAACGGATTGAGTACCGAGGATCTGGCACTTTACAACGAGTACCGAAGCGCAGAGCGCGAGATGGGAGCGATGCTCGACGGCTCCATGCTCTACGACGAAAGCCGCATGGATGCGCTGGAGAAGCGCTCGGACGAGCTGTACAGAGAGCTTTACGGCAAGGAGTGGTTCGGAAAGCTGAATCGGTACGACCGCATTCTCGGCGACGCGGGCGAGGCAGTGAAGGAGTTCTACTGGAACACCGCCGGAGAGATTGAAGCGAGAGACACCACTGCACGCCGCCGGATGAGCGCCGAAGAGCGAAAAAATACGCCGCCCAAGCTGGGCGACGCGGATACGGTGTTTGTGGATGAGAACGGCGTATCTATGACGTATGATTCCAACGATGCGGCGCAGTTCAACCCGGAAGGAAAAACACAGGACGAACTTCTCCGCGATATCATGGACTCGGCAGAACCTCTCGATCGGCGATATCTGTATTTTGGCCGGTTTACTGACAGCTTCCGAACCGCGATGGAAAAAGCGGGCGTAGAGGTGAAAAACTTGCCGGTCATCATGAGCTACCGGGACGCCTACCTGGCTATGGAAAGCCGCGAGAACGGGAGATATCAGGGGGGGAATATCAACTACCATAATCTTGGCATCGAGGGCATGAAAAGAGCGATGGAGAATATCGGGAATCCAGATGCGGTTATAAAGTCGAAAAAGGACGGGAAAATCGAACTGTTCCTTGACTTTGTGGACTACAAAGGCAATCGAGGACTGGCCATTGTGCAACTGGACTCGAATGCCCAGCACTCACAGGAATTCATACGAGCAAATATAGTTACCTCCATTTACGGAAGAAGCCGCGGAGATGCATATCTTGAGAAAGCGAAAAGCGAGGGGCGGCTGGTATACAGCAAAGAAGAAGGTCCTGCGCAAGGCATGGCTCAAGTACAGTACAAGAGCGATATCAACGCAAAACCTTCTTCTACGAATACTATACGCCAGACGGAGGGGAATAGTCAAGAAAAATCTTCCGGCAGGGCAAGCACGGAGGTATCCGGGATCAACAACCGCACAGCCGCGGAGCTCCGGCGCGAGTATGAGCGGCGGATGCAAGAGTACCAGAAGGCGACGCAGCGGGACGATCAAAGCTTCCCGTATATCGACGAGATGAAGTGGATGCAGGCGGCGGAGAGACGGCTCGCGGAGCTGGGCGACGGGAAGCGGAAGCGCCGTACCGTAGGAAACACAAAGCGCGATATCATGCGGCTGTTCTTCACGGACACGGCAAACCGCACCGACGTGGAGCAGATGCTCAACCGGAACATCGGCGAGATGATGGCGCAGGGCGAGATCCGAGAGGACGCGCTGGACACGATTGTGGACGAGATGCTGCAGGCCGGAAGCGTCGTATCCAATTCCGAGAACAGCCCGTGGATTGACGAGACCCATGAGGAAATCCGGAGCGATCTTCGCGGCACGAAGCTCTATGTTTCCGAGCAGACGTGGCGAGACTTCCGGAAGGACGAGGCCCGGACGCTGCGCGAACAGGCGCGCGAAGCCGGCATCACGCTTTCAAAGAACCAGAACGACACAGCAGCAGACGTGCGGAATATGGAGCTTGCCGAGAAATACGGCGAGGCGCTTTTCCCGACGGATATTTCCGCACCGGATATGCTGCGAAACATCGTGGACCGCGCAGCGAAGGGCGTGAGCGAGAAGCAGACGCTTGCCGACCGTCTGTGGGACGAGGCCCGGCTGGAAGGAGCGGGACGGGATCAGCAGGAGGCATACGACCGGATGGTTGGCGCACTCCGCGATCAGACGGAGGTGATTCTGCGGGAGTTTGCCGAGGACAATCATCTGACGCTGCGGGAGCAGACGAAGCAGGGCTCCGGGAGCGAAACGGGAACGAAGTCCGAGGCCGAACAGCGGCGGGAGCGGCTGCAGACGTTGGCGGAGCAGGACCGCAGAGAGATGGAACGGCTCCGTGCGCGGGAAAATCTCGGAGCGGGACAGCGATTCGTGCCGAACAAAAGCTCCGGAGAGGTATACCGTGACCTTATGGGCAAGGGTAAATCCGAGGTGAAGGTGCAGATGACAGGCTTCCTCAAGGGAACGCCGAAGGAATCCACTTTCAAGGTAGAGGTGAAGCCGACGCCGATCGGCGGCTACTACGAGGCGACGATTTTCCACGACGGGCACAAGGCAGACACACTTGTCCGGGCGCTGAAGGAGACGGCGGCGAGAGATGCGGCAGAGGAAGTTATCACGATGGCCAACAGGAATTTCTCGGAGGAGAACTACCAGCGCGCCAAGAAATTCGAGGCCGAGAAAACCGCGGACGAGGATGCGCGGATCGCCGAGCTGTTCGGAGATCCCGAACAGCTTGACAGCACGGAGACGTCACCGAAAAGCAGCGATGCTGCGGAGACGGAAAACACGGCTGCCGGGGCGACGATCGACGCCACGACGGAAAAGGTAACGTCCGAGGTCATAAAGGCCGAGCGGAATTACCGCGAGGACTTTGAGAAAATCACGAGCGGGGCTATGCGGATGTTCGTGAATGCCGGGGACACGGTGCGCCGGATCGCCAAGGCGACGGGAAGCAAGAGCCTTGAGGGGTACTACTTCAATGCCGGGGCTTACTCCCAGCGCGCGGGAAACTGGATCGCCAAGGGCGGCGCGCGTACCGACATCGACGGCCACAGGATCGGCGCGAGCCTTGCGGATACCCTTGCCCCGATGCGGAAGAATGAGACAAAGTACCGCGATTTTCAGCTCTATCTTCTGCACATGCACAATGTGGACCGCATGAAGTACGACAACAGCGGCGAGCTGGAGCGGATCAAGGAAAATCTCCGCTGGGTAAAGGAGAAATACCCGGAGCTCCGAGAGCTGTCGAACGAAGAGCTGCGCCGGATCGCAAACAGCGACAGCGATTCACCGGTCGTACGCCAGGCGGCGCACGAGATCTATCTTGCGGCGCACAACGGAGAGGCGCCGAGCCTTACGTCCGTAGCGGAGGGGGCGGCCTACGCGCTGGAGCTGGAGCGGCAGCGGGCTATTGTGGAAAAGCAGGGGTTGAAGCCGGTATTCGGGTACGACGTGACGGCGGACGATTCCCAGACGGCGGCGCAGCTTCTCGAAGCAAAGAACCCGGAGTTCAAGGAATGGGCGAAGGAGGTCTACAGGTATTCGGACGATCTCATCCGCTACCGCGTGGAGGCAGGGCTAATCACGCCGGAGTTTGCCAATGCGCTGAAAAAGCGGTATCCGCACTACATCCCCACATTCCGAGAAGAGGGGACGAACAGCAAGAGAGCCAGAAGAGCCCGGCGGAACGGCGGAATCGTCGTATCGAACGCCATCGGGCGGGCCGTCGGCAGCGACGGCGTGCTCTTGCCGCTGCACACGGCGCTCTCCCGAAAGACGGTATCCACGATGCGGAACGCCGGTCTAAACCAGTTCGGCCTTGCGCTGGTGCGCGAGTACGACAGGAACACGAAAGCGGCGGAGAAGTACATCTGGAACGTTGCGGAGAGCGAGTACACGCCGACGGAGGCCGCCATTGAGAGCGACGAGGACTACAAGCCGGTATTCGAGAATGTGTTCTCCGTGAAGGAGAAGGGCAAGGTCTACGACATCACGATGGACGAAGGGCTGGCACAGGCGCTGAATGCATTTCAGCCGGACAAATACGCCAATTCCGACATTGCGAAGCTGCTGAAGAAGGGCAACGACCTGTTCAAGGCGCTTTGCACCGGATATAACCCGATCTTCATGGTGCGAAACCTTGTGCGAGACGCGCAGGACGCGGCGTTCTACTCTACGGACTCGGCAACATGGGCAAAGATGTTCCCGTCGGCATGGAAGCAGATCGTGACAAACGGAGAGATCTGGCAGCAGTACAAGGCGCTGGGCGGCTCCTACGCCTCCATGCTGGACTATACGACCGGCATGGTGAAGGAGCCAAAGAGCGCCGTCGGAAAGCTCGCGGCAAAATATGAATCGCTGGGGCAGGCTATTGAAGCAGCACCACGTCTTGCGGAGTTTATGACCATACTTGCCAATAAGGGCGGGAGCAAGACGGCGGACGGAGTGAAAACCGGAAAATTCACGCAGAGCGATCTCATGGAGGCGATGCTCGGCGCGGCGGACATCACGACGAACTTTGCCCGAGGCGGCACGGTGACGAAGATGCTGAACAAGTACCTTGTGCCGTTTCTCAATCCGTCCGTGCAGGGCGCGGACAAGTTTGTTCGGAACATCACCGACCGGAAGGGCTTCAAGGCGTGGGCGTCTCTTGCGATCAAGGCGGCGGCGCTCGGCATTCTGCCGGAGCTGCTCAACGGGCTGCTGTACCGCGACGATGACGAGTGGGACGACATCCCCGACCAGACGAAATCGAACTACTACCTTTTCAAGCTCGGCGACGGCTACTGGATGAAAATCCCGAGGGGCCGAGCGCTGGCAGTGTTCTCGGCCGGAGCGACGTATGCGCAGGAAAAGGCGAAGGGGAACGACCCGAAGTTCTCCGACGTGATCGAGGTCGTGAAGAGCAACGTTGCGCCGACGGACATTTTCAACCAGAACATCGCCACCGCGTGGACGCAGACAAAGCTTTTCAATCCCGACAACCCAGGCACGACATGGTACGGCGGGAACATCGAGAGCGACCGTCTGCAAAACTATCGGCCGGGCGAGCGGTACGACGAGAAAACGGACGAGCTCTCCAAATGGATCGGAAAAACGTTCAACCTTTCGCCGAAGAAGATTAATTATTTGTTGGACCAGTACTCCGGCGTGGTCGGCGATCTTCTGCTGCCGTGGTTCACGCCGTCCGCGACGGCGAGCTCCCCGGCGCTGGCGCCGCTCAAGCAGGCGTTCATGCTCGACAGCACGAGCACCAACAAGACCACGGGCGAGTACTACGATCTTCTGGACGATCTAAAGTACGACGCGAACGACGGCGACATCGGAGCGGGCATCACCCGGAAATACGTTTCTCATGCCGGCGACGAGGTGAACGACTACTACCAGCAGATCCGCGCGATACAGAGCGACGAGAACCTGACAAAGGCCGAAAAGAACCGGCTTGTCCGGGCGCTGAAATCGCAGCTCATCGAGCGGCAGAAGGAGATCATCGCGCAGGCTGAGCCGTACCGCGAGGCGGTGAGCGACTATCTCAAGGCGCACCCGGAGCTCTCGACAGACAACGACGCGGCCATCGCCGAGTACGCTGAGCTGTACGGCATAACCGAGGACCAGGCGGAGAGCCGCATGGACGCCATCGTATACCGCGAAGCAAACCGCGAGGTATTCGGCGCGGAGTATGCGCTGCGCACCTACAACGCGGACGTCTACGACAAGGCACGCGCCGCGTATGCCAAGGGCGTTTCCTACGAGACGTACTACGACTACTACTTTGCCACAAAGGAGATGCACGCCGACAAGGACGAGAACGGCAAGAGCATTTCCGGATCGAAAAAGGCAAAGGTCGTGGAGTACATCAACAGCCTGGACATTCCGCCGGAGCAGAAGGACGCTCTTTACGTTGCGGCCGGGTACACAGCGAAGAGCGCGAGAAATCAGAAGTGGAACGGAGGTTCGGGCGGCTCCGGAGGCCGGCGCGGGAGAGGAAAGAGGACGGCACTCAAGGCCCCGACGCCGAAAGCGCCGGAGATCATCATCCCGAAGTCCGGCACGGCATCCTCCGCGAAGGCGGGAGGAACGTCCAAAACGCCGAAGGTGAGCGGGAACGTGATCGCGGACTTCACGAAGACGGCGAGCGGGACGGACATTCAGAAAGCCGTGACGCAGGCAAAGAGGAAGGCGCTCAAGGCAGGAAACCGGACGGTGTACGTCGAGGAGGGCAGCCCGATCGACTACTTCCTCAAGTATGGAAAGCTGCCGAGCTTGAAGTAAAAAAAGGCTCCCCGAAAGGGGAGCCGGACAAAGCGCAGAAAACGCGCCTTGTGACGCTTGCAGCGTGTGCCACCACGGGCGCTCCGAAAGAAAGGAGCGGCTATGCAGTTAAGCGATCTTACGCGGCCGGAGGCGGAATACTTCCGGCAGGAATGCAATTTCACGCCGACAGAGCGCAGGGTCTTTGATCTCCGGGTATCGGACAAAAGCATCGTCGAGGTGTGCATGGCGTTGAGCCTGTCCGAATCGGCGGTGAACAGGAAGATCCGGTGCATCAAGGCCAAAATGGCGAGAGTTTAGCGACAGTTTCCCGCAGCGAAAGAGGGAGCTTCCCGACAGGGCGGCTCTCTCTTTTTATGCGATGATTTCTTTAGACACCGGAGCGCTACGGTGAAAATTTTAAGGAGGAATCATCATGGAATACGCATCGAAAGCAACGGGCGGGACCGCCCTCGGTCTCGGCATCGCTGGTACGGCCGGTTGGCTGCTCAACGGCGGTCTCGGCAATCTCTTCGGCGGTCTCGGCGGCAACGGCGTGGTAGCTCCCGCCGTCGCCGGTCTCGCCGCGGGCATGGCGAGCCAGAAGTGCGGCGACGACGCCAACGTCTCCCGCTATGAGCTCAACCAGACGCAGACCATCGCGCAGAAGGACATGGAGATCGCCTACTGGCGAGGCCAGGACGAGACGAACCGCAAGATCTCGGACGCCTACACCAAGCTTGAGAACCGCATTCTCGGCCTTGCCGGCGAGGTGCGCGCGAACAAGGAAGAGCAGAACGGCATCAATCTGCAGCAGGCCGTCTACAACGGCACGAACACCGCCGCTGTCGGCTGCATCCAGGGGCAGATCGCGCAGCTCCAGAGCCTTACAAAGCTCATTGTTCCGAACAGCTCCTGCTGCCCGGGCTGGGGCGAAGTGACCGTCAAACCGGCGACCACGACCGCGAGCACCTGATCCATCGCCGGGCGGGGGAGGTGACATTCCCTCCCCTGCTTGATCTATAAGGAGGAATCAACATGATTTCATATACAGAGCTTCAGACACGCCTTGCGCGGTTCGTTGACGCGGAGATGCTGCCGCACATGACCGGCGGGAAGCGGATCCTGCTCGGCGGATACGCGGCGCTCGCCACGAAAAACGCCGCCGGGATGCTACAAGCGGCGAAAGACAAGCCACTCGTTGCCATGACCGGCGCGGTGAGCGCAGAGGGCGTGGACGTGGACGCACTCTTTTCCGCCGTCAGTCCGTACATCAATGAGCCGGTGACGCTATCGATGCCGGTCGTCGGTGACTTCCGGCTGGACCGGTCGGACTGGGAAAAACTCTATCGCTATCTGAAAGGAGAAATTTGAGATGCAGGAGATAAAGTGCCTTATTAAAGATATGTGCTACGAGCTGGACGCGGCCGAGCACTACGCCAAGCACGCGATGAAGAACAAAGAGAACCATCCGGAGCTGGCCGAGACCTACGCACACGTCGCGCGGGAAGAGCTGAACCACATGGAGCTGTTCCACGCTGCCGCCGTGCGTATGATTGAGGAATCCGGAAAGACCGTTCCGGAGGGCATGCGCGCCATCTGGGAGTATGAGCACGAAAAGCTCATGGAGCGGGACGCAGAGATCCGCGTGAAGCTCGGACTCTATGACGGGAGATAAAGCAACCCGTACAGTACGGTGAGCTGTTGGAAATTTGTTGGTAACTGACACGGAATACGGCAAAACAGAAAGAAACGGGAACGCCGAAAAGCGTTGAAAAATCAGGGTTATTTCGCGTGGTATCGTGTAAAACTTTCCGCCGAATAAAATTCACACGCATGAGGTCGATGGTTCGAGCCCATTCGTCTCCACCAAAAAAAGCCTGTAATCTCAAGGATTACGGGCTTTTTTTATTTTCGGCTTTTTCGCTTTTGTTGGGAATCTGTTGGCAACTGACTGCCTTGTTCACTGCCGCGGAGAGCGTTTCGGGGGAGAATTTGGTATAGTATTTTAAGGTCGTATCATAATCGGCGTGTCCAACGACGGTTTGCAGGATCTCTGGGCGTGTTCCAGCTTCGACGTTTGCAGAGATAAAAGTTTTTCTTGACGTGTGCGGTACTTTACGCTCAATACCGAGGGATTCGAGAAGGGGATAATAGTCTCTCTTGCGGAAGTTGCTCACATCGTGAGCGCCGGAATACCCATCGATCAAGCGCGTGCCTCCGGCATCGAGCGCACGCTGCCGGATACGTGTGTAGCGCGGAAGGATTATGTCAGGGATCGGAATGCTGCGATCGCGACCGGCGTCGGATTTGCTGCCCCACAGGATCCATTTGTCGTAACAACATTCCAGCGGGACAGTGAACAATTCGTTGATGCGCGCTCCGGTATACATGAGAAGAAGAATAATGTCCGCCGTATCGCTCTGCGAGGCGGCGAGCTTTGCCAGCTCTTCCGGCGTAAATGTAACGACGGGCTTTTTCTTTTCCGCCGGAAGAACGATAAACTGCGCGTAGTTCACTTGGAGAATTTCCTCTCGGATCCCCCATTTGGAAATCTGGCTCGCAAGCTGTTTCACCTTGTCGCAGGTGCTTCGGCTCTTCCCTCGCATTTCGTCGATGGCGCGCTGCCAATCTTCGGAACGAATTTCTCGAAGTTTTGTGTTGTACAGCGGTGCAAGGTGCTTCCAGGCCGAACAATATCCTTCCTGCCCTTTTTCACCGAGGGTGCGAAACTTTTCGGATTGCCAGAGATCGTGTGCTTCCGCGAGAGTATAATTATATCTCTCTGTCAGAGGAGTACGCACGAACAGGGACAGAGCTTCGTCTGCCTCTTTCGCTGTCGCATAGTACCCGACGGTCTGACCGTCCTTCTGTGCCACCCATGGGCGGGATCTCTTTCCTTGCAGTTTCCATACAGAACCGAAGCCGTCGGCGCGTTTGCGCCGGCGTTTTTTTGTTTTTGACTGCTTTTTCCCGCACCAGTTGCAGTACAGCGAGTTTTCCGGGATATCGCGCGAGCAGTTGCAGC
>ENA-OUQH01000862-OUQH01000862.1-human-gut-metagenome-genome-assembly--contig:-NODE-862-length-21344-cov-4.542534_pt1 | contig 21344 bp, 19 predicted proteins | sample MGYA00237948_ERZ548828 | MGnify/ENA primary metagenome ERZ548828 (study PRJEB26490, sample SAMN05194711) | human gut metagenome | biome: terrestrial biome; feature: human-associated habitat; material...
ACTCCGCTCTGATGCTGGTCTGCGCCCGGCTCCGCCATGTGGCGGGCACCCAGTGTGGCAACAAGAAATACATGAACATGGAGCACTTGGAGGCGGCTCTGTACGACGCCTCTATTGCCGGCTGACCTCACTCAGCCGGAGCCTGCAAACAATTTTGCGCATAAATCTTGACGGCACCCTTACAATAACGTTGTAATCACAGAAATGACCGGCTTTTTCAGCATAGTGGCAAGACCCAGATGGTACTAAAAAAACTCTTCTCACGGTGAGAAGAGTTTTTTAGCGCAAATTATTCATCAATGCCGAGTAGCCAAAGTATTGACACATTCAGAAGCTTAGCTAATACTACAACTTCATAGTCAGCAACAAAACGGCGTCCGCTCTCAATCTTGCTTATAGAGTCACGCTCAATATTGACTCCAGCAATCTGAAGCTTTGCAGCTAAGTCGAACTGTGTTATATGTGCACGTGTACGTGCTTCATATACACGTTGACCGCAGATATTCTTTTTCCCGTTGTAATCATAAATCTTCAAGTATATGCCTCGCCCGCTTTGTGGTAATGACAAACATTTTTCTTGACATTAGCACATTTATCCCCAATAATTGTGCTAATGATTCACATGAGCGTTGAGATTAGGTTAAATTTTGAGAAACGATACAATTATAATTTGACAAATGGAGAAATATGAACTATGGTAATTTCACTTAGAAGCTTAAGGATGTGTGGAGCAATGAAAATTGCGATTTGTGATGACTACATTACAATAGCGACTGAGCTTAAAACCAATATTGAAACAATTTGCGCTCAAAAGGATTGGACGCTGGAGTGCAAGGTCTTTGCATCCTCAATAGCCTTACTTAATGCTGACCTGTCCGGAGTACAGGTCGTATTTTTGGATATTGATATGCCAGAAATAAATGGGCTCGACGCAGCGAAGGCATTGAGAGGCAAGTACCCAGAATTGATAATTGTATTTGTGACCTCGTATATAGAATACGCTCCGGCAGGATATAGGGTAGCCGCATTCAGATATTTACTGAAACAGCGGCTTGACGAAGAACTTCCATGTGTTTTGGAAGATGTTCAACGGAAACTCCTCGAATCCGAGGAACTGATAAGCGTCCGTACAAAGTCAGGCTTTGTTGATATACCGCTAAAGGATGTTCTCTACTTAGAAGGGACCCCTGGTCGCGAAGTTGTATTTCATATGAGCCGATTCGAGACTATAAAAGCATCCGGGAGATTGACGCAATACGAAGAAAAGCTGCGCGGCAAAGGATTTCTTCGGCTGCAAAAAAGCTTTATTGCGAACATGGCGCATATATGCAGAATCAGTAATTATCAAGCCTTTCTAGATAGCGGTGCGGCGCTCAAGACCTCTGAGATAACATACCGAGATATTCAAACAACGTTTCTTCAATGGAAAGGACGGCATATATGAGCCAGTTCCTTGCAAATGTTCTGAATACTGCAATAATCGTTCTTGAAAGTGTAATTTTATACGTTTTAGCTGACGGCTTATTTGAACAGCGTAGGAATTGGTATAAAAAAGTAGCTGCATTTACCGTAGTTACTGTAATACATTGCTTGATATTGTTTTTTGTCGGGACAATCCAATATGTGAAATACTTTTCTGCACTACTCATGGCGTTCGTGTTAATAGTGTATTGCTACAAGGTCAGTATTGTTAAGAGTTTGTTCCCGGTGGTGTTCTGGCTTGCATACATCACCATTGGAGATAACGCAATAATATCTGCTGTGGCTACGGCAATGGGGAGTAAAGCGCAATATCTCTTCTCTGATCCATATGCATATTATTTGATGTCATTCAGCGCAAAGATTGCGGAACTCTTTGGAATTGTTGTGATTCACAACTGGACAAAACATCATTATTTGAGGAATACAGTAAATATACTTGATTGGCTTAGAGTTCTATATCTGCCGCTTGCCACATTATTGCTGTCTGTGTTTCTCTTGAAAATCTTTTACGATTATCCATCAGTTGCGCACGAATTGCTGGTGTGTAATGCGATTTTATTGGTGCTGGATATAATCTCCGTATTTGTGTTAAATTATATTGAACGTCAGCAGGAGACCGTTCGTGATGCGGTCATTTTGCGGCAGAGCATGAAAACTGAGTTGGAGAGCGTAGAAGCTTGGAAGAAGGCTTACGAGCAGCAGAGGAAGCAAACACACGATTTCAACAATCTTATTATCGCATTACATGGTTTTGTTGAGTCGAATGCTCCGCAAAGTGAAATGTTGCATTATATTGAGAGGTTGCAGAATGTCAGTACACTGGGGACCACCACAGTAAAGACTCATAGAACAGCAGCGGATGTGATATTAAGCCAAAAGAGCGCAATTGCGGAAAGCCGCGGAATTCGTTTCACGATGCAGCTGGATGATCTATCAAAGTTTCCACTTGCCGACGATGAGTTGATAATAGTTCTATCTAATCTGATAGATAATGCGATTGAGGCATGCGAGAAAGTCTCCGATGAAAGCAAACGGTATGTTTTGCTTAAAATGAGGGTCGAAGAACAGGCATCTTTTCTGTACATAGAAAATCTAACGACTCAGCCTGTGGTAATAAAGGATAACAAAATTATAACGACCAAGAAGAACAAGATGGAGCACGGATATGGATTACAGAATGTGGTTTCGGTTCTGGACAAACATGACGCGTTTTACGTCCTGAAATATTATGATGATACTCACCTGTTCTCGTTTTCGACGCAGGTTGACAAAAAGCAGTGAGCTTCAAGCTCACTGCTTTTTGTTATGCCTTTTTCACAGCAGAAAAGCGCCATCTTACGGCAACTTTCACATTTAGTCTTTCTGCTGTGCTATTATTCAGTTAGGTGAAGGACATGATACATCAATGTGCATTGAAACTTACAGAAGTATGTTGCCAAAGGAATTGGATAAAAGAGGGGGATCGTAGCTGGTGCGTTTATGCGATGGAAACGCGGATAGGAACGACTGTGTTTGCGGTACTGTTAATTGTATGGTCGGCAGTATCTACTTGTTGGCTTGAGACAATAGCGTTTGTATTGCCATGCTATCTTTTACGTCAACGGATGGGTGGATGGCATGCAAGGACATCTTTTCAGTGCTTAATTATCAGTATTTCCGCAGTAATTGTAACATGCAAGCTCTTGGGGAAAGCAGTGATGCAATTACCTACTCTAGTTGTAATAATCATAGATGTAGTCCTTATTATAAGCGCAGCGGTTATCCAGCCGGCATATCCAAAACAGCTACGTTTTACGTCAAATGAGATCAAGGCCAATGTGAAAAAGAAGAACTTGGTCCTTGTATTTGTTCTGATAGTCCAAATCGCAGTAATATTCTTTGGAAACAAAACAATACTCACGTATAGCTTCTTTGGGGTCATGTTGACTGTTGTATCAGTCCTTATTCAAAAATTCAAAAGAGAGGATGAGCACTTTGACGAAGGCAGAAAAAGCAGTTAGGAAGATAGTAAATGATATGATAGGTGAAATTCGATATGGGTGGCCTCCTATATGTAGCGGGACTTTCTATCAGCCTGAGCGTCCACATGAAAGTGGGAAAAAAGCACCTCAAAACGAGCAATAATAAGCCCTTTGCCAAACCAAACAATTATGATCTACTGGAAAACCAAATAAAACGCGATTACTACTTCCCCGCTAGGCGCCAGTGAGGGGAGTTGTAATAGAAATAAAAAAGGGAGGTTCTATTTAATGAAAAAACGTCTTTTGGCAATTCTGATGGTTCTTACTCTCGTGGTATGTGTTTTTCAGGTAAACGCATTTGCCCTCACGGATGGTTATCCCGATGCTAGCAAGCGGAATGATGACGGGAACTGGGTCATAAAGGTAAACGGCGTAACATATAATGTAACTTATGGCACAGTTATTCGGCAGGGGAACACGACATACAATCGCGACGTATATGTAGCACAGATCGCACTCAACAAGATAAATTATCTTTATTCTGGTGCTGGTTGCAGCGTAGGTAGCGCGGATGGTATTTTTGGTTCTGGTACATATACTGGGGTAGTTGCATTTCAGAAGTATTGGAATCACAAATGGGGTTATTCTTCCTATTATGCTATTGACACGGATGGAATAATTGGAAATTGCACTTGGGCGTGCATATCTGCAACTTCAACCTAACCCTACTGATCAACTTTGAACTTATGCAAAGGAGCTGCAATATATATTGCAGCTCCGCATTATATACCATATCATTAAGGAGGGTAATGCAGATGTTGAAACGACTTGCTGCCATGGCATTGGTCGTAATACTTGCCATATCGCTGTGCGGATGTGGAAAAGACAAGTACGCGGATGGAGTCACTGTCGGCGAGACGCTGTCAGGCGATGGCGGTGCCAGACTGTTCTCGGCCGAGCCCATAGCTTTGCCGCAAAACGGCATGGTTATGAGAAGTGCCATCCATGTGGGGGACTGCATTGTCCTCTGTGCCGAGTTTAACGGCGAATATCAAATAATATGTATTGATAATGACAGCGGCACACTGCACGAAGTCGAAGGGCTCAGGCTCGACAATGTCGTTAACATGGACGGTTACGGAGATATGGCCTACGTCATTACGAAAATGAGCGACGGCGGCTACCGTCGGTATAACATTCGGACGCAGCCGCTCGATGATATTATATATAATTACACGGAACTTGAGGTTCCGCCCGAACTGAGCGGGCAGAACATATTCAGCATCCTGTTTCTTTTTGACACAGGTTCGGAGCTGTATGAGACAGCCGACGGTGTGTACATCCCCACGCCGTCCGGTGTAATCGAAACGTTCGGCCCATACTCCGGGAATCTGAATGTATTCCGGAACGGAGACGATATTTTCATCGTTTCGTCCGACGGCGCATCGACCAAAGTCCAGCGCGTGGTGCGGAAGGATTCGGACAGGATAGCGTACAGCGAGAAGGAAAGCTGGACGATCGACGGTAATTATACCGCATGTTTCGGCGGTAGCGGCTCCGAAATCTACGGCTGGAACGCGTCTGATCCGAACATTATGTATAACATCAATTATACGACGGGCGCAAAAAACGCCTACGCCAATCTGTTTTCAAGCGGTGCAAGTGTTGTCGGCTTTACCGAACTAGGCGCAAGCCGCTTCTTCGCGGCAACTACTGACGGGCAGCCGGCAATATGGACAGTCAGCAAAAGCGATGATATTCAGGTGATCACTCTTGCGACCTGTTCCGGAAGTGATGCGGCCAGCGATCAGCTCCTGCGCTGTGCGGTCACGGACTTTAATAATTCAAGCCCCGACTATCGAATAGATATCCTCGATTACAGCTCCTATAATAACGGCGGTGACAAGTCAGCCGGATACAACCGGCTGAATGCCGACATAGCTGCAGGCAGTGCGCCGGATATATACGACCTATGGAGTCTTTCAGGGGTAAATTACGCCTCAAAAGGACTTCTTGCCGACCTGAAGCCGTGGTTTGATAACGACTCGGAGATAAGCTACGACGACCTCGTTTTGGGAGCCGTGTCAGCGCTGGAAGATGACGGGCACATGTATCAACTCGTACCGTCGTATTCGATCGTAACGGTATTTACAACGGCGGAGCGCTTCGGTTCAGCGAAGCATATGAGCGTAAGCGAATTTCTCGACGCGGCGGACAGACTTGGCGCGGAAAAAATGTTCGGCAGCAATATGACGCGTGAGCGCTTCCTGTCGCGCCTTATCACCTACACCGGCACGGAGTATATAGACCGCAGCAATGCAAGCTGCAGCTTCGATACACCGGGATTTGCGCGGATGCTGAAATTTATTGCCCGGCTCCCGGCAGAGAAGGACGATACGACCGGCGATTGGGAAAATATATACTTCGGCGACCAGTATCTCTATTGCTGCGGTATGGACAATGTCGTAGAATGGCTGGTTTACTCGGACGCGGTGTTCGGCGGTATTTCTGAGTCGGTGGGTTTTCCGTCGACGAACGGCAGCGGAGTCGCGGTATCTCCCCAACTGCGGCTCGGAATGTCAAGCAGTTCGGACGCGCAGGACGGCGTGTGGCAGTTTTTTAAATACATGCTCGGCGACAGTTTCCAAAGCAGTGTTCCGGGCGTCCCGCTGACACAGCGGGCGCTGGATGCAATGATGGTAAAGTGGTGTGAGGCACTTGATGGAACATCCGCCGTCGGCCTGGTGCGGCAGGTAGATGGCCAGGTTGTCAGTGCTACTGCGGCAATAACACCGCCGGATGAAACGACGATGCGCCGTGCGCAGGCGATAATCGAAGCGGCCGACTGTGTTGATGAGTTTGACGGTGCACTGTATAACATAATATGGCAGGAAATTAATGCGTATCTCGGCGGGGGGACGACTGCGGAGGCGGCAGCACGAAGAATACAGGAGAGAGCGAGTATATATCTCTCCGAGCAATATAGTTAACGAGTAGGTACAGTTATTAAACATAACCTCCTCATGGAACCGTTAAGCGAGCGGAAACACAATTGTGCTATCCGCTCGCTTAAATGTTCTTTCAGGAAGTCTTACTTCGACAAAAAACAACGCACAATATGTAGATTTATAATCCAACACAAAAGGACATACAAATGGTTAATGCCATAATATGTAGATTTATAATTCAACACAAAAGTATATAGATTTGAATATTGTAAAAACAACGGATGGAACCTTTTTAATTTATATTGACTGCTCTCTAGTAGTTGGGTGTCAGCGGGTACATCTGCACCTATGTACTGCACCTATCCCCGGTTCACAATGGCCCCACTTGAAGGGAATACTCTAAGACTTAGTACAGGGAGTAAAACATTGGTTATACTAAACGTACATATCAAATGACCATCCGCATACCTTCGTAACCTGACAATTACTGAAGCTCCTAACTATTGCGGCAGGTTATTTTTATGTGATTACGTGTAAAGCGTAAGTCTTGAGGCCAGCATTCTCTCCGCGCTGTATGAGCGGGAGTTTATTGGAGAGGGTCAATATCTTGCGGTGGCACTGACCGATGCCGCATTATCGGCAACGCCGCCCGCGTGCAGTCGCATATTAGCATCTGACGAAGCGCAGGGCAGAACGGGCAATATCGATCCCATGTTGCACCGTCATTATGTTTTCAGGCTTGTGACGGTAAATTCGTATTAAACTGCGGCAGTAAATCGTCGAGGGAGTGTCTGTGCTGCCAAACGCTGAACTGTTGAAGCTTATTGAAAAGCCACGGTATACCGATAACGTGCATCGTTTGGCGCATAACGACGAGCTGATTTGTATCGTTATCTGAGCGGGCTGCAGATAAGAGCGTTTGCCGACTGCATTAGAGAATTCAGCGTGAAGCAGACTTTCTTACGTGCCTGTCTGGGATTTAAAGCAGGTATATAACAGCGGCTTCTACCGCGAAGAGCGGAGAATGTTTATCACCGTGCCTACCCCTGACGGTGCAACTGCCGATGCTATGGTTCAGCCAATAGTTTTCGGTTCACATCCACGCAGGCTACGTTTTTCCGCAGCAATTTGGCCAACACACAGACAAAATACTCCATCAAAAGCTGGGTATCCCGCAGAACATAATAGACGCTTATCGCCGCATGGGTGTTATCAAATAATTTGCTCAATAAGGTACAGGTAATTTACCTGCGTCTTATTTTTTTGCACTTCTTTAACGTAAATTCGCTCATATACAATGGCGCTCTTATGGAGAACACAATACGGGGCACGAAGCCGGTGCCGAATCACTTATGGAGACCGCGACATGTTCTTTGCTGTACTTTTCTAATCCATATTTGCAACGCTAAATTTACATACCAAATGATCCGAGCGCCTCCCGTTCTGAATTTTGACTTTTTCAAAATTCAGAATAAGGAGGATCTGCGTAATGGCAGACAACTATTACATAACCATCAACGGTGAAAAAATCTGTGTTTCCGAAGAAGTATATAACGCTTACCGCCAAATGAGGCGGCATGAACGCACGCTGGCCGAAAAAGATTCCCGTAACTATGTATTGAAGTATGAGGACTTTGCAGATGGAGAGATTACCGGTGAGGAGCAGATATACGATTTCTTACAGCCGAGTGTTGAGGAACTTGCATTAACGAACCTCATTTACCGCAAGCTACACAGGGCTATTGAGATGCTGCCGCAAGCTGAAAAGGAGTTGATCTCAGATTTGTATTTCAACGGTTATTCAATGCGCACTATTGCAGAAAAGCGGGGTGTAAGTCACATGACAATACAACGCCAAGTCCAAAAAATCCTTACAAAATTAAAAAATTTTATAAAAAGTTGAAAAAACCTGTTACAAGCCCCCTACGAACTCGCTTAAGAAGTGAGGGGATAAATTATCACCCCTCGGTGTACCTTGACAAACACCGGGGCAACCGGTCATATCCGGCTACTACAACTATCGTTGTATACAGAATCTGACGCCCTGTCGGGCTATAAAACCTCGTTGAGGTTTTATGAGATTCTAGTATGAATAACATCAGTGAATGTACGAGCGAGACGAAGGATGCGCCAGAACTCACCTGTGCGGGCAACCGCATCAATCGACGGCCATAAGGTGACGAGCGAGTCAGTCCATTCAAAAGCGGCCTTGGCTAGCCGCGCGCCATGACTGCATTCACACAGGTACTCCTGTCCAGCCACAGCTTTCAGGCAATGGGGGCAGCTCGGAGAGATCCTCGGAGGGGTGAAAGTCCCGTGCGCAGCGCCAGCTGCGGTTCAGTAGTCCGCCCGGCCTGGGGAAGTAGTGTCTAATACAGGTTAGCAAAAATCCAAAAAAGTCAAAATTCAGAACAATGGCAGCCGGTGTTATACATCGGCTGCCGCATTATCAGGAGGAAACATGGAAAATGAGAAATCCACATTGACCGTGCTCATGATTGAGCCGAGCAAAGCGCCGTATCAGGCCACTATCGGTGCTGATCTCAAGTCTTTGCAGCAGGTGGTCGGCGGGTATATAGAATCAATCGCACCCTATGATGACCCTGTTGCAATCATCTGCAATGAAGAGGGCAAGCTCGAACAGCTCCCGTTCAACCGTGGGCTGCGTGATGAGTCAGGCAATCTCTATGACTATATTGCCGGTAACTTTATGATCGTAGGTCTCGGAGAAGAAGATTTCACATCGCTGCCGCCGGAGTACATAGAGAAGTATTCTCAGCTCTTCGCTCAGCCCGAAATCCTCAACATTACAAACGGCAGGTTTGAAGTTTTGCCGGATACATCCTTTGAACAGCAGAAATCTGAAGAACCGAATATGAGTATGTGAAGGAGGTCATCATGGGAAAGAAAAATCGCCATAAATGCAAAGCACCGTACCGCGCGCCGCCGCAGTGCGGCAAGTACCAGAAGAAGCTCATGAAAGCCGCCGCAGATGAGCGGCAGAGAAAAAGAAGGAGGTCATGATCATCACCGTTACAAAAAGCGCTTATGTACACAGACGCATATTCTCTCTGCTCTGTGTACTCCTTATCTTTATCGCGATCTTGCCCATCTCAGCCTTTGCGGACTGGGTCACGGTCAGTACGGTGAATTCCGCATCGTACTTCCAGACCTTCAGCAGCAAGGGAGTTTGGACTGCAATAGGCACTCCCGCGCACTACATAAACGAGACCGGGCAGGTCGCCTACTGTCTCCAGACTAATTACAACTCACCCAACAACAGCGGATACTCCTCAACGAGCGGCTGGCAGTATTACGATGAGACCACCATCCGCGGTCTGCAATCCATCCTTGAGCACGGCTACCCAAACGATGACGGCGGCTTCTCGGCAGATGAGGCTCGGTATGCCACTGCCAATGCCATACGCTTCTGGCTCGCAGAACGCGGCGCTGAAGGTGTCCCCGCGTGGATGAATCTCCAGTTATATTCGCAGTTCTTCCGTGGAGCATCCGGCTATGAGTACCTGTTCCAGTGGTGCATGTATCTCCTTGAGAATGCACGGTATCAGGTGACGTACAGCCACTCGGTCAGTTTCTCACCCATCACGCTCACAGAGGACGGAGACTACTATGTCGGCACAACTACCGTCACCCTTGTGAACTGCACAGGCGGTTATACGCTCGACCGCAGCGGTCTGCCGTCAGACGCCGAGGTATACGGCTGGACAGGCAATGACGGAGACGTGCTCACGATACGCATCCCCAAAATCTATGGCGGCGCTGCATTCACATTGAATGCCACCGGCATAGACAATCAGACGGACGCTTCGCTTATCTTCTTCAATCCGGACAACTGGGGCGAGCAGAGAATACTCGCCTACACTTACGACATTGAAAAGGATGTTGCGAATGCAAACGTTGAAGTCGTAACACCGGAGCCGGAGCTGCCCAAAACTGCCGGGCTTGCCATCCGCAAGATAGACGCCGACACCGGCGCGGCCATGCCCGGCGTCACGTTCGCTTTGTACAACACCGCAGGCGAGACCGTCGCTTACGGTACTACAGGCGAGGACGGGTATGTATATTTCACGAATATGCCTCTTGGGGATTACTACTACGAAGAGATAAATACCCTTGATGGGTATGTCTTAGACAACACCCGTTATTCGGTCTCTCTGGTGTCCAGCGGTCAGACGGTCGAGGTCACGATGACAAACAGCCGCTTCCGTGCAAAGTTTGTCATCGTCAAGCAGGACGGCGAGACTAAAACGCCGCTCTCCGGTGCCGGGTTCAGGTTGTTCAATGCTTCTGGTGAGATAGTCGGAGAGGGCTATACCGATGAGAACGGACAGATAGCCTTTGAGAACCTCAAGAAAGGCAGCTACACGTATCAGGAGTACGAAGCGCCTCCGGGGTATGCTTTGGACGACACCGTTTATCCTTTGGACATTACCGAGCACGGTAAAACCATCACGGTCACGGTAGACAACACAGCCATCCAACCTGAGCGTGACGGCAGCATAACCGTCACGAAGGAGAGTACAGATGGCAGCACTCTCACCGGTGCTGAATACCTGCTCGAATACTCCACAGACAACGGCGCGTCATGGCAGCCGGTGTTCAGTAGAACGGGCGAAACCATAGAAGCTGGAGGCTGTACAAGCTCCGTGCTGAATAACGGCCGCCTCACGGTGAACAGCGTGGGTACGGCTACATTCTCCGGCCTCAAAGCAGACCGTTCTATTATGTATAGACTCACAGAGACAAGAGCACCTGACGGCTGCGCTCTGCTGGCAGAGCCGCTGTATACCGGCACACTTCCTGTAAAGGTGGAAAAGACCTTCTCTTCCGATGACTGCGAGGTCATAGACGGCGAGAATTACTGCTACGTTCTCTATGTCACAGCGGTCAACGGTGCGATGTACCACTTGCCGAACACAGGCGGCAGCGGGTTTGCGTATATCCCCATCGTGCTCTGCATCCTCGGCGCTGTGCTCTACGCGTTCACGATCACACATGACACAAAATCTAATGAAAAAAAGGAGAAAAACACGCATGAATAAACTCAGAAAAGCCCTCGCACTCATACTCTCCCTTGCGGCGATCCTCTGCTTCCCCATCTCGGCAAGCGCACTGTCGGTCGAGGCGCTGCCCACCATAGACTACGCCCGCACAGGCGCAGTGGACATATATAAATATGACCTCACCTCGGCAGAGAAAGACGGTGTCTGGAACAGTTCCTATGTCTCATCCGGTGTCCGCGATGAAGCCGGAGTAGAATCCATCCTCGGCAATACACAGATAGTGAACCAGCTCACCGACAACGGCGAATCCTACGGCTACGCTATCAAGGGAGTTGAGTTCAGTTATCTCAAAATCGCGGACATCTGCACTTACACTGATGTGGACAACAATACGAGCAATACACAGGTGCTTTACGGCATTGAGCACACAACGACACCACGGACAAGCTCCTCGCCGCACTGGGGCTGAGCATAGACGACAGATACTCCGCCGCAGACAACGGCAATGTATATGCGTATCAGTCGGACGTGCTCATCGATGCGCTGAAGAACGCGCTCACAAATAATGCGACATCGGTCAAGAACTCGCTTGAAAGCTACGTCCGCGAGAACGGCGGCACGGCCATGCCGGAGACTGACGGCCACGGTCACAGTGCAGTTTCAGACCTGCCTCTTGGCCTGTACCTCTTCGTCGAGACCCGCGTCCCCGAAATGGTCACAGAGACCACCGCGCCCTTCCTCGTCTCCCTGCCGATGACCAGCACCACAGATAACGCAAGCTGGCTTTACGATGTGACGCTTTACCCCAAGAACCTCACCGGAATCCCGACGCTTGAAAAGACCGTGCGCGAGGCAAAGTCCAGCAGCGGCAAGAACAATGGCAGTGCAGACATCTCTGACGGCTTTACACATACCGCCACCGCATCTGTCGGCGACGTTCTTGAATACCAGATCGTCTCCACGCTCCCGTCCATCACCTCGGCAGCTTCGTATCTCATAGATTACAGCTTCATAGATACCGCCGAGAAAGGCATACCTTACCTCCAGAACGGCGTCACGCTTGAGTTCTTTAAGGATGCTGCATGCACGGACAAGATAGCGACATGGACAGAAGCTGATGGCAAGTTCAATGTCAGCTACACAACCAATGACAATGGATATGTCATGAGCATAGCGATGACTGAGACAGGTCTGGATGAAATAAACACCAGCAAGGCCGTATACGCCGATGCTTCAATGGTCAACTCCGGGTATTCCGACTGCACGCTCCGCATTACATACTCTGCCCAGCTGGACAAGTCCGCGAACTACGGTGACAATGGCAACACCAACGATGTTGTCCTCACGTGGAAGCGCACGAACAGCAGCTATTATGATACGCTCATCGATGACTGCCATGTGTACGTGTTCGGGCTTGACCTCACAAAGAAGTTCTCCGATGGCAAGGGAGACCTCAGCAAGGTCGAGTTCTGCCTCCAGAACGATGCAGACGATTACTATGTGGTAGCCAAGTATGACGAGACTGCGAAAGCATACTATGTGACCGGCAGCACTGATGACAAAGCCAAGACCACGCGCTTCACTCCGCGCTCTGACGGCAGACTCCTCATCTACGGTCTTGAAAATGATGCGTACACCATAACTGAGCTCAAGACGGACGGGGCATATACTCTTCTCAAGAATGGTATAGGTCTTGTAATAAGCGTCGGCGAAAGCAGTACGGTCTGCGATGTTTACAGCTCCGATGTCCTCGGGCTTATCCAGAACGATCCCCGTTACGCAGATGTTGAAGAGGGGCTGTTCCACAATATGCCGCAGAAGCATCTGGAACACAAGCTCCTGACCGCATCGGCAAAGGTGGACAACAAGCAGGTCACGCTCGGTTCGGACAACGGCTCGGCAAACGCTTTCGTACCTCTGACAGTTGTGAACACCAAGGGCTTTGACCTGCCCAAGACAGGCGGTTACGGCAACTGGATGTTCCCGGCTGTTGGTCTGAGCCTTGTAGCTGTGGCAGTTGTGGTCATATACTTTGCGTTCAGAGACAAGAAGAAAGAGACAAATAAATAAAGGTCAGGGAGGCAGGCTAAGAAACCTGCTTCCCGCTTTCGCGTATGAGCAGAAAAACAAAGATTATATTAGGACTAACAATATTAATTATTGCTCTGCTCTTCTGCCTGTACCCTGTCATAAGTAATTTCACCGCCGTCAAGTACCAGTCTATAGTTCAGACCAGATATGAGAAGGCTGTCAGCAATATGGATGATACAGAACTGCAAAAGGCAAAGGAGGCGGCTTTGGCGTATAACCGGACGCTGATCCCAGGCGTCGCAGATAACCTCTCATTCTCGGAAGAAGCGCTCAAATCTGCCGCTGAAAACTATGAGAACCTGCTGAATATCCGCGGCGACGGGATAATGGGGTACGTCGAGATTCCGAAGATAGACGTAAACCTGCCAATCTACCACGGCACGGGAGACGACAGCCTTGACCGGGGCGTCGGGCATCTGCTCGGAAGCTCCCTGCCGGTCGGCGGGGAAACTTCCCACGCTGTGCTGACAGCGCACTCAGGGCTTGCCGGACAGCGTCTGTTCTCGGATTTAGATAAACTGGAGTGCGGCGATACGTTCTATGTTCACACGCTTGATGAGACTATGGCGTATATGGTGCTGGAGATAAACACCGTGCTCCCGGAGGACACGTCAAAGCTCGTGATCCTGCCGGAGCATGATGTATGCACGCTGGTGACCTGCACGCCATACGGAGTCAACACTCATCGCCTCATGGTACGTGGGACACGCATTCGCAATGATCAGGCTGAATATGTAGAAAATCTCAAGGCTGAGAGGAATGAGCGCGAGGGTGTCACACAGTCTACGTGGCAGCAGGAGTATTTCAAGGGCATAGGGCTTGGCGTTATCTGCATAGCTGCCATCGGCATAGTCTATGAGATAAACCGCATACGTCCAAGGCGGAGAAAGCGAGGTCTGCATGAAAAGGGCTAAAATAATCCTTCTTATTTTTATGGCGCTCCTCGCCGCAGTTGGACTCTTTGTTACCTTCAAACCGCTAATGGAGCGAGCTTCTCGACAAAAGCAGGTGGACGAGGCCAATGACAGCTTCATTCAGCAGTTGGAGCAGATACAGTCTGTAAAAGATGCAGAGCCTGAAGCAACGCCGTATGCGCAGCTCCGCGAGCAGATAGAGCAATACAACACTTGGCTGTATGAGGGAAAACAGATAGCGCTCACAAATGCGGCAGCATACGAGCAGCCCGCATTCATCTTAACGCAGTACGGCTTGCAGGATGAGACATTCGGGATAATCTACATCCCGAAGCTTGAAGTAACTCTGCCGCTGTACCTCGGCGCGAATGATGAGAACATGGCAAACGGCGCGGCAGTGCTGGGACAGACAAGCGTCCCCATCGGCGGCGTCAATACAAACGCGGTGATCGCGGGTCATCGCGGATGGAACGGATATCCGTATTTTCTGAACCTCGACGAGCTTCAGATCGGAGATCTCGTGTACATAGATAACATCTGGACGCTGATGAAGTATGAGGTAGTAGATATACAGGTCATCTCGCCGGACGATGTTGACGCGATAAAGATACAGGAGGGACGCGACCTTGTGACTCTCCTGACCTGCCATCCGCCGAACACCGGCGGTCGGCAGAGACTTCTCGTCTTCTGCGAGAGAGCAAGTGAATAGGCAAAGAGCCGGGCATCCGCTCGGCTCGAATTATATGGAGGTTCAATATGACAGTAGATATAGACCTGTGGGTAACAGCAACGATCCTCAGAGAGCTGCGAAACAACGGGCTGATAACCCAGAAGGAAGCTGAAAAGATACTTTCCCGTGTTGCCAAACAAACCGGCGCGACGCTTATTATTTCTGTCTGAAAATTACGGCTCCTGCTTTATATATGTCTGATTACGGCTTGTCGGCTTGTCCGGCTCGCTCATGATCACGAACCCGTCTTCTATAGCAGGGTTCAAATAGTTCTTTCTGAGTGCCTCTTTGGATTTCAGACCTAAGAGCTCCATAATGCACTTGGCTGTATATGCTTCGCCGTACTCCATCACATTGAGCAGACGTTTTACCTGCTCACTCATGCCGGAAGTTGAGGATGCAGTTTGCTGCAGAACCTCATCTAAGGTACTGTTTATCATGGTGAGCATAAACACAATGAATGCGTCGGAATTACCGGCAACATGGCATGCGGATATAGCGTTATAATACTCGGTCTGAAATTTGTATATGTGGCTTTCTATAGGCAGATACTGAAAAACCTGCTTCCACTGAGTGAGGAGCGCGGTCTGCCAAAGGCGAGCCATTCTGCCGTTGCCATCGGCGAAGGGATGAATAAACACAAATTCATAATGGAATACAGAAGATAGGATAAGCGGATGCACGGAATCTTTTTCACGAGCCATCCAACCGAACAGATCGTCCATAAGCTGCGGTACGAGGTGCGCCGGAGGTGCCATAAAAATGCATCTGTCTCCGTCAAACACACCTTCCTCACCGCGGCGGAATGCGCCTGATTCATCGACAGTATATTTCGTGAAGAGTCCATGCAAGCGCTTCAGCTCTTCAACCGAATACGGGTCAAAGCTGCCTATCTGCTCATACGCAGCATAGGCATTCTTGACTTCTTGAATCTCTTTTTGCGGGCCTATCACGGTTTTGCCGTTTACGACGGCTCTTACCTCATCCATCGAAAGAGAGTTTGCCTCTATTGCGAGCGATGAGTGTATAGACTTGATCCTGTTGTTCCGTCTGAGATGCGGCTTGCTCTCAAATTCTTTATAATTGCTGATTCGACCGAGCTTGTCCGAAATCTCGGATATGAGAGAAACCATTTCATTTGTTATGGAAAACGGCGGAGAATACATTTTCATAGCAAGCCTCCCAATTAAAAATACCTATTTCATTATACCTCAAGCTGTGTGAAATAGCAACATCTTGCTTATTATCTTGCGTACTTTCTTGCGCATCAGGCCGCAGGGGATAGTTAGTGCAGCCGGAGGGAACTTACTTATTATCTTGCACATTTTCTTGATATTTCAGTAGCTTTGTGAAAGGTGTTGTGGTATTGTGTGTTGCTGCAGAGGGAGGTGAACCGGCGCATGGCACAGGAAAACACCGCGAGAGTCATAACGATAGCGGCAACAGAACAGCCGCAGGATATACGGCTGAGAGTCGCAGCCTACGCCCGCGTCAGTTCATCATCTGACGAACAGCTAAACTCCTTTGCTGCACAGAACCGATACTACACAGAACTCATATCCGGCAAGGATAACTGGCAGCTTGTAGATATCTACGCTGATGAGGGCATCACAGGCACTTCGATAGAAAAGCGCGATGACTTCAAACGCATGCTCCGCGACTGTGAGCGTGGGCTGATTGACAGGATACTCGTGAAGTCCATATCCAGATTTGCACGTAACACCACCGAGTGTCTCGAAACAGTGCGTTCTCTGAAAGCTCGCGGCGTGAGCGTATACTTTGAAAAAGAGGGCATCGACACCGGCAAGGTCTCCGGCGAAATGCTCACCGCAGTGTTCGCATCGCTGGCACAGGCCGAGAGTGAGTCCATATCCAAGAACATGCGCTGGAGCTACCAGAAGCGGATGCAGATGGGAACATACATCCCCGCGTCCATACCCTTCGGCTATGTGCTTAAGGACGGCAAGATAACTATTGAGCCAGAGGAAGCGGACGTTGTGCGCAAGATATATGATATGTACCTATCCGGCTCGGGTAGAGTTACCATAGCTCAAAATCTAAACCGACGGGGGATATTTAATCGTCAGCATAAGCCGTGGAATAGCAGCGCTATACTTTATATACTCTCTAATGAGAGATATACCGGAGATTCAATATGGCAGAAAACTTACCAGACAAATGTACTTCCTCGTGAGCACAAGAGAAATAACGGTGAAATCCCGCAATACTACGCAAAAAACACGCATCCTCCAATAGTGTCACACGAAGAATATATGGCTGTACAGAGCTTGCGAGAGCAAAGGACACTCTCCGAAACGCCAGTGCAACACCCAAGCATATTCAGCAAAAAATTATTGTGTGGTAATTGCGGCGCGTCGTTTCGTTCAATGACGAATAAGAACGTAAAATATTGGCTATGCAGGACCCATGCAGAAAATACCGGCTTATGCAGTGTATCTCAAATTCCAGAAGCAGAAATCGAGGAAGCGTTCCTTCGCCTCTGCTACAAACTGAAACACGCCCCAGAAATACTGCAGCGGGTTTTAGGCAATCTATATGAGATGACAAATCACCGAATGTTATGGAGTCCGGATGTAATAGAGTTAAACAAGAGAATATCCGATATTCTAAGTCAGAATCAAATGTTAGCCGTACTGAAACAGCAGGGGCTCGTTGATCCTGACATTTTCATATCCAAGACCAATGAGCTGGCTGAACAGCTCCGCAAGCTGAAGTTTGAGAAAGAGCGTCTGCTGGAAGCAAAAACGGATGACACACTATTTCAGACAAAGCAGATCATGGAGGTTATCCGTGATGCCCCGGACTGCCTTGATGAATTCGACTCGGAGCTGTTCTGCGAACTCATTGTCAAAATCATAGTTGAAGACAATACTCGCTTGAGATTCAGGCTGAAAAACGGTCTTGAGCTCAGAGAGACTATTAGAAGGGCGGTGCGGTAATGAATAAGAGGCGACAGCCATTCGGGTATCAGATATGCGGCGGACGGGTAGCTGTTAAATGCTCGGAGGCGGACATCGTGAAATATATCTTCCGAGCGTATATAGGCGGCGCATCATTCAATGATATAAAATTAGGTTTGATGAAGCAGCAGGTTTCCTATGATGGGGATAAGGCTTGGAACAAAAATATGATAGCGAGGATCTTGGGGGATAGACGTTATGTGGGAACAGATGTCTATCCTCAAATTTTACTCTGCAAGGAGTTCGAGGCGGCTGAGAGCATACGAACATCCAAAATTCAAGCAGACACGCGGTCAGAAGCCCAGAGACTGCTCTATAAATTGAGCGATAAGCGCCCTGCAGCGCAGACTGAGGCAGATGTGCTCAGTATTATAAACGCACTGATTCACGATCCGAGTTTAATAAAAGACCCAAAAACTGTGCCGGAAATAACTGAGACTCTAAAGCTGCAACAAAAGCTTGACGACCTTCTTCTGGTACAGCCAATAGATGAGGTCAAAGCAAAGCAGCTCATATTTCAAATGGCGTCGGTGCAGTACGCTGTGATAGATAATAGCGAGTATGAGACTGCGCGACTGCAAAGGCTCATATCCAAGTGTGAACCATTGACTGAGCTTGATGCAGACCTTCTTGCAAAAGTCCTCGATAAGGTGATTGTAAATAAACTCTCTACACAAGTGATCTTGAAGAATGGACAGACCATAAGTTCGGAGGAAGTGCTATGAAAGATAAAACACCAACAGTTATATGTATTCCAGCCAAGCCCGAAGCTGTGCGAGCTTCTAAGCGTCAGCTCCGGGTGGCGGCTTACTGCCGAGTCTCCACCGATGATGAAGAGCAGCTCACCAGTTACGAGGCGCAGAAAAATTACTACACAGATAAGATCATGACCAACAAAGAATGGACTATGGCCGGTATCTTCGCTGATGAGGGTATAACCGGCACATCTGCCCGCAAGCGCCCTGAGTTCCTACGTATGATCCGCCAGTGCAAGCAGGGCAAGATAGACATCGTGCTTACAAAATCCATCTCGCGCTTTGCCCGCAACACAGTCGATTGCCTGAATTATGTACGTGCTCTAAAAGAGCTTGGCATAGCGGTCATCTTCGAGAAAGAGAACATGAACACTCTCGAAATCGACAGCGAGATACTCATAACCATGCTCGGTGCGTTCGCTCAGTCCGAGAGCGAATCCATCTCCGCCAATGTCCGCTGGGGTATCCGGCAGGCCATGAAAGAGGGCAAAGCTACCATACAGTACAAATATCTGTATGGCTATCGCAAAGGCGATAACAGCAAGCCTGAGATAATACCGGATCAGGCAGAGGTTGTCAAAAAGATATACGACATGTTCCTGAGCGGCACACCGGTTCGCGGGATACAGGAGTATCTGAATACGAGCGCTGTTCCGAACATAAACGGTGAGCCAAAATGGGCGCGGAGCGCCATAGACAGCATACTTACAAATGAGAAATACTGCGGCGATGTCCTGCTTCAGAAAACCTACATCGACGACTGCATCAACAAGAAAGTCAAGAAAAATACCGGTCAGCTCCCAATGTATCTGGTGCAGAATCATCACGAGGGGATAATAAGCCGCAAGACCTTTGACGCTGCTCAAGCAGAGCTTGCACGTCGTAGCGCGGGAAAGAGTCCGTCAAAGAAAAATGCTCCGACCGGTCGGAGCAGGTACAGCAGCAAATATGCGCTGTCGGATAGGCTGTACTGCGGTGAGTGCGGCACACAGTATCAGCGCTGTACTTGGCGCAACCGCGACGGCAGCAAGCGCATAGTCTGGCGCTGTGTCAGCCGAGTAGACTATGGGAATAGGTACTGCCACAACTCGCCGACGCTGGATGAAGAGCCGCTGCACAGAGCCATCCTTGCCGCTATAAACAACGCAGTTGAAGACAAGGACAATATAGTCTACAACCTAAAAGCTGCAATGGAAAAAGAGCTTGCCCCAGTTGCAGGACAGCAGCTCAGTCTGTCTGAGATAGATAACCAGCTCGAACAGTTAAACACCGAGTTCAGCAAAGCGCTTGCCGAGGCGTCTGAAAGCGGTGATCAGGCAGCGTATAGCGATAGGTTCCGCGAAATCATGCAGAAGCAAACGGCATTGAAAGTCCAGCGTGATGAGATACAAGGGATGTTAGCCGAGAGCGGCAAAGCCGCAGCTCATATAGAGCAATGCAGGCAAGCAGCAGAAACAACACCATCAGCTATAGCTGAGTGGGATGAAGCGTTGATCCGTCAGGTAGTTGAGAGCGTGACGGTAGAAGTGAATAATAAACTAACTGTTCAATTAAAAAATGGGATTGAGGTTCATGCCTCGTTAAGCAATGTATTATAGGTGAATCCAACATCGTCCCTTAAAGTCGAGGATGCGTTCCTTACAACTTGAACATCGTTCCGGAAAAATGCGAAAATAATTGAAAATTTACAAAATCGTTCTTTACACATAGATATAGCTAGAGTATAATATGAACGGAGGTGGTAGAAATGAAATATTCCATAGAAATAGGTAAAATTGTTGAGGGTGCACTGAAGCACGATCAACTTAAAGTTATAAATTACACAAAGCAGTTTATCTCTAAGCTTGAGGAAGATAACGAAATACGTGCGGCTAGCAAGTTTAGAAAAATGCTTGCGGCACAAAGTGAAGCAACATTGACCGCAATGGGAGTTCCAAATGATTCAATAGTCCCTGTTGATAGCGAATCACGCACTGCTCTTGCTGATGTAGTTTACCCGAGCGAAAATAATGTCGATGTTATTCTATCAAAAAGCAATGCAGATAAACTTAACTCTTTCATATTGAGCTATAGAAATGCCGACAAACTAAACTCGCTTGGAATTGGTGTTTCAAATACATTATTATTGTACGGCCCTCCGGGATGTGGAAAAACTAAGTGTGCCTATTTAGTGGCAAAGGAACTTAACTTGCCATTAATAGTAGCACGCCTAGATAGCCTTATATCATCCTATTTGGGGACAACAGCAAAAAATATTCGATCACTTTTTGAATATGCCCAAAAGACCCCTTGTGTGTTATTCCTAGATGAGTTTGATGCTATTGCGAAAGCAAGGGACGATGGCAATGAGTTGGGAGAGCTTAAACGTGTGGTAAACAGCTTACTGCAAAATGTGGATGCTATGAGCGGTGATAGCCTGTTATTAGCGGCTACAAATCATGAACAACTCTTAGATCTG
>ENA-OUQH01000866-OUQH01000866.1-human-gut-metagenome-genome-assembly--contig:-NODE-866-length-21293-cov-10.052736_pt1 | contig 21293 bp, 16 predicted proteins | sample MGYA00237948_ERZ548828 | MGnify/ENA primary metagenome ERZ548828 (study PRJEB26490, sample SAMN05194711) | human gut metagenome | biome: terrestrial biome; feature: human-associated habitat; material...
TCAGCGCGCCGTTCATCATGAACTTCATGTTGCCCGTGCCGCTGGCCTCCTTGCCGGCGGTGGAGATCTGCTGGCTGACCTCGCTGGCGGGCATCAGCACCTCCGCCAGCGACACGCGGTAGTTCTCCAGAAACACCACCTGCAAGCGGTCTTTGCACAGCGGGTCGCTGTTCACCTGATCGGCCAGAGAGTTGATCAGGTGGATGATGCGCTTGGCCACGGCATAGCCCGGCGCGGCCTTGGCGCCGAACAGGAACGTCTGGGGCGGGATGTCCAGCGTGGGATCGTCCTGCATCCGCTGGTACAGATAGATGATCTGCAAAGCGTTCAGCAGCTGGCGCTTGTACTCGTGCAGCCGCTTTACCTGCACGTCGAAGATGGCGTCGGTGTTCAGCACCACGCCCTGATGCTTCCTGGCAAAGGCGGCAAAGGCCAGCTTGTTCTGCTTCTTGATGTCCTCCAGCCGCGCCAGCACCGCCTTGTCCCCGGCGTACTGCTCCAGTTTTTTCAGCTCCTGCGGGTGGGTCAGATAGCCCTCGCCGATCAGGTCGCGGATCAGCCCGTCCAGACCGGGGTTGATCTGGGGCACCCAGCGGCGGTGGTCGATGCCGTTGGTGACGTTCTTGAACTTATCCGGCTGCATCTGACAGGCGTCCTTGAAGAGATCCTTCCGCAGGATCTCGGAGTGCAGGGCGCTGACGCCGTTGACGGCCATGCTGCCGGCGATGCACAGGTTGGCCATGCGCACGCCGCCGTCCCAGATAATGGCCAGCTTCGCTGTCTTGGCCGGGTCGTGATAGAACTCCTCCACCTTCAGCTGCCAGCGGCGGGAGATCTCCTGCAATATCTGCCATATACGGGGCAGCAGCGTCTCAAACAGCTGCTGCGGCCATACCTCCAGCGCCTCGGCCAGCACCGTGTGGTTGGTATAGGCCACGCAGTGGGTGGTGATGTTCCACGCCTCGTCCCAGCTCATACCGGCGTCGTCCACCAGAATACGCATCAGCTCCGGGATCACCAGCGTGGGGTGGGTGTCGTTGATCTGGATGACGTTCTTCTCGTGGAAGTTCTTCAGCGTGCCGTACTGCTGGATGTGCTTGCGGGTGATGGACTGGATGGTGGCGGACACGAAGAAATACTGCTGCTTCAGCCGCAGGGACTTGCCCTCGTAGTGGTTGTCCTCCGGATAGAGCACCTGACTGATGGCGTCGGCCATGGCGCGCTCCTCGGCGGCGTGGAGGTACTGCCCCTCGCTGAACAGCTTCATGTCGATGGGCTTGGGGCTGCGCGCCTGCCACAGGCGCAGGGTGTTCACGTGGTCGGTGTCGTAGCCGGCGATCTCCATGTCGCAGGGGATGGCCAGCACGCGGGTGTAGTCCTCGTGCACCACCATCAGGTGCCCGTTGTCCCAGCGGGTGCGCACCTTGCCGCCGAAGTGCACCTCCTCGGCCTCCTGCAGCTTGGGCAGCAGCCACGCGTCGCCCAGCTGCATCCAGTCGTCCGGCAGCTCCACCTGCTGACCCTCCACGATCTTCTGCTTGAAGATGCCCAGTTCATAGCAGATGGAATAGCCCGCCGCCGGTATCTCCAGCGTGGTCATGCTGTCCAGATAGCAGGCGGCCAGACGGCCGAGGCCGCCGTTGCCCAGACCGGCATCCGGCTCCATGTCGAAAATGTCCGCCGCCCTGAAGCCCAGCTCGCCGATGGCGGCGGTCAGCTCGTCCAGCAGCTCCAGATTGAAGGCGTTCTTCATCAGGCTGCGCCCCATGAGGAACTCCAGCGACAGGTAGTGTACCTTCCGTTTCTCCTCGTGGGCCGTCTCCTCGCGGGTCTGCACGCCGCGCTCGGCCATGATGTCGCGCAGCACCATGGCGCAGGCCTTCATCATCTCGCCGTCGGTGGCCTGCTGCTCGGTGCAGCCGTAGTTCAGCCGCAGCTTCTGGACGATGGCGCTCTTCAGCGTTTCCTTGTTGTAGGTCATGTGTGGTGTATCCTCCTATGGTCAAAGGTTCTCGTAAATATGGCGGTAGCTGTCCGCGCTACGCGTCCAGCTGAAATCCTCGGTCATGCCCCGTTGCCGCACGGCGTTAAAGCCCGCCCGGTCGCCCCGGTACAATCCGGTGGCCTGCCCGATGACGGACAGCATGGCGCCCGCGTCGTAGTCGCCGAACAGATAGCCGGTGCCGTCGCTCTGCCCCACCTGACAGGACTTCACCGTGTCCGCCAGACCGCCGGTGCTGCGCACGATGGGCACCGCGCCGTAGCGCATGGCGATCATCTGGCTCAGACCGCACGGCTCGCTGCGGGAGGGCATCAGGAACAGGTCGGCGGCGGCGTAGACGCGCCGGGACAGATCCTCGGCGTACAGGATCTGCGCCGACAGGCGTCCGGGGTACTGCCCCGCCTTCCAGCGGAAGAAGTCCTCATACTGCCTGTCGCCGGTGCCCAGCACCACGAACTGGCAGCCGGTGGCCATGATGCCGTCCATGGCCTGCTGCACAAGGTCAAGCCCCTTGTGTCCCACCAGCCGCGTCACCATGGCGATCAGCGGCGTGTCCGGCTCCTGATGCAGCCCCAGCGCCCCTTGCAGAGATGCCTTGCACACGGCCTTGCCGCCCATTTCCTCCGGCGTATAGTGCGCCGGCAGCGCCGGGTCGGAGGCCGGGTCGTAGCCCACGGTGTCGATGCCGTTGACCACGCCGTGCATTTTCCAGCCGATGGCGTCCACCACGCTCTCCAGCCCCTCGGCGTACCGGGGATCGTGGAGCTGAGCGGCGTAGGTGGGGCTGACGGTGGTGACGGCGTCCGCCATGAGCATGGCGCCCTTCATCAGATTCACGTCGCCGTCCATGCGCAGGGTGCCGTCGTCATACCAGCCGCGATCCAGCCCGAACAGCTGATCCACGCTGTCTGCACCGTAGCGCCCCTGGTACTCGATGTTGTGGATGGTGAACACCGTGCGGATGCCCCGCACCTCCGGCCAGCGGGTGGCCACATCCTTCAGATAGATGGGCACCAGCGCCGTCTGCCAGTCGTTGCAGTGGAGCACGTCGGGCATCCAGTCCAGGCTGGGCAGCAGGTCGATGACCGCGTGGCTGAAGAAGGCGAAGCGCTCGCCGTCGTCGAATTCCCCGTACAGCCGACCCCGGCGGAAGTATTTCTCGTTGTCCACGAAATACCACGTCACGCCCTGCCGCTCCAGCGAGAACAGACCGCAATACTCGTGCCTCCAGCCCAGATCCACGTAGATATACCGGCGGAACGTCATCTGCCGCCGCCACTGCTCCCCGATCCTGTCGTACAGCGGCAGGATCACCGCCGCCTCCACGCCGGAGCGTGCCAGCGCCGGGGGCAGGCTGCCCGCCACGTCTGCCAGACCGCCGGTCTTGCAGAAGGGGTACGCTTCACTGGTCACATACAGAACTCTCATGCCGTACCTCCTTGCCTCATACCGTGGCGCCCTTGGCGATCACGATGGGATATCTCTCGTGCCCCATCAGCGTCACATTCTCGCTGATGGTCACATACTTGTCCGTGATAACGCCCCGCAGCACCGCGCCCCTTTTCACCACCGTATCCTTGAACAGAATACAGTTTTCCACGCTGGCGCCCTTTTCAATGCGCACGTTGCGGAACAGCACGCAGTTTTTCACGCTGCCCTGGATGTCGCACCCGTCGGCCACCAGCGAATTCACGCAGCCGCCCTCCGGGTCGATGTAGCTGGAGGGCGAGTCGTTCTCCTTGCCATACACCGGGCGCTCCGGGCAGAACAGCCGTCCGCGCACGCCGGTGTCCAGCAGCTCCATGCTGCGGTCGTAGTAGTTCTGCAATGTGCTGATGTGGGCGGCGTAGCCGTCGTACACATAGCCGTACAGCTTCAGGCGATTCCCCATCTCCTGCAATATGTTCCGCCGGAGGCTGTATCCGTTGCGGCTGATGCACTCCGTCACCAGCTGCACCAGCAGCTCCGTCCGCAGGACGAAGATATTCAGGCAGCGGTAGCCCGACGGGGTGTGGAGGCTGTAGGCTGTGTCGGTGATGCGCCCGCCGCCGTCCAGCCGGAAATAGGTGTCCTGCCCGTCGCCGCCTGCGGCGGTGCACACCGCCGTGATGTCCGCGCCGGTGGCAATATGCCGCGCCAGCACGTCCTCCAGCGGCATGTTGATCACCGTGTCGCTGTCCGACAGCACCACATAGTCCTGCCGGATGCTCTTGAGATAGTTCATCACGCTGTACAGCGCCTCCACCCGGCCGCGGAACTGCCCGTCTCCGTGGCTGCGCTCGTTATAGGCGAAGGCGGGCAGCAGCGTCAATCCGCCATAGTTGCGGCTGAGATCCCAGCTCTTTCCGCTGCCCAGATGATCCAGCAGCGACTGGCACTTGCCGTGCATGATAACGCCCACGTCCGTGATACCGGCGTTGACCATGCTGGAGAGGATAAAGTCGATGATCCGGTAATCGCCGCCAAAGGGGACGGAGCCGTGTACCCGGTTTTCGATCAGCTCCCGCAGTCCGTTCTCCTTTTCGTAGGAGAAGATGATCCCGTGCAGTCCCTTCATCTCCGTACCTCCTTGCCGTCCTCACCCAGCATCATGTTCGGCTGGATGACCTGTCCGCCGCGTACCTGCGCATGGGGCCCCACCACGGCGATGCCCCAGTGGTCAAAGTCCACGCTGCCCGGCGCGCCGCCTACCACGGCGTTCTCTCCGATGCGGCAGCCCTCGCCGATGATGGCGTAGGATACCTTTGCGCCCTTTCCGATCACCGCGCCGGGCATCACCACGGAGTAGGACACCTCCGCGCCCTCGTCCACGCAGGTGCCGGTGCTCAGCACCGAGTTCTTCACCTCGCCCAGCACCGTGCAGCCCTTGGCGATGGCGCTGTTGCCCACGTCGCCCTGCGCCCCGATGTAAGTAGGCGGACAGGTGGGCGCGCGTCCGTAGATGCGCCACTTCTTGTCCAGCAGATTCAGCCCCGAGCCGGGGGACAGCATGTCCATGTTGGCGTCCCACAGGGAGTCCAGCGTGCCCACGTCCTTCCAGTAGCCCTCGAAGCGGTAAGCCGCCATTTTCTCGCCGTTTTTCAGCATGGTGGGGATGATGTTCTTGCCGAAGTCGTTGTCGCTGGCGGGGTCGGCCTCGTCCGCGATCAGATACTCCCGCAGCTTCTTCCATGTGAACACATAGATGCCCATGGACGCCAGATTGCTTTTCGGCTCCCTGGGCTTTTCGGCGAACTCCGTGATGTTGTCCTCGCCGTCCACGGACATGATACCGAAGCGGCTGGCCTCCTCCCAGGGCACCTCCATCACGGAGATGGTGCAGTCCGCGCCCGTCTCCTTGTGGCGGCGCAGCATGTCGGAGTAGTCCATCTTGTAGATGTGGTCGCCGGAGAGGATCAGCACATACTCCGGGTCGTACAGATCCACAAAGCCGATGTTCTGATAGATGGCGTTGGCGGTGCCCTTGTACCACACGGCGCCGCCGGCGCTCTGGTAGGGCGGCAGGATATGTACGCCGCCGTTCATGCGATCCAGCTCCCAGGGCTGGCCGCTGCCGATATAGGTGTTCAGCTCCAGCGGGCGGTACTGGGTCAGCACGCCCACCGTGTCAATGCCGGAGTTGGTGCAGTTGGACAGGGGAAAGTCGATAATGCGGAACTTGCCGCCGAAGGGCACGGCGGGCTTCGCCATGCTGCCGGTGAGCACATACAGGCGGCTGCCCTGACCGCCGGCCAGCAGCATCGCCACACACTCTTTCTTCATCGTTGTGTACCTCCTGCTTCATCGTTGCGCCGCTTCTTTGTGTTCGTCCGCCGCAGCAGCACCGCGCCCAGCGGCGGCACCGTCAGCGACAGGGACTGCTCCCACCCGTGGGAGGGTATATCGTCCACGCCGATCCTGCCGCCGGCGCTCAGGCCGCAGCCGCTGCCGCCCCAGCAGGTATCGTCCGTGTTGAACAGCACCTCGTACCCCGCCGCCTTCGGCACGCCGAAGCGGTAGTTGTCCCAAGGCACCGGCGCGAAATTCACCGCGCAGATCATCTCGTGTCCCTTTCTGTCCCGCCGCAGGAACACCAGCACGTTATTGTGGTTGTCGTCGGCTACCAGCCACTGGAAGCCCTCCCAGTCCCGGTCGTTTTCCCATAGGCAGCGGTTGCGCCTGTACAGCCGGTTCAGCTGGCGGATGCACTCGTGGGTGGCGCGGCAGGCGGGGTCGTCCAGCAGATACCAGTCCAGCTGGCCGCGGAAGTCCCACTCGTGCCACTGTCCCAGCTCGCTGCCCATGAACAGCAGCTTCTTTCCCGGATGGCACAGCATGTAGGTATAGAAGCCCCTTACACCGGCCAGCTGCCGCCAGTCGTCGCCGGGCATCTTGCCCCGCAGACTGCCCTTCATGTGCACCACCTCGTCGTGGGACAGGGGCAGCACATAGTTTTCGGAAAAGGCGTACACCATGGAGAACGTCACATCCCGGTGGTGGAACTGGCGGAAGTAGGGATCCATCTTCAGGTAGTGGCACAGGTCGTTCATCCAGCCCATGTTCCACTTCAGGTTGAAGCCCAGGCCGCCCTCCTCCGGCGGGTATGTCACCAGCGGCCACGCGGTGGACTCCTCCGCCACCATCAGCGCCGCGGGGTCGGCGGCGAAGGCCGCCCGGTTCAGCTCCCGCAGGAACTCGATGGCCTCCAGATTCTCCCGCCCGCCGTCCTTGTTGGGACGCCACGCGCCGCCCTGCCGGTCATAGTCCAGATACAGCATGGACGCCACCGCGTCCACCCGCAGCCCGTCGATGTGGTACTCCCGCAGCCAGTACACGGCGGAGCTGAGAAGGAACTCCTTCACCTCCGGCTTGCCGAAGTCGAACACACGGGTGCCCCAGCCGGCGTGCTCCCATTTCAGCGGGTCGCCGTATTCATAGAGGCATGTCCCGTCGAACTCGATCAGCCCGTGGCTGTCCTTGCAGAAGTGGGCGGGCACCCAGTCCAGTATCACACCCAGCCCCGCTCGGTGCAGCGCGTCCACCAGCGCCATGAAGTCGTGGGGCGTTCCGTAGCGGCTGGTGGGGGCGAAGTAGCCGGTGCACTGATAGCCCCAGCTGTCGTCCAGCGGGTACTCCGTCACCGGCAGCAGCTCCACGAAGTTGTAGCCCATGGACTTCACATACCCCGGCAGCTCCCGCGCCAGCTCCCGGTAGCTCAGGGACGTGCCGTCCTCGTGGCGCTTCCACGAGCCCAGATGCACCTCGTAGATCAGCAGCTCGCCGTCCACCGGCGGCTTTTCCAGCCGCTGCTGCCGCCATTTCTCATCCCGCCACGAAAAGCCCGCGATGTCGTATACCTTGCTGTCCGTCCCCGGCCGCGTGGCCGCGTGGAAGGCATAGGGGTCGGCCTTCCACACCACCCGGCCGTCCGCGCCGGTGACGACGTACTTATAGGCGTCGTACACCCTGGCGTTCTCCGCCGCCGCCTCCCATACGCCGCCGTCCAGCCGCGTCATGGGGCAGGGCGCCCAGCCGTTGAAGTCACCGGCCAGCGCCACAGCGCGGGCGTTGGGCGCCCACACCCGGAAGGTATAGCCCTCGCCGGTCGGGTGTGCGCCGAAGTAGGTATAGGCGTCATGCGCCGGATGCTGCATCATGCTCTCCGCTCCTTTTTCACTGTGTCAGTATAGCACTCCTGCCGCGCCGAGAGCGGCGAAACAGGTCGTTTTCGCTGCCCGGTATCGTTACCGAACATTGTACCTCTTTTTGCCCGTTCCGTCAACACGCAACCCCCGCCGTGTGTGAAAAACGCGAAAGGGAAACGCAGAGCGCCTGCGTTTCCCTCCTCATTATGACTCCTTCTCCTGAACGGCGCTTCCCCCGTTCAGGCCGAAATCATCCGCTACGCTGGCGGTATCGCGCCGCAGCATAGTCTCCATCACCCGTATATCACTGTCGATGTCCATGGCGTCCGTGCGGTACAGCTCATCCAGCTGGTGCTCGAAGCCCGCCACGATGCTGTCCATGGTCTTTTCGATCTTGGCCTTGGCCTGACTGAGATTCTCGCCGCTGACGCCGGCCTCCTCAAAGGCCGCATAGTTTTCCAGCAGCTTCAGCGTGGTGGGCAGGTAGTAGCTCAGGAACGTACCGGCGGCCGCCCGCTTGTTCTCGTCCTCCTCGATGAGCCTGAAGATGCGTCCGGCCACCTGCTCCATGCGATCCATCTGCGCGCTGAGCCGCTCGTCGGCGATGCGGTCGTTAAGGTCGCGTATCTGCGCCAGGATCGCGGCGTAGCCCTCCGGCGCGGCCGCCGCCGGCTGCCGGGGCTGCTCCTGCTCCGCCTTGGCGCGGTGGGCGGCGTCGAAATACGCCGTGGCCGCCTCCTGAGACTTGAACAGCATCCCGCTGCCCAGATCGATGTAGGCCTCGTCGCCCCACATGCCCTTTTCCAGCATCAGGTTGACGTCCTTTTCCACCCGCTTCCGGGACACATCGGCGGCTCTTGCCAGATAATCCAGCGGCACGGCGGCCTTCTGCCCCGCCGTGCGCAGATAGGTGGCGAACCGCCGCTGGCGGCGCTTCATGGCCCCGCTGCCCAGCAGCAGCGACACGCCGCCGGCCATCATGCCCATGGGGTAGAACAGCTGCCGGGCAAAGTACCACCACTCGTTGTAGTGGTAGGCGTAGGACAGGTTGTCGCTGACGGCGCTAAGCATGGCCACGCAGCCCAGAATACCCACCACCGCGCCGATGATCTTCATGGTTTTGGCGCCCTTATCGGAGTAGTTCGGCGTCTCCGTGACCTTGCGCACGGTGTTCTTCGCCGCAGAGGCGCGCGCCTGCGCAGACTTCGCCTCGGCGCTGCCCGCCGCCGTCCGCCGCCATGCATCCCTCGCCTGCTGGCGCATTTTCCTGCCGCCGCCCTCGCTGAGCTTGCTCAGCAGCAGGATCAGACCCACCGGCCAAGCCACGGCAAACATGATGGCGATAAATACCCAGCTGCCGAGGTCGTTGTCGTTCTTCTTCGGCGGCCGCGGCTGCAAGCCGTTGTTTTCGTCGTATTCGTAGCTCATTCTTCCGGCTCTCCCTTTTTCCGCAGCTTTGTCTTGTTGCCCTTTTCGTCCACGATGTAGGTGTTTTCCAGCACGTCGCGGGCGTTGCGCATCACGGCGTTCAGGTACTCCTGCCGCAGCGCCGCGCGCTCCTCGATCTCCGCGTCCGTCAAGCCCTCCGCCTTGGCCTTGCGCGCCAGCTCGTTGATGCGGTCTATCCTGCTCTGTTCCATCTTTTTCCGCCTCGCTTCTCTATGGTATGCGCCTGTCGGCGCGCTTCATCCTATGAATACCGCTGTATGACGATGGGGAGCCGCCCCTTCCGGGTAGGACTTCCCACGCTGCCCAGCACGCAGCGTCCCCAGCCCCGGCAGGTGATGACATCCCCCGCCGCCACCGGCTTGTCCGGCTTCAGGCAGACGGTGTGGTTCACCTGCACCGCGCCCCGCTGGATGGCTTCCGCCGCCTTGCCCCGGCTGACGCCGAAGCCTGCGGACGCCACGCCGTCCAGCCGCAGGGAGGCCACCGTGTCCCGCACCTCGGTAAATACCGGCGCCTGCGGCGCAAGGGCGGTGAGCGACGGCAGCGCCGCCACGGTCAGCCGTTCCCGTCCGGCGGAGTCCCAGCTCTGCACCAGATGCTCCGCCACGGACGGCTCCACGATCACCTGGCAGCCGCCCTCCGTCAACAGTATATCCCCTATCTTTCCTCTGGTCAATCCCAGAGCCATCAGACTTCCCAAAAAATCCCGGTGTGTCAGGCTGCTTCCGCTGCGGCACCGCGCCTCCACCGCCGCCAGCTCCTGCTCGTCCGGCGCGTCCTTCCAGTCCGGCAGAAACACCAGCCGCCGCCGCTCCGCACCCTCATAGCCGCCGGAGAAGGCGTAGCCCTCCCGCACGCCCAGCGCGTTCAGCAGCCGCTGCGCCGCCGCCTGCTCCTGGGGCGACAGAAAGTCCGTGGCCGCGGGGATGTTCCTCTGGCGGCACTGCTCCCGCTTGTCCCACACGCGGCTGAGCAGCAGCCGCTCCTCCGCGTCCTGCGCCGTTTTGTCCAGCAATTCCCGTCTGTCCATGGTCACTCTCCCAGATTCTGCGTGCGGTACAGCCGGGCGTACACGCCGTTTTTCGCCAGCAGCTCCGCGTGGCTGCCCTCCTCGGCGATCACGCCGTCCTGTATCACCAGAATGCGGTGCGCCGCCCGGATGGTGGACAGCCGGTGGGCGATGATCAGCGTCGTCCGCCCCTGCGCCAGCCGGTCAAAGGCGCCCTGTATCCGCGATTCCGTCACGCTGTCCAGCGCCGAGGTGGCCTCGTCCAGTATCAGGATGGGCGGGGATTTCAGGAACACCCGGGCGATGGCCACCCGCTGCTTCTGCCCGCCGGACAGCAGCGCGCCCCGCTCGCCCACATAGGTGTCGAACCCGTCGGGCATGGCGCAGATGTCGTCATAGATCTCCGCCTGCCGCGCCGCCTGCTCCACCTCCGCGTCGGTGGCGTCGGGACGGCCGTAGCGGATGTTCTCCCGGATGGTGTCGGCAAACAGGAACACGTCCTGCTGCACGATGCCGATGGCGCGGCGCAGGGAGCGCTGTGCCAGGGAGCGCACGTCGTGCCCGTCCACGGACACGCTGCCGCTGTCCACGTCATAGAACCGGGGCAGGAGCTGGCACAGGGTGCTCTTGCCGCCGCCGGAGGGTCCCACCAGCGCCACCGTCTCCCCGGCGGGGATGTGCAGCGTCACGTCGTGGAGCACCTCGGCCTTTTCCCCGTAGGCGAAGGATACGTGTTCCACGTCCACGTCGCCCTTCACCTTCCGCAGCTCCACCGCGTCCGGCGCGTCCTGAATGGACGGGTCGGTGCCCATCAGCTCGATGAACCGGTGCAGACCGGCAAAGCCGTTGGAGAACATCTCCGCGAAGTTGGCCAGCTTGCGGATGGGGCTGACAAAGGTGGTGACGTACAGGGAGAAGGTGATGAGATCCACATAGTCCATCTTCTCCTTCATAATGAGCCAGCCGCCCACGGCGATCACCGCCACCGGCAGTATGCCGGTGCAGAACTCCATCACCGCGTTGAAGCGCCCCATCTCCTTGTGGAAGCCGCGCTTGGCAGTCTTGAACACCTCGTTGGCCTCGTCGAAGCGGCGCTGCTGCGCTTCCTCGTTGGCAAAGGCCTTGGTGGTGCGGACGCCGGACAGCCCCGACTCGATGGCGGCGTTGATGGTGCCGGTCTTCTGCTTGGCGGCGCGGGACGCGGCGCTCATCTGCCGCCGGCGGCGCAGCGCCACAGCCAGCAGTACCGGCAGCAGGAGCAGCAGCACCAGCGCCAGCTCCCAGCGCAGGCAGAACATCACCGCCAGTGCGCCCAGAATGGTCACGGCGGAGATGAACAGATCCTCCGGCCCGTGGTGCGCCAGCTCCGTCAGCTCGAACAGGTCGCTGGTCAACCGGCTCATCAGCTGGCCGGTGCGGTTGCGGTCATAGAAATCGAAGCCCAGCTCCTGAATGTGGTGGTACAGGTCGCGGCGGATGTCCGCCTCCACCCGGATGCCGAAGGTGTGACCCCAGTAGGCCACCACGAAATAAAGCCCCGACCGCAGCAGATAGGCGGCCACCACCACGGCCATAACGATGAAAAACGTCCGGAACTGCCGCTGGGGGAGCCACGAGTACATGGCGGCGCGGGACACCAGCGGGAACGCCAGGTCGATGCACGCGATCAGGAACGCGCAGGTCATATCCAGCGCAAACAGCCTCCGGTGGGGCTTGAAATAGGAGAGAAATATCCGCAGAGGGCTGCGGGTACGGTAGTCTTGGGTAGTCATAGCACGCCTCGCTTCGTAATTTTGAGCATATAGTATAGCACATTTCCGCTTCTTTCGCAACGGATGTGAAAACGAAAACCACCACAGTTTTTTATCCTTTGCCGCCGGTCAGCCTTCGCGTCATAACTGAGCCGGCAGGGGAGGGGAGAGGTCTGCCTTTCGACAAAAGTTGTTTCCTGAAAAGAAAATTTCCATCGAGGTAAAACGCCGCTTTACGCATCCTTTATAACAGATGGATAAAGAAAAAGCGGCGCAGCGCCACCGGCACGTTAAGGAACGTGTGCCCCCATTTACACCGTCTTTTTTTCACGGTAAGATACAACCACGCCCGCCGGGTGCGGCGGGAAAAATCTGTGAAGGAGAGAAAACAATGGAAGAAAGAAAAGGCTTTGGAACCAATTTCGGTTTCCTGATGGCCGCGGTCGGCTCGGCGGTCGGCCTGGGCAACATCTGGGGCTTCCCCAATAAAATGGGCGCCTCCGGCGGCTTTACGTTCCTCATTATTTACCTCATTCTGGCGGTCTGCTGCGGCTTCATCGTTATGGTAGGCGAGCTGGCCATCGGACGCAAGACGGGCAAGGGTGCTGTGGCGGCGTACCATGCCATCTCCAAGAAGTTCAAATGGATGGGCTGGATGGGCATTCTGTCCGCGTTCCTGATCCTGTTCTTCTATTGCGCGCTGGGCGGCTACTGCATCAAGTACACCGTTGTCAACATCGGTGACTTGTTCAACGCCTCCTTCGGCTCCGGCGCAGCCGCTGAGCTGGCCGCGGCCAACGACACCTCCGTGGGCGCTGAGGTGTTCGGAGCCTTCCTCGGCAACCCCACCGAGGCCATCATCTACGGCCTGATCTTCGTGGCGCTGACCATGCTCATCGTTCTCGGCGGTGTGGGCGGCGGTATCGAGAAGGTCTGCTCCGTGGGTATGCCCGCGCTGTTTGTGGCGCTGCTGATCTGCATCATCCGCGCCTGCACCCTGCCCGGCGCCGTGAACGGCCTGAAGTACATGTTCGTGCCCGGCTGGGCGGTCGCCAACGGCGTTATTGAAGAGGCACCCGACTTCCTGACGGTGCTGGCCACCGCCGGCGGCCAGATGTTCTTCTCCCTGTCTCTGGGCATGGGCGCCATGATCACCTACGGCTCCTATCTGCAGAAGAAGGAGAACATCCAGAAAAACGCGCTGTTGATCGTGATTATGGATACGCTGGTGGCTCTGATGGCCGGCCTGTGCGTCCTGCCCGGCCGCTTCGCTCTGGATCCCAACGGCGCTCTGGGCGGCCCCAAGCTGCTGTTCATCACCATGCAGAACGTGTTCGACCGCATGGATGCCGTGGGTCCCATCTTCGGCATTATCTTCTATCTATTGGTGGTCTTTGCCGCCATCTCCTCCTCCATCTCCCTGCTGGAGGTCATCGTGGCGCACTTCGTGGACAAGGCGCGTGACGAGGGCAAGGGCGACAAGCGTAAGGCCTACACCCTCATCGCCGCGGCCTGCGTGGGTCTGGGCTGCATTCTGGTCTGCGCCGACGCGCTGGGCACCACCGGCTTCGCACCGGGCAATCTCTTGGGCATGACAGGTGATCTGCCCACATGGGCGGCCGACTGGCTGGACTTCTTCGACATGCTGTCCGAGGGCATCATGATGCCGCTGGGCGCAATGCTGATGTCCCTGATGATCGGCTGGGAGATCGGACCCGAGGTGATCAAGGGAGAGGTGGAGCAGTCCGGCCACGCCATGGGCAGCTACAGCTTCTTCAAGATCTGCGTGAAGTTCATCACCCCGCTGTGCATGATCCTGATCCTGTACGGCCAGATCAAGGAATTCTTCTTCTAAGAAAAGCGTACAAAAGCGCCGGTGCGAAGCACCGGCGCTTTTTTGCGCTTATTTCAGCGTCACGCTGTTCTGAAGGACGGTGGCACTGTACACCAGCAGCACGTCCGCTTCCTCCGGGAATGTCACCACCCGCGCCAGCGCGTCCGTGGCCAGATAGCGGATATCCACCGCGTACACGGTGCCGTACCCCTGCGCCAGCAGAGGTATCAGGCTGCTGCCGAAGGAATCCCGGAACACGATCAGCGTCCGGTCATTGCCCGCCGCCGGGTTCTCGATGCGCAGCAGCGCCTTGCTGCCGCTGAGGAACAGGTCATAGGGCGCTTTCTCCGCCGCCGTCAGGTCGTACACGCCGCCGGTGGAATCCGTCTCGTAGTCGTACACCGCGCAGCCATCCAGCAGCGGAGAGGTGATATAGGACAGGACGTCCGCCGCCAGCGGCTCCGCCGTCTTGCCCCAGTAGCTGCCGCAGAATTCGCCCGCCAGCGTGTGCAGCGACTCCTCTGCCGTGTCCGGCAGAGATACGCCCATGGCGTCTGCCAGCGCCTGCGCCACCGGGTGCAGCCGCTCCTGCCGCCAGTGGGGGTCGGTACGGTAATAGTCCTCCAGCGACAGCAGCGGCGCGATGCCGATCTCCTCCACCGGCAGACGCTGCGCCAGATAGTCCGCCGTCTCCTGCGCACCGGCGGGCGTGTAGCCCTCCGGCGGCTCCGTGAACTGTGCCTTATCCGGCACCACCGCCAGATAGCGGCGATAGCCCTCGCCGGTGAAATATGTCTCCAGCAGATGGCCAAGCCGCTTGGCGGCGAAGTCCAGGGATTTCTCGCTCCACGGTGCGTCGGTGGCGGCGGCATAGCCCCGGTACACATATATCTCCGGCTGCGTATCCTCCTGCACCCGCCGGGTGGGAACAGCGGCAGCGGCTATGACCATAGCCGCTGCCGCCAGCAGAAATACGCCTCGCTCTATCCAGCGGTTCACTGGATCGCCTCGTCGTAGACGGGCTGCACGCCGAAGATGCCGTTCAGGTGGGACATGAAGGTGTCCACCAGATCCTCGGCACCGAACACGGACACCACATATTCGCCCACCACGGCCACGGCCACCTTATCAGGGAAGCCGCACATCCACTGGCGCTGCTGGATGTTGTCCCGCAGGGCGGTGGCCAGCGCATCGGCGTCATCGGTGCAGTGATACGCCGCGGCGGTGAAGGTGTTCTGGTTCATCATGTGGATCAGGGACGCGGCCTGATCCACCTTGGCTGTCTCCGGCAGACCCAGAGCGCTGTCCACCGCGGCGCGGTCGGTCAGGTCATAGACGCCGGGGGCGTCCTCCTTGCTGTTCGCCTCGGAGTAGTCGCCGCCGGAGGTGGGGAACTTCTCGTCATCGGTGTAGGTGTTCCACACCTTTTCCAGCAGGTCAAGAGCGCTGGCGGGCGCGGCGGGCTGATCGCCCTTGCTGTCGGTCTTATTGCCGCAGGCGGCGAGACTCAGGGTCAGCGCGGCGGCAAGCATAAGGGAAAGGATTTTTTTCATAGTGTAGTTTCCTCCTGAAATGGGTTTCTGCCCATTGAGACGGCGCGGGGCGCGATTTTGTTCCATGAAAATTTCGCCGTCTTACAGCCAGCTCTGGTCAAAGCCGTAGGGCAGCAGCTCCTTCAGCGCGAAGCGCTTGCTCTCGCCCTTTCCGTTCAGGCAGATCACCGTCAGGTCGGGTGCGAACTCCATCATCACCTGCCGGCAGGTGCCGCAGGGCACGCAGTAATCCTCGCTGCGCCCGGCAATCACAATGGTGTCGAAGTCCCTGTGCCCCTCGCTGACCGCCTTGACCATGGCTGTCCGTTCGGCGCATATCGTAGCGCCGTAGGCGGCGTTCTCCACGTTGCAGCCGGTAAACACCGTCCCGTCCTTGCACAGCAGCGCCGCGCCCACCGGGAAGTGGGAATAGGGCACATAGGCGCGCTCCAGCATGGCCACCGCCATATCACAAAGCTGCTTTTCCGTCATGGTACATCCTCCTTTTATTCTCTCCGGTTTCTTCCTCGTTTATACCTCAGCTCAGCTCGGCCTTGCCGGTGTAGAGCTGGTAGTACTTGCCCTTCTGCGCTAACAGCTCCTGATGGTCGCCGCGCTCGATGATGCGCCCGTGCTCCAGCACCAGAATGGCCTGGCTGTTGCGCACGGTGGACAGCCGGTGGGCGATGACGAACACCGTCCGCCCCTCCATCAGGGAATCCATGCCCTGCTCGATCAGCGTCTCGGTGCGGGTATCGATGGAGCTGGTGGCCTCGTCCAGTATCAGCACCGGCGGGTCGGACACCGCCGCCCGCGCGATAGCCAGCAGCTGGCGCTCGCCCTGGCTGAGGCTGCCGCCGTCCCCGGTGATGACCGTGTCATACCCCTGGGGCAGATGGCGGATGAAACTGTCGGCGTTGGCCAGCCTCGCCGCCGCGCGGATGTCCTCGTCGGTGGCGTCCGGCCGGCCATAGCGGATATTGTCGGCAATGGTGCCGGTGAACAGGTGGGTATCCTGCAGCACCATGCCCAGCGAACGGCGCAGGGACGCCTTCTGGATGTCCTTCACGTTGATGCCGTCGTAGGTGATGGTGCCCTCCTGCACGTCGTAGAACCGGTTGATCAGGTTGGTGATGGTGGTCTTGCCCGCGCCGGTAGAGCCAACGAAGGCGATCTTCTGCCCCGGCTTGGCGAACAGGGAGACGTCGTTGAGCACCGTCTTTTCCCCGTCGTAGGAGAAGGTCACATGGTCGAACCGCACGTCGCCCCGCAGCTCCGTCAGTGTGCCGTCGGGCTTTTTCCACGCCCAGAAGCCGGTGCGCCGGCTCGTCTCCGTCAGGGTGTCGCCCTTCTTCTCCACCCGGACGATGACGGTCTTGCCCTCGTCCGTCTCCGGCTCGGCCTCCATGACGGCGAAGATGCGCTCCGCGCCGGCGATGGCCGCCAGCAGCACATTCACCTGCTGGCTGATCTGGGAGATGGGCTGGCTCACCTGCTTGACGTACAGCAGGTACGCGCCCAGCGAGCCCACGTCGAACATGCCGCCGATGGCCAGCAGGCCGCCCACGCAGCAGGTAACGGCGTAGTCGATGCGGGACAGGTTGGCCATGGCCGGCATCATGGCGCCGGAGTAGGTCTGGGCGGCGGTGGCCGCCGTCTGGTACGCGGTATTCAGCCCGGCGAACTGCTCGATGGCCTTGCCCTCGTGGTTGAAGACCTTGATGACCTTCTGCCCCTCCACCATCTCCTCAATATAGCCGTTCATGGCGCCCAGCGCCTGCTGCTGCGCCTGAAAGCTCACGCGGCTGCGGCCGCCCACACCCTTGACCACCAGCAGCATCAGCACCAGAAACGCGAAGGTGATCAGCGTCAGCAGCCAGTTCATATACAGCATCATAGCAACAATGCCGATAAACGTCAAGGCACAGGATACCACGCTGGCGAAGCTGGAGTTGATCATCTCCGACACGGTGTCCATATCGTTGGTGAAGCGGCTCATCAGATCGCCGGACTGGTGGGTGTCGAAGTACCGCAGGGGCAGGGATTGCAGCTTGTCGAACAGATCCTGCCGCAGCTGCGCCACCGTCTGCTGGGAGATGTGCACCATGATGCGGGCGTAGGCATAGGAGCACAGACCCGACAGCAGGAACAGCCCCAGCAGCAGCGCCAGCATCTTCAGCAGCCCGGCAAAGTCGCCGGGCAGGATATAGTCGTTGATAATGGGCTTGAGCAGGTAGCTGCTCATCACCGAGCCCACGGAGCTGATGACAAGGCATATAAACACCAGCACCAGCGACGCCTTATAGCGCCCGATATAGGCCAGCAGCTTCTTCACCGTGCCCCGGAAGTCCTTGGGACGCTGGAAGCCGTGCCCCTGCGGGCCGTGACCGCGCCCGCCGCGCTTTGCTTCAGCCATCGATGCTCACCCCTTCCTGCTGGGAGCGATAGACCTCCCGGTAAATGTCGCTTGTTTTCATCAGCTCGTCATGGGTGCCCATGGCGGAGATATGCCCGTCGTCCATGACCAGTATCAGGTCGGCATCCATGACGGACGTGACCCGCTGGGCGATGATGAGCTTGGTGCAGCCGGGCAGCGCCGTTTTCAGCGCGCCCCGGATCTTCGCATCCGTGGCGGTGTCCACCGCGCTGGTGGAGTCGTCCAGGATCAGGATCTTCGGCTTGCGCAGCACCGCGCGGGCGATGCACAGGCGCTGCTTCTGCCCGCCGGAGACGTTGGTGCCGCCCTGCTCGATATAGGTGTCGTAGCCGTCGGGCATCCGCTGAATGAATTCGTCGGCGCAGGCCATGCGGCAGGCCTCCTCGATCTCCTGATCGGTGGCGTCCTCACGGCCCCAGCGCAGGTTCTCCCGAATGGTACCGGAGAACAGGGTGTTCTTCTGCAGCACCATGGCGCAGCCGTCGCGCAGCGCCTCCATGGTGTAATTCTTCACATTATGACCGCCCACGAACACCGCGCCGTCGTTCACGTCATACAGCCGGGGGATCATGCTGACCAGCGTGGTCTTGGCGCTGCCGGTGCCGCCCAGGATGCCCACCGTGGCGCCGCTGGGCACGGAGAAGCTCACGTCCTCCAGATTCCAGCTCTCCGCTGTGTCGTGGTACTTGAAGTACACACGGTCAAAGCGGATGCTGCCGTCCTCCACCGTCAGGGCAGGGTCAGCGTCCTTATCGGTGATGCGCGGCTCCTCCTCCAGTACCTCCACGATGCGCTTGCCGCAGGCGATGGCGCGGGTCAGCATCATCAGCACCACAGATACCATCATCAGCGACATCAGTATCTCGCTGACGTAGGTGAAGAAGGCGATCAGGTCGCCGGAGAGCAGCGTGCCCTCCCACACATAGTGGCCGCCGATCCACATTACCGCCGTGATGGTACCGCCCATGAGGATCATCATCACCGGCATGAACAGCACCACGAAGCCGAAGGCGCGCTCCGCCATGCTGCGCAGCCTGTCGCTGCGCTGGGCGAACTTGGCCTTTTCCTGCTCCTCGCGGACGAAGGATTTCACCACGCGGATGGCGTTCAGATCCTCCTGCACCACCAGGTTCACGTCGTCGGTGGCACCCTGCAGGGAGGTGAAGAACGGCCCCACCCGCTTGATGACGATGGCCACCGCGATCACCAGCAGGGGGATCACCACCAGAAACACCTGGCTGAGCCGGGCGCTGATGATCAGCGCCATGACCAGCGCCGTTACCAGCATGGTGGGGGCGCGCACCAGCATGCGCATGCCCATGAAGGTGGTCATCTGCACGGAGGCCACGTCGTTTGTCAGGCGCGTCACCAGACTGGCGGTGGAAAATCGCTCGATGTTGGCGAAGGAGAACCGCTGCACCTGCTCATACTCCGCCCGGCGCAGCGCAGCGCCGAAGCCCATGGACGCTCTGGCCGCCAGCGCCGCCGCGCCTACGCCGCAGCCCAGCGCCAGCAGCGCCATCAATATCATTTTCACGCCCGCCGTCAGGATATACGCCCTGTCCCCGGTGGCAATGCCCACATCCACGATGTCGCTCATCACCTGGGGCAGCAGCAGCTCCAGCACCGCCTCGCCCGCGGAGCAGGCGATGGCCAGCAGCATCAGCAGGCGGTAGCCCTTTGTATAGGGCGCCAGCTTTTTCAACATTCCGTTTCCTCCTCATCCGCCAGATTCCGCGCCGCCCGCAGGAGAAAGTCGGTAAACACCGCTTTTTCCTCCTGGCTGAAGCCCCGCTCCAGCCGGTCGTTCACCTGCCGCAGCACGTCCTGAAAATCATCGTGGAACCGCCGTCCCTCCTCTGTCAGCGACAGCAGGCGGCACCGACCGTCCCACTCGCTGACGCTGCGCCGCACCATGCCCTTTTCCTCCAGACGGTCCACGATGCCGTTGACCGTGCTGGGCTTGACCATCAGGTGGCGCTCCAGCGTTTTCTGGTTCACCTGCCCGTCCGTGCCGTGCAGATACATCAGCGTCCGGCACTGCATGGGCGACACGTCGTAGCGCTTCAGCAGCTTTCCCATCAGCTTATGCACCTGATGGTCGCAGTAGCCGAACAGCGCCCCGAAGTGCTCCGGCCGCTCCTCAAAGCAGAACTTCATGGCGACCCTCCTTACTGTTTTAGAATTATTAGCATACAAAATATTAGTGTGCTAAATGATATCACCATCATTTTATAATGTCAACCGGTTTTCCCGGCGCATCTGTAAACGATCTATGAACGTGCGGGCGAGTTTGTGAATGATTTGTTAATCTTCTGTCAAACCGGTTGACTTTCCCAGGAACAGTCTGTATGATAGACTCATCCGAAAGGATACCCACCCATTGTATTTCTCTCTCCTTTTACTGCAAAAAAGGCGGCTCTGTGAGCCGCCTTTTTTCACGCCCGAATACGCCTGCCTTGCCTTTTTCCCCGCTGTGTGGTACAATAGAACGACCGACAGGCAAAATTCCGAAAAGGAGTGTTTACTATGGACAAGGAATTGCAGGATATCCTCTCCCGCGTGGATCACACGCTGCTCGCGCAGGGCGCCACCTGGAAGGAGATCAAGGCCATCTGCGATGACGGCATCAAATATGGCTGCGCCAGCGTCTGCATCCCCGCCAGCTATGTGAAGCAGGCGGCGGAATATGTGGCCGGCAAGATCGCCGTCTGCACCGTCATCGGCTTCCCCAACGGCTACGATACCACCGCCGCCAAATGCTTCGAGGCGTCCGACGCCGTGGCCAACGGCGCGTCCGAGATCGACATGGTCATCAACATCGGCTGGGTGAAGGACGGCCTGTATGACAAGGTGCTCAGCGAGATCCGGGATGTCAAGGGTCATTGCCACGGCAAGCTGCTGAAGGTCATCATCGAAACATGCCTGCTGACGGACGCCGAGAAGATCGAGCTGTGCCGTGTGGTCAGCGAGTCCGGCGCGGACTATATCAAGACCTCTACCGGCTTCGGCGGCGGCGGAGCCACCCGCGAGGATGTGGCTTTGTTCAAGGCGCACGTGGCGCCCCATGTGAAGATCAAGGCCGCCGGCGGCATCGCCGACCTGAACGACGCCAAGGATTTCATCGCGCTGGGCGCCGACCGTCTGGGCACCAGCCGCATCGTCAAGGCCGTCAAGGCCATGGAAAAGTAATTATATTATAAGGAGGCACCCCCTATGTCTACTCCCCATAACAGCGCCCAGGTAGGCGAGATCGCCAAGACCATCCTCATGCCCGGCGACCCCCTGCGGGCAAAATTCATTGCCGAGACATTCCTCACCGAGCCGAAGCTGGTGAACAACGTCCGCGGCGTGCAGGGCTATACCGGCACCTATAAGGGCGTGCCGGTGTCCGTCATGGCCAGCGGCATGGGCATTCCGTCCATGGGCATCTATTCCTATGAGCTGTATACCCACTACGACGTGGACAACATCATCCGCGTGGGCACCGCCGGCGCCATGCGCGCCGACATGGAGCTGGGCAGCGTGGTGGCCGGTCAGGGCGCCTGCACCAACTCCGACTTTGCCAGCCAGTACGAGCTGGGCGGCACCTTCGCCCCTATCTGCGACTTCGACCTGCTGATGGCCGCCGTGGAGAGCGCCAGGGAGCTGGGCG
>ENA-OUQH01000867-OUQH01000867.1-human-gut-metagenome-genome-assembly--contig:-NODE-867-length-21274-cov-8.646873_pt1 | contig 21274 bp, 14 predicted proteins | sample MGYA00237948_ERZ548828 | MGnify/ENA primary metagenome ERZ548828 (study PRJEB26490, sample SAMN05194711) | human gut metagenome | biome: terrestrial biome; feature: human-associated habitat; material...
GGGCAGCTCGTCCCGGCCATTCACCTGCGCGTAACCTGTCAGGCCGGGCACCAGCGCGTTTGCCCCGTATTTATCCCGCTCTGCAATCAGGTCTGCCTGATTCCAAAGCGCCGGACGCGGCCCGACGACGCTCATCTGCCCGGCCAGGATATTGAACAGCTGCGGCAGTTCATCCAAACTGGTTCGCCGCAAAAAGCGCCCGCTGCGCGTGATCATCGTCTCCGGGTTCTGCAGCAGATGCGTGGGCACGTCATGAGGCGTATCGGCATACATGGAACGAAATTTAAGAATGCTGAACAGACGCTTGTCGCGGCCCACCCTTTTCTGGCGGAAAAAGACAGGTCCCTTGGAATCCAGCTTGACCCACGCCGCCAACACCAACAGCAGCGGCGAAAGCACGATGGTGCCCGCCAGTGCCAGCAAAAAATCCAACACACGTTTCACAACGCTTTTATACATCGGCTGCGCTCCTTAGTCGTAGTTATTTTCCGCATGATGGAACGATTTAAGATTAGCACTCCAGGAACGAAATCCTAATAAATGAGGATTGTCCCTTCCGCAAGAATCCCTTTACTTTGCAGGCGCTAAAAAACCAGTTTATGAATAGATATAGAATTTTGACCGGTATCTTCTGCCTCCTGGCAACCGGCAACGTACTTGCCGAAGAGGCAGACACCTTGAAAGTGGTGGATGTAGAGGAAATAACCGTCATTGCCGCCCCCAAAGAAAACCGGAAACTGCGCGAACAGCCCGCCGCCGTCACCCTGCTTTCGCAGCAGGACATGCAGAACGCACAGGTGAACTCCATCAAGAATCTGACATCCGTAGTGCCCAATATGTTTATCCCCGACTACGGCTCGCGACTGACTTCGGCAGTCTATATCCGCGGCATCGGCTCGCGCATCAACACTCCCTCCGTAGGACTTTATGTAGACAATATACCTTATATAGACAAGTCAGCCTTCGACTTCAGCTATGCCGACGTAGAGCGCATCGACGTGCTACGCGGTCCGCAGGGCACGCTCTACGGGCGCAATGCCATGGGTGGATTGATTAAGGTGCACACCAAATCGCCCTTCTCCTACCAGGGGACGGACTTCCGCATGGGGGCAGGTACGTACAATGCCTATAATACCTCGCTGACCCACTATCACCGCCTTTCGGAACGGTTCGCCTTTTCCACCGGAGGTTTTTACGATTATCAAAGAGGATTCTTCCGCAACACGGTGAGGGACGAGAAAGCGGACAAGGGGCAATCGGCAGGTGGACGCATCCGCGCCATCTACCTCCCCTCGGACAACTGGAAGGTGGACCTAAACATCAACTACGAATACAGCAACCAGGGTGGCTACCCGTATTTCTACCAAGGCAGCCTGGCCCCCGAAGCACAGAGCGAGCCGCTGAAGCCCTACATCGGAAAAATCTCCAATAACGCCCGTAGCAACTACTACCGCAACCTGCTGAACACGGGTCTGAACCTGGAATACCAGGCACAGCACTTCACGTTGAGCATGGTCACCGGCTACCAGTTTCTAAAGGACTGCATGGACATAGACCAAGACTTCACCGCCAACGACATCTATACCCTGCAACAGAAACAACGCTCCCACGCACTGAGCGAGGAAATCATCTTGAAGAGTAAAAGCGGCAGCCGCTGGCAATGGACCACCGGCGCCTTCGGCTTCTACCAATGGCTGAATACGGAAGCTCCCGTCACTTTCAGGGAAGCCGGAATGGGGATGCTGAACCAGATGTTGGGCAGTGTCATCCCATCGCAAATACAAGTAGAGATGGGACCATCCATGAGTATGAATATCCTGCCCTCACTGGGCATCAGCAGCCGGACCATGCCCATCGGGGGCAGTTTCAACACTCCGCTGCTGAATGGGGCACTCTTTCATCAATCTACCTTCAGAGATTTATTCGGACTGAAAGGAGTGTCGTTCACTGCCGGGTTACGCCTGGATTATGAGCGTATGAAGATGGATTACAACTCCGGCACCAGCCTGGACTACAAGGTGGGCATCAAGGGAGAAATGAAGCGGGGCGACGTCGTCATCCGCGAAATAGAGATGATGCCGGAGACGGCGCTGACCGTAGAGTCTCGCTACCAGGGAAGTATCGACAAAGATTATCTTCAGCTGTTGCCCAAGTTTGCTTTGCAGTATGACTTTGCGCGAAACAGAGGAAATGTGTATGCAACGGTCAGCAAAGGTTACCGTTCGGGAGGTTACAACGTGCAGATGTTCTCCGACCTGCTGCAATCCAGTTTGAAGAATGACATGATGCGGCAAAGCAAAGAGGCGATTATGCCCAACGTGCCGGATGCCTACAAAGAGCTGGTGGGCAAATACTTCCCCGATGCGGGAGAGAATCCGGATGCAAAATCCGCCACCGTCTACAAGCCCGAACAGACCTGGAACTACGAAATAGGAACACACTTGAATCTGCTGGACGGACGTCTGCATGCCGACGCCGCCATCTTCTGGCTGGAAACCCGCGACCAGCAGATTTCACGCTTCGCCCCAAGCGGACTGGGACGCGAAACGGCAAATGCCGGCAAAAGCCGCAGCCAGGGGGCAGAGGTTGCCTTGACGGCTGCCGTTGCTACGGACTTCACGCTGAATGCAAGTTATGGTTATACCTATGCCACCTTTAAGGATTACATCACCAACGAGAAAGTGAATGGGGAGCTTCAGGAAATCAGCTACAACGGCAAGCACGTACCCTTTGTTCCCAAGCATACCATGAACGTGGGCGGTCAGTACATCTTCCGCATCCGTCCGGGACACTGGCTGGACCGCATCCAGCTGAACGCTAACTACACCGGTGCCGGGCGCATCTACTGGACCGAGAAGAATACCGTGAGCCAAGCCTTCTACGGCACGCTGAACGGACGTATCAGCTTCCAGAAAGGACATGGACAGATTGATTTCTGGGTGCGCAATGCCCTCAACAAGGATTACGCCTCCTTCTACTTCGAGAGTATGGGGAACGGATTTATGCAGAAAGGACGTCCCGTGCAGGCAGGGATAGAGCTGCGATGCAGATTCTAATTTCCTTATTCATTGATAGCTCCGCAATGTGGGCAGACTCCCTTCTCCCTCAGTTTCTGCCCGCATCTGCCGCAACGATAGCGTGAAGCCAGCAGCGAAATGCGAAGCCTTTTGAGGAATACCCATACAAAAGCGGTCAAAAACAAGTATCCGACGTAGATAGATGTAGTCAGGATAAAGAAAAAATAACAGAAGATGCAGCAGGAGGCCAGCCCCAACAGATAGAATACGGCCGCCGCCGGACTTAACTGGCGAAACAAATCGTCGAGTACCGCCAGCAACACCACTATAAACAGCCAGATACCCATCAGAAAAGCAGAAAGCACAAACGGTACCTTGAACGGCGACAAGGTAGGATTAAAATAGAAGTGTTGCCACGTCTCCGGCGCAAACACTTGTATAGATTCGTAAATAGTGGCACAGAACGCCATCAGCAGACATAGCAACAACGGATAGAGACTGTCTATATCATTAAAGTACACCATCCTCAACTGTTTGCGCCGAAAAGCCCGGAACAGCCAGACTGCCACAAACAAGGCAAAAATAATGATAAAATAAGAGGCATGGGTATCACTGAACAAGTAGATGGCCTGCGAAATGCTGTCTGTAGGAACAAAGGCATGCATCATTTCGGACTCCCGCAACCAACCCTGCACTTCCTGCGAATGGGCAAGCTTCACCCATACACTATCCACACTGTCGGCAGGATGGATGGCGAACTCGGCAACCACCACGCGGTCTCCCCGATAAAGCATATTATAGCAGTCCTTCACGGGCAGACAAGCCAAATTCACAGAATCTGCCAGCACTTCCAGATTGGTATTCCAAGTATAATGCCGCTCAAAAAGATAGGCCAGCGAATCACGCGTCTCCTTAGACAGATGTTCATCTTCAAGATTAGGACGGGAATAATGGCAGGAAACTAAAGCAATGAAGCATGAAAAATAAAGAATGCAGAATAGGAGGGAACGCAGTGAACGCAAAGGATGTTTGTCCCTGCCCGCTTCCCGGTACCGGTCATTTGCCAGCCTTTCATTATGTGCCCGTTCCTCACTCCTCATTTTCAAGTCTTTATTAGTAATTCCTCATTCTTCGTCCTTCATTAAAGCGGCTCTTCATGAGCAATGACTTTCATCTGGCAATTCTTGCAATCAAAAGACAAGCGGAAACGCTTGCCGTCCGTCCCAACCAAATAATAAGGTTCCCTATAAGGAGAATGTCCTTTCTGATAGGTGGGACACCATCCCATACTGAAACGCAGGCAATGTTTGCAGAACATGAGTACAGCATCCGGAACCGCTTGTGCCTCGTAGGCAGGTGCTATAGACGAAAGTCCATGCTCACGGTAAAAACTCCGGGCAGCACTGTTCATCACATTGCCCAGATAGGTCAGTGAAGTAGCAGGGAAAGCATGGCTTGTCGGTTTCCAGACAGCCAACTCACGACGATAAGTAACACGCCGAGCCACAATCAGCCTATCTATCACCTGCCGACGCCAGTCTGCCACCACGGAAGCAGGAAGAAACCAGTTTTCAGAGAGATTGAGCCTGATACCCGACGCCTCTTCTGATAAATGCCCGGCTACCTCGAAAGGGGTATTCCCCAACTTAGCCAGTTGGCTGCGCAGATTATCCGCCTGTGGCGTGCGTGCCGGTTCTTTCGGATAAGGGAAAGAGAGTGTCACGCGGTTATCATCTTCGTCCGCAGCCGTCAGGCTGAAACCGAAAGAAGTATCTGCCAACTCCCAACAAACACCGATTTTGCGTTCGGAGGATTTACGGGTAAGGATACGTTCAAACTCCTGGTCGAAATTGCGATAAAGCCGTGTACGAGGTTTGATGCGAGGCACTTCCCCTGCCGGATAGAGTTTGTTACCGTCCACCCGGTTGATACGGAAACCCTGCAAACGTCCTTGCTCGTCCAAAAAACAGACGCCGTCTCCGTTGTGGAAAGGCTTCACGCCTGCCACCGTAATATATCCACCGCGCTGTTCCTTTAAAGTTCCCATCTCCTCTCCTAAAGATTTGGGCGTATCGAATGAAGTGATTTCCCCTCCCCTGCCTTGTAGGAAGTAATGCGTGAAACCACGGCTGAAGCTCTTGTCAAGCTGCGGTTGGAAGTCGAAATGGCAAGTACCCGAAGAAGCACGGGTATATTCCTTGCGACGGGCAAAAATGGCATCGAGCTTCCTACGGTAAGCCGCCGTCACATTCTTCACATAGGTCACATCCTTCAAGCGGCCTTCTATCTTCAGCGAAGTGGCTCCGGCATCCAGCAGTTCTTCCAACACCTCGCTTTGGTTGAGGTCCTTCAAAGAAAGCAGATGCTTATTACGCACAATGGTCTTGCCATCGGCATCTACCAGACTGAAGGGTAAACGGCAGAATTGCGCACATTCCCCCCGGTTGGCACTCCGTCCGAAACAAGCCTGGCTGACATAGCACTGCCCGCTATAACTGACGCAAAGAGCCCCGTGTACAAAGACTTCGAGCGGCACGTCGGGACACGCCTCATGGATACCGCGTATCTCCTGCAAAGAAAGTTCGCGTGCCAACACCACCTGACGGAAACCGGCATCGGCAAGGAAACGTACTTTCTCCGGCGTACGGTTATCCATCTGCGTACTGCCATGCAACGGAATGGGCGGCAAATTCAACCGCGTAATCCCCATATCCTGTACAATCAGTGCATCCACACCGATGCGGTACAGCTCCCAAATCATCCTCTCCGTCTCTTTCAGCTCTTCTTCTTTCAGAATGGTATTGACCGTCACATAGATACGGACATTATACAGATGGGCATGCTCCACCAAAGCGGCAATATCCTCCAAAGAGTTGACAGCAGCCGCACGCGCACCGAACTTGGGTGCACCGATGTATACCGCATCTGCCCCATGATTCACTGCTTCTATGCCACACTCCAAATTCTTGGCAGGAGCCAGCAGCTCTATTTTACGTTGCTTTATCATCGTTTAGTTACGAGTAACTCACCCTATTTCATTAATATTATACGGCGTCTCCTGATATACAAAATAATTCAGCCAATTGGAGAACAACAGATTGGCATGGGCACGCCAACGCACCAGCACTCCTTTGTCCGGGTCATCGTCCACATAGTAGTTACGGGGTATCTCAATGGGCAGGCCCTTATTCAAGTCACGGCGATACTCTGTATCCAATGTCAGCGGGGAGTATTCCGAATGGCCGGTCACGAAGAACTCACGCCCTCCACGGGCCACCGCCATATATACACCAGCATCCTCCGACTCGGAAAGCAGCGTCAATTCCGGAACCTTCTGTATATCTTCCCGGCGCACTTCCGTGTGGCGGCTATGCGGCACATAGAACATATCATCAAATCCACGGAAAATGGGATGCAACGGTTGCAAGGTACGATGTTCAAAGATACCGAACATCTTCTTATCCAGTGCATACTTCGGCACTCCATAATGATGATAGAGCCCTGCCTGCGCCGCCCAGCAGATGTAGAGCGTAGAGGTGACATGCGTACGCGCCCAGTCGAAGATTTCAGTAATCTCATCCCAATAAGTCACCTCCTCAAAATCCATCTGCTCTACCGGAGCACCGGTGATAATCATGCCATCGTACTTTTCACCGCGCATCTTGTCGAAATCCGTATAGAATGTTTTCATGTGTTCTATCGGAGTGTTCTTGGAAGTATGGCTTTTTATCTTCATGAACGAGATTTCCACCTGAAGCGGAGTATTGGAAAGCAGACGCACCAGGTCCGTTTCCGTTGTAATCTTTAGCGGCATCAAGTTCAGAATCACGATACGCAGCGGACGGATATCCTGCTGGGTTGCCCGGGAATTGTCAATGACAAAAATATTCTCCTCTTTCAGCAACTCGATAGCGGGTAGTTTATCGGGTAAATTTAAAGGCATGAGTTTATATCTATGGTTTAACTTATTACTGTCTACGATTTTAGCGTGTAAAGTTAGGCAAAAAATCAGAGTGTGATAAATAAATTATAAAAGTTTTATCGATTTATCCCTCTTCATTTAACACGTTTAATTACATTTGTACCCGAAACCTATTAAAAGTTATTAAAAAATAAGATTAAAAAGCACTGCGGCATCAAGCGTGATACTGATAATTAGCATCCAAAAGCGTAAAAGACTTTTCCATACCGGTTATAGCTCTGCTAAATCCATATTTTTAAGACAAGGTTCATTGAGTATAATTGGGAAAGCGGAAAAACCGTTGCCCCACAATAATAATATAATGAAGAAACTTATTCTTGCAAGAGGAGTCTTGGCTGCCTCTTTATTCTGCTGCATGTCCTTAGGGAATACAGCTTGTGTGAACCGGATTGACGAAGAATCAGAAGCGGAAATCGAGGAAGGGACGACACCTATCACGTTCTCTATCAAAATGGAAAAGGCCAGTACCAAGGTCACAAACACCGCCTTTGAAAAAGGAGACAGAATGGGCTTGTTTGCAACCACTTCCTCCGGCTCCATCAAGGGAAAACGGTATATTGACAATCTGGCCCTGGAATATACGGAAGGCTCCACACTGGTTCCCAAAAAGACAGTATTCTATCCGGAAGGAGATGTGTCACTGGACTTTATCAGTTACCACCCTTACCAAACCGAAGGGGTAGCTGCCGGTACACCCGTTCTTCCCGTATCTGTGCAGATAGACCAGAGCAATGAGAAAAACCGCGCACAAAGTGACTTCTTGGTAGCTAAAGCGCAAGGAATCACCAGTAAAACCAAATCTGTAACCCTGGAGTTCCAACACAAGCTGTCCAAACTGGCAATCTCTCTGACACCCGACGCAAGCAACTCTGCCAATGATTTGCTGAAAGCCAATCCGCGTATCATCGCAACCGGGCTCAAGACCTCGGCCGATTATAATCTGGAAGACGGGACTTTCAGTAATCTTACGGGGACACAAGACATCATAGCCTCCGGCGAATGGAGCGTCAAAGACAACAAACTTACCGGCAAGGAATTCATCATCATACCCCAAACGATAAATGATGGCAAGCAATCCTTCATTATGGAGTGGAGCGGACGTATATACAGTTGTGCAATACCCGAAGTGGAAATGAGTAGCAGCACGCAATGTATCATTAACATATCAGCCATGCAGAGCAACAGCAACGTACTGAGCAGTTTTGCCGGAAAAATCAAGGAATGGAGCAGCCTCCCTCCCATCGACACCGACAATATGGAAGATTACACTGCCATACATATCTCCGCTCTCTCCTTTTCTCTTTCAAATGTGTACAGAATTTATCACGAAGGGATACCCATTGCAGAAGTCTGCAAGGAATATCTCAAATCAGCGTCATTGACTTCCAGAGCCGTTATAGCCTATCCCATAGGCGAAAATGAAAAGACCGACCTGAGCAATGGAGTCATCCTACAGCTTGCAGACCGTAAAGACACCATCTGCGGAGGAAGAATAAGCTGGAATACAGACGACTATGGATTTACCTACACTAAAGGGGAATATACCGGCATAGACAAGCTCTATATAGACAATAACCATAAGCTACTTCTGGATAAACCGGAAAACGCCATCAAAGTGAATGTGGCATGCTACACCCTTCGAGACATCAGAAAAGGAGTGTCTACCGAATACCCCATTGTCAAGATTGGAGCCCAATACTGGATGGGTAAAGAGCTCCATGCCACCACCTACCGTGACGGAGCTCCCTTGAAAAAACAGAGTGACTTGGGAACAGACAAAGCCGGATATTACAAGCCGGACAAATATGACATTTATTTTTACAATGGAGAATCCATACTGGCAGGAGAGCTGGCTCCCGAGGGCTGGAAAATTCCATCGGATGCAGACTGGGAACAGCTGAAAAACTACACCGGCAACGATGCCTCCATACTAAAAGCAGGAGAATGGCAGGCAATGGTATCCGGTGAAGTTGCCCCCGTCAACAACCATACCCGGTTCAATGCTTTCCCGGTAGGAATGTGGTACAACAAAGGACACAACAGCCCCAATAAAATGACCGCCTTTTGGAGTTGGGATCATACAAAGCATACCCTTTCGGAAAGCACCATTTATTTTCTCGGCGAAAGCGACGAGTTTGTATCAAGCACTGCCCATGTCACCGGTAAGCCCTACTATAAAGCTCTTTCCATCCGCTGTATAAAAGAATAGCCGGCAATTTCGGCATTTCTCATTTCTTTTTTGTATTTTTGTTCCCAATGTGCAAGATTTTTGCCAATCGGACAAAGATAACGAAAGAGAAATGAGAGTAATCGACCTGATAAACAGTAACGAAAAAACAGCTTTTTCCTTTGAAATATTGCCACCACTGAAAGGTACGGGCATCGAAAAGCTGTATCAAACCATAGATACGTTACGGGAATTCGACCCCAAATACATCAACATCACCACGCACCGCAGCGAGTACGTGTACAAAGACCTCGGCAACGGATTGTTCCAGCGAAACCGCCTGCGCCGCCGCCCCGGCACCGTAGCCGTAGCTGCTGCCATCCAGAACAAGTACAACATCACCATGGTGCCGCACATCCTTTGCAGCGGCTTCACCCGCGAGGAGACGGAGTACGTGCTGCTCGACCTGCAATTCCTCGGCATCACCGACCTGCTGGTGCTTCGTGGCGACAAGGCAAAGCACGAATCCTCTTTTATCCCCGTGGGCAACGGTTACCACCACGCCGTCGAACTACAAGAGCAAATCAACAACTTCAATAAAGGTATTTTTGTGGACGGCTCCGAGATGAAAGTTACCAATACCCCGTTTTCATACGGTGTGGCGTGCTATCCGGAAAAGCATGAAGAAGCCCCCAACATGGATACAGACATCTACTGGCTGAAGAAGAAAATGGAAATGGGTGCAGAGTATGCCGTGACCCAGCTCTTCTACGACAACCGGAAATATTTCGACTTCGTGGAACGCGCCCGCCAAGCCGGTGTCACCATCCCGATTATCCCGGGCATCAAGCCCTTCAAGAAGCTGTCACAACTCAGCATGATACCCAAGACGTTCAAGGTAGATTTGCCCGAGGAACTGACCCAAGAGGTTCTGAAGTGCAACACCGATGCGGAAGCTCAGCAAGTGGGTATCGAATGGTGCGTGCAGCAGTGCAAAGAGCTGATAGCCCATGGCGTCCCAAGCCTCCACTTCTACTCGGTAGGAGCCACAGACAGCATCAGGGAAGTAGCCAAACAAATCTACTAAACAATGGACAATCAACAGTTGACAATTGACAACTGGCAGTGTCACAAGTAATAACTTATAACTAATTAACCCGTGTTCAGTTTCAAGGACATAATAGGCCAAGAGGCAGCCAAACAAAGGCTGATACAAGAAGTGCAGGAAGGACGTATCCCCCACGCACAACTCTTCTGTGGCCCTGCCGGAGTAGGAAAACTCCCATTGGCACTTGCCTATGCCCGCTACATCTGCTGTCCCAACCGGACGAAAACCGATGCCTGCGGTACTTGTCCCTCCTGCGTGAAATGGAACAAGTTGGTGCACCCGGACGTACACTTCGTATACCCTATCGTCAAGAGTGCCAAAGGGAAAAAGGAAGTCTGCGACGACTATATCGCCAACTGGCGGCACCTGCTGCTGAACAGCCCCTACTTCGGACTGAACCATTGGCTGAACGAGATGGATGCCGAAAACGGACAAGCCATCATCTATGCCAAGGAAAGCGACGAGATAACCCGCAAGCTGAGTCTGAAATCCAGTGAAGGAGGTTACAAAGTCACCATCGTATGGCTACCCGAAAAGCTGCATGAAGTATGCGCCAACAAGCTGCTGAAACTGCTGGAAGAGCCACCCGAGAAAACGATATTCCTCCTCATCTCCGAAGCTCCGGAAATGATACTGCCCACCATCCTCAGCCGCACGCAGCGCTTCAACATTCCCAAGATTGAAGAAGCCGACATAGCCGAAGCCCTGCAGCAGAAGTACGGAGTGCAGCCCCGCGACAGCGAGACGATAGCCCATCTGGCAAACGGAGACTTCATCAAAGCATTGGAGACCATCCATCTGAACGAAGAGAACGAACTGTTCTTCAACCTCTTTGTCAGCCTGATGCGACTCTCCTACCAGCGCAAGATACGGGAAATGAAACAATGGAGCGAGCAGCTTGCTGCCATGGGACGCGAACGGCAGAAGAACTTCCTGGACTACTGCCAGCGCATGACCCGCGAGAACTTCATCTACAACCTGCACCGCAAGGAGATGAACTACATGACGCTGCCCGAACAGAACTTCGCCACCCGTTTCGCCCCCTTTGTCAACGAACGGAACGTCATGGGTATCATGGACGAACTAAGTGAAGCGCAACGCCACATCGAGCAGAACGTAAACGCCCGCATGGTGTTTTTCGACTTCTCTCTCAAAATGATTGTTTTATTGAAACAATGAAAAGTGGCAAAATAATGAAATGCAAAGTATCAAATCGTAAATAGTAAATAGTCAAATAGTAAATAGTCAAATAGTAAATAAATAGATGATGGAATTTAAACTACATAACGGAAGCGGAGGTCTCTGCTGCAAGAGTTGCGGCAGGCAGGACAAGCAACTGAACACCTACGACTGGCTGGCAGACATTCCGGGCAATGCCGATGAGAGCGAGCTGGTAGAGGTTCAGTTCAAGAATACCCGCAAGGGATATTTCCGCAACAGCAACAAGATACCTCTGGAGAAAGGCGACATCGTAGCCGTAGAAGCCACCCCCGGACATGATATCGGTGTGGTGACCCTGACCGGACGTCTCGTGCCGCTGCAAATGAAGAAAGCCAATATCAAGTCTGAGGCAGACATCAAACGCATCTACCGCAAGGCGAAGCCTGTGGATATGGAGAAGTACAACGAGGCAAAAGCCCGTGAACACTCCACCATGATACGCTCGCGTCAGATAGCCCTGGACCTCAACCTCAACATGAAGATTGGAGACGTGGAATATCAGGGAGACGGCAACAAGGCCATCTTCTACTACATAGCCGACGAACGGGTGGACTTCCGCCAGCTCATCAAGGTACTTGCCGACGCTTTCCGCGTGCGTATCGAGATGAAACAGATTGGTGCCCGCCAGGAAGCCGGACGCATCGGCGGTATCGGTCCCTGCGGACGCGAGCTGTGCTGCGCCACCTGGATGACCTCCTTCGTATCGGTATCCACCAGCGCGGCGCGCTTCCAGGACATTTCACTGAATCCGCAGAAGCTTGCCGGACAATGCGCCAAACTGAAGTGCTGCCTCAACTACGAAGTAGACTGCTACGTGGAAGCACAGAAACGCCTGCCCTCACGCGAGATTACCTTAGAGACCAAAGACGGTGAGTTCTTCTTCTTCAAAGCCGACATTCTGAGCAACCAGATAACCTACTCAAGCGACAAGAACATCCCCGCCAACCTGGTGACCATCAGCGGCAGACGCGCCTTCGAGATTATCGGTTTGAACAGACGTGGCATCAAGCCCGACAGCCTGATAGAAGAAACCCATCGTTCCGAACCCAAAAAACCGGTGGACTTGCTGGAACAAGAGAGCCTCACCCGCTTTGACCGCAGCCGGAAAGGCAAGAGTGGCAGTGACGGCAACGGTGGCGAGAACAGCAACAACAGCCGTAACAAGAGAAAGAAAAAGAGTGGAAACGGTCGTCCGCAAGGAGGTGAGCAGCAGGGTGCTCCGCAATCCAACAACCAGAGAGAACAATCCAGGCAAGACCGGCAACCGAGACAGAAACAAGACCGGCAAGCACCCAAACAAGGTGAACAGCAACAAGGCGAACGTCAACAACGGAACAATAACAACCGTCGTCCGCCCCGTAACAATAAGCCCAAACCTCAAGGTGAAAGACCTGCCCAAAATGACAAACCGGCTCAAGAATAGGAATCTCTGCCTGAAAGGTATCATACTACTGTTTGTCGCAAGCCTGCTGAGCGCTTGCGACAAACAGACTGTATACCATTCCTTCCAATCCCTTCCCACCGAAGGCTGGCTGCGCGAAGACACGCTCTCTTTCGACGTGAAGGTCACCGACTCACTGACCTACTACAAACTGTCTTTGGAAGTTCGTAACCGAAGCAACTACCCCTATCAGAATCTACCTCTATCCATCTGCTACACCACCGCAGATTCCATTCCGTCACCCACGGACACCATACAGCTAATCCTCGCGGACAAAGAAGGAATCTGGAAAGGTGACGGCTGGGGAGGTCTCTATCAGACTGCCGTCTCCGCAGGAAGCGTTCGAATCGGCAAACCCGGCACCTACCTCTTTAAAGTGGCCTATACGCTACCGGACGAAAGGCTGCAAGGAATCAATGACATCGGCATCAAACTGAAGAGATAGGAACTCCCTATTGTTCTTTATTACCTTCTTCTAACAACCACCTCAGTCTCCCACTCACGTCTCCTTGAAGCGGAAACGGGCGGGGTATCATAACTTGCCCTCTTACCTCGTAGCGTTACGTCTTTTACGCCAGGATGTAACGACCGTTACACCAGCATGTAAAGGGCATTACAATATAGCGTAAAAGTCGTTACGATACAGCGTAAAGGACGTTACAATGCGATGTAACGGCCGTTACATTACGATGTAAACAATGTGTAAATGCAATGTAATGATAATCAAGTCCATTCGTATGTCCCACAAGGAAACGGTCATAACTAAATTCGGCGATTACGTCCCGCATCAATCCGCAGAAAGATAAACAGCAGGATTGTGAATCCCCAGAGAGAAGAACCTCCGTAACTGAAGAAAGGCAACGGGATACCGATGACGGGGGTCAGCCCCAGCACCATGCCTATATTGATGAATAGATGGAACAAGAATATACTAAGCACAGAATAACCATACACCCGGCCAAAGGGAGATTGCTGCCGCTCGGCCACGACAATCAGCCGTAAAATAAGAATAAGGAACAGTAACAGTACAGCCGTAGACCCTACGAATCCTTCCTCCTCACCCACGGTGCAAAAAATGAAGTCTGTATCTTGCTCCGGCACATACTTCAGCTTTGTCTGCGTACCATTCAAGAAACCTTTGCCGGTCAGCCCCCCGGAGCCGATGGCTATCTTCGACTGGTTCACGTTATAGCCGGCACCAGCAAGGTCCTCTTCCATACCAAGCACCACCTTGATACGTATCTGTTGATGGGGCTCCAGCACTTTATTGAAGAAGTAGTCGCTGGAGTAGAGGAAACCTATCGAACCCAAAGCAAACAGCCCAATCAGAAAATAAGATAAATGGCGCTCGCTTAAAGAAAGAAAGACAAGATACCCGACAACAAGTGCACAAAGCCCCCACTGCACCCACACCAAGTTGAAGGGTACCACGTATTCCGAAATCAGATAAGCCACGAGCAGCACTCCCAGCGAACCGCCGATAATATTCCGTGTGGGTTCCCAGCGCTTTTTATAAACCCACACCATACCTCCGGCAAAGAGCAGTACCATCAGCAGTACGGCAAATTCTCCGATAGGCGTCGGTGTATCGGCAATCATCACCGCATCAAAACGGATGCCCACCACAAAGTAGGCCACTGCACATATACCCGAGAACAGTACCACGCCCGGCATTCCCTCCCGATAAAGCATCAGGAAAAATGCAGAGTACACCAATGCCGAACCCGTCTCCCGCTGTAGGATAATCAGCAACATGGGGAAGAGAATCAGGAAAGCCAACATAAGGGAGCTTTTCCAATTCTTCATCGTAAACGAGTAGGCGCTCATATACTTGGCAAGCGCCAGCGCCGTGGCAAACTTGGCAAACTCCGCCGGCTGCAAACTGACCGGCCCCAGGATGAGCCACGACCGCGACCCTTTCGTGTCGGGCGCAATGAATATCGTGACAATCAGCAACAGCATCAGCCCTATATATATAAGGTAGGAGAACATGTCATAGAGGGAATCATCCAGCATCAGCAGCACAAACCCCAGCCCGAAGGAACATATAATCCAGACAAACTGCTTGCCGGCACGCGTAGAGAAGTCCAGAAAGTCACGGTCACCATAATCATAACTCGCCCCACAGACACTGAACCAGCCGAATACAATCAGCAGCAGGTAAACGACAATCGTCACCCAGTCCAATGATTTCCATATGCTATCTCTCCTTGTCACCAATTTATTTACGATTTTACGATTTACTATTTACTATTGAAGTCACTCACCGTTCATCCCTAACCCCTAATCCTTAATCCCTAATCATCATCTCTCCTCATCTCCGTAAAGTATCACCCGGTTACTGAATTCTTCCGCCCGTATCTCATTCTCGGGCGACAGCTTTCCATGCAGATACTGGTCCATCATCATGGCACCGATAGGTACGCCATACGTGGCACCGAAACCACCGTTCTCCACATAGACGGCAATGGCTATCTTAGGGTTGTCCATCGGGGCAAAGCCCATAAAGACAGAATGGTCCTTGCCGCGGTTCTGTGCCGTGCCCGTCTTTCCGCAGACCTCCACACCCGGCAGGATGGCTCCCGCCATGCGGCAAGTGGCGCTACCCGTACTTCCGTCTACAGCGGCACGCATGCCTTTCACCACCATTTCATAATATTCGCGGTCGATGGTGGGATAACGGGGATTGCGATAGATGCTGTCCAGTTCATTGTCTTCTATCTCCTTCACGATGTGCGGAGTAATGAAATGCCCCCGGTTGGCAATGGTGGCACCCAGATTGGCTATCTGCAACGGGGTGGCAAGAATCTCTCCCTGCCCGATGGAGATACTAATCACCGTCAGACCGTTCCACGAACCCCGATAGGGCTTGTCGTAGAACTTTGCATTCGGTATCAGTCCACGCTGTTCGCCGGGGAGGTCGGTACCGAGCCGATAGCCGAAGCCCTGCGATACCATGTGGTCTTTCCATACGGTAATGGCATTCTGCGGCGAACCGTATTTTTTATCACCGAACATGCGATACAATCCCCAACAGAAATAGGAATTACAAGAGGTAGCGATGGCAGGAATCAGCGACAGAGGCGAACCATGTCCGTGACATCCCACATGAAGGCCTTTATGATTGAAGCCATGCGCACAAGGGAAAGTCGGATAATCTTCGTGGATAATCCCTTCCTGAAGGAAGGTCAGCGCCTGCGCCGTCTTGAAGGTGGAGCCCGGCGGATAAGCTCCCATGATGGCACGGTTCAGCAAAGGCTTCCGCTTGTCCATCTGCAGCAGACGGTGGTTCTTTCCCCGCTGGCGCCCTATCATCAGATGAGGGTCAAAGGTAGGCGAGGAAACCATACATAGTATCTCACCCGTAGCCGGTTCGATGGCCACAATGGCACCGATTTTGTGTTGAAGCAGCCGTTCGCCCAACATCTGGAGGTCAATGTCGATGCCCAACGTCAGGTTCTTGCCGGGTACGGAGGAACGGTCCAACTGTCCGTCCATGTAGTGTCCCTGGATGCGCCCGTGAGCGTCACGAAGCAGAATCTCCACCCCCTTCTCTCCACGCAGATACTTTTCATAGGATTTCTCGATGCCTTGCTTGCCTATATAGTCTCCGCGAATATAATAGTCATCGTTCTCAATGTCTTTCTTGGACACTTCGCCGATGTCTCCCAGCAAATGGCCGGCAGAGTTATAGGTATATTGGCGGATAGTACGCCGCTGAATATAGAAACCTGGAAATTTGAACAGCTTCTCCTGAAACACACCGCACTCTTCGGCAGAAAGCTGCGTCATGAACACCTGATGGGTGTATTTGGAATAACCGGGGTTCATCCAGCGGTTCTTGACGTCCTTCATCCGTTTGTCAAACTGTTCACGGGTAATGTTCAAGGCACTGCAAAGGTCGAGTGTATCCAGCTGCGTCACCTCCCGAGGCACAAACGTAATATCATAGGCAGGCTGGTTAAACACGAGCAACTTACCGTTACGGTCGTAGATAGCCCCCCGTGATGGATATTGTATCTTGTTCAGAAAAGCGTTGCTGTCCGCGTTTTTCTTGTAGTCATCAGTCATGATTTGCAGGTCGAACAGCCGGAACACGTAAATAAGAACGATGACAATAGCCGCCGCTCCAATTACATATTTCCGCTTTTCCAGTGTATAGTCTTTCATCAATTCCTAATCCTTAATCCCTTTATCCTTTCTTTCTTATTCCCTCAACAGCCATAATGCAGGTCACAGTAAGCAGGGTACTTGCCGCAATTCTCAACAACAGCGTACCAATATGGGCAAAAGAGAAGAATTCGAGGGTAAGCAACAAGCCGTGATGTATCAGCACACTCACAACCAGATATTTCAGGAAAGGAAGAATCCCCATTGTACGGATGGCCGGAACCAGTGTATCCAGCGTGTCACGAGGCACGAACAGCCGCAGGAAAGTGGGGCGCAAGAAAGCTAGCAACACCGTAGCGGCAGCGTTCATCCCCGGTGTGTCGGAAAAGACGTCGACAGCCAGCCCTAAAAAGAATGCCCACAACATCAACGCATTGCGGGGAGTGTCCGACTCAAACTTCAGTATCAAGTAGATATACAGAAATGGAGTGGCATATCCTGCAATATGCACATTGTTCAATATCAGCACCTGCAACAGTACCAAGCCTATGAACCATCCTATTTTATGCAGATAATTAATTAACAACGCTAATGAGTTATAAGTTACGAGTTACAAGTTATTGAGTGTATAAGTTATAAGATATAAAGATGATTAATCCCTAATCCTTAACCCCTAATCCCTAATTTCTTAGTCACTTCTCGTCTGCCCTCGACTCCAATGCCTTTTGTTCATCCTGCCCGTTGCGGGAAATGACGCGCACATTGCTCACCTTTCCAAAGTCCGTAGCCAGCTTTATCTTCAACAGATACGAAAGCCCGTCGTGCGAGTCAGACATGTCATCCACCGTCCCCACCATGACACCTTCTGGAAACACGGTGGAATAGCCGCTGGTCACTACTGTATCTCCCAGATTGAATTCGGCATGCCGGGGCAAATCCTTCAGATAGGCAAAACGGGAATTACCTCCCTCCCACTTCAAATAACCGAAATAATCACTGCCCACAATCTTACAGCTGATGCTCGACTTGCTGTTCAGCAACGGAATGACCAACGAGTAATGGGGAGAGGTCTTATACACAATACCCACCACGCCATTGGCATCTACAACTCCCATCTCAGGACGGATACCTTCTGTTGTTCCACGGTCTAAAGTGATATAATTGTCAGCCTTGTTCAAGCTGTTCTTTATGACATTCGCCTTGAATATCTGATACTCCGTAGGAGCAAGCCGTTCCATGCTGTACAACCTGGCGGAGTCCAATCCTTTCTCCTTCAGGACATTTTCCAGAAACGAAAGCCGCTGCTCCAGCCACATGTTGCGGTCGAGCAGGTCTTCGTTGGCCGTCTTCAAGTGGAAATAGGAAGTGATGCCACCCGATATTTCATAAACCTTCCCCGCCACGCCATTGGCAGAGGTGAAATACACACTCTGCTGGTAATGATTAAAGCGAAATAATAAAATAAAACTGGCAACCTCTAACAGAAGAAAGAGGAACCAGTAATTATATTTAATGAGAAAGTTTAATAAATTTCGCATTACCGCATCAAGAATGAGAAGCGGTCAACGTTCTTCAATGCCACGCCCGTACCTTTGGCAACGGCATGCAAGGGGTCTTCCGCAATGTGGAACGGTATGTTTATTTTATCAGTCAGACGCTTATCCAGTCCACGAAGCAATGCACCGCCACCGGCAAGATAGATACCGTTGTGAACGATGTCGGCATACAATTCGGGAGGCGTATTTTCCAATGCGCTCAAGATGGCTGTCTCAATCTTAGAGATAGACTTCTCCAAGCAATGCGCCACTTCCTGATAGCATACCGGCACTTCCATGGGCAATGCCGTGATGCGGTTCGGACCATGAACGATATAGTCTTCAGGAGCATCCTCACCGAGTTCCGTCAAGGCAGCACCCACATTAATCTTAATACGCTCAGCCATACGCTCGCTGACCTTCACGTTGTGCTGGCGGCTCATGTATTCCTGAATATCGGCAGTCAGGTCGTCACCGGCAATGCGGATGGAATTGTTACTTACGATACCTCCCAAAGAGATTACGGCAATTTCCGTAGAACCACCACCTATGTCAACAATCATGTTGCCTTCGGGAGCCTCTACATCGATACCGATACCGATGGCAGCAGCCATCGGCTCGAAAATCAAATAAACGTCGCGCCCGCCGGCATGCTCGGCAGAGTCGCGCACGGCACGCAGCTCCACTTCGGTACTGCCCGAAGGAACACCAATCACCATGCGGAGTGACGGAGAGAAAAGACGGTTACGGTTGTTCACCATCTTGATAAGTCCACGTATCATCTGCTCGCAGGCATAGAAGTCGGCAATCACACCATCGCGCAACGGACGGATGGTACGTATGTTTTCGTGGGTCTTTTCGTGCATCATCTTTGCCTTGTCACCCACGGCAATCATCTTATCGGTACGACGGTCCAAAGCCACCACCGAAGGCTCATCCACCACAATCTTGCCATTCGTGGTGATGATGGTATTGGCTGTGCCAAGGTCCATCGCTATTTCTTGTGTAAAGGAGAATAATCCCATTAATATTTACGATTTAACTATTTACGATTTACGATTGATATTCCTCTTGTTTACAATTTGAGATTCAGACTTACGATGTAACTTCAATCGTAAATCGTAAATCGTCAAATCGTAAATCCGAATTAGTGTTTAAAGTGACGGAATCCCGTAGTCACCATGGCAATGCCATGCTCGTTGCAATATTCAAACGAGAGTTCATCCTTGATACTTCCACCCGGCTGGATGACGGCTGTTACGCCTTCATTGCCGGCAATTTCCACGCAGTCGGGGAAAGGGAAGAATGCGTCACTTGCCATTACAGCGCCATTCAAGTCGAAACCGAAGTTTTTGGCTTTCTCGATAGCCTGCTTCAAAGCATCCACACGGCTGGTCTGACCTACACCACTTGCCAACAACTGCTTTCCTTTTGCCAGCACAATGGCATTCGACTTACTGTTCTTCACAATCTTGTTTGCAAAGAGCATATCCTCAATTTCCTGTGCAGTGGGAGCCTTCGTAGTTACAGTCTTCAATTCTTCAGGAGTTTCCACCTTAAGGTCGCGGTCCTGAACCAATACGCCATTCAGCAAAGAACGGAACTGCTTCTTAGGCAGAGCTGCCGGCTTGCGGACCAGGATAATACGGTTCTTCTTCTGACCGAGGATTTCCAACGCATCCACATCATAATCGGGAGCGATAATCACCTCAAAGAAAATTTTATTGATTTCTTCGGCAGCAGCCTTGTCAATCACGGCATTAGTGATGAGCACACCACCAAAAGCGGATACCGGGTCACCGGCAAGCGCATCGTTCCATGCTTCGAGCACAGTGGGACGTGAAGCCAGTCCACAAGCATTATTATGCTTCAGGATAGCGAAAGTCGTATCCTTGAATTCGTCAATCAAGTCAACGGCAGCATTGATGTCGAGCAGGTTGTTATAAGAGATTTCCGGTAAAAAAGCGTGGACGCAGACGGCGCAGCACAACGGAGCGTTTTGAGCGCATTCCTATCGCGCTGCGCGGTTCGATTTTGATTTGCGGGCAGCAAGACTGGCAAATGCTGCTGCCGACAAGCCTCCAAACAGAGTTTACGTCGGCAGAACTTGCCGCCGAGGCACAAATACCTCGGAAAACGGCGCAAACAGCTCTTCGGGTGCTGTCAAGGGTCGGCGCCGTACATCTCACAGGGAAGCGCGGAAGAATGAACTTGTACGGCAGCAAGCCCGTACAGGTGTCGGAATGAAGCCAAACTGTTTCGGCTTGCAGCCGAACCGAATAAACTGACAGTTAGGTGGATTTAAATGTCATGCTTGCCGCTGAGGCAGCTGTTCAAACCACACTAAAAGAGGTCGAGTGAATATGCAGACACTGGAAGAAAAACTGGGCTATCATTTTCAGAACATCGCCCTGTTGGAGAACGCACTGACCCACAGCTCCTATGCCAACGAGCACAAAGCCGCCGGGCTGGAGAGCAACGAGCGGCTGGAATTTCTGGGCGACTCCGTGCTGGGCATGGTCGTGGCAGACTACCTCTACCGCAACTGCCCCACTCTGCCCGAGGGTGACCTGACCCGGCTGCGCGCCGGTCTGGTCTGCGAGGGCAATCTGGTCGTGGTGGCTAAGGAGCTGGACTTGGGCAGCTATCTGAAGCTGGGCAAGGGCGAGGAGTTGGGGGGCGGACGCCACCGC
>ENA-OUQH01000872-OUQH01000872.1-human-gut-metagenome-genome-assembly--contig:-NODE-872-length-21205-cov-8.004634_pt1 | contig 21205 bp, 24 predicted proteins | sample MGYA00237948_ERZ548828 | MGnify/ENA primary metagenome ERZ548828 (study PRJEB26490, sample SAMN05194711) | human gut metagenome | biome: terrestrial biome; feature: human-associated habitat; material...
GAAGCCTGCCGCATGGGAATTGCGGCGTTGTTGTACCGCGTTCGGAAAAAACCGGAATACCTTCCAGCGCACCCCGCGCCCGCTTTAGCCTGCAAGCGGTGCGGCAGCGTCAAACACTTGCACAATGCAGACGGCGCGCAGAACGCATTCTGCGGGCAATGCGGACAGGCTATTGACTGGACGGATGCGGCGGAAACGGACGCATAAAAAAGCCGCCGACGTTTTCGCAGAACGTCGGCGGTGCTTGCCTCGGAAAAGACAAGGTTACTCATACCTTATATATAATATCACGTTCCGGGGCGATATGCAAGCGAAAAGCGGCGGGAAACCGCTATTTTCGGGCTTGTATGGGATAGTAACTTAACGACCACAGAGCCGCCGGAGGTAAAGGCATGAAAACAATCTATCGGGAAAAGCGCTACTACTGCGGGGAGTACCTCGACGTATATATTTTTCCTACATATCGGCAATCGAACGGACGGCGCAGCCGGAGCAAGCCGACAACCGCAGCACAGAAGAAATTAAATCAGCGCCACAGGGAAGAAAAACTTGTCAGACTGCTTCACGCGAACTTCACGCCGGATGATCTTGAAATTCACCTGACATATACCGTCCAGCCGGAAAGCGAAGAAGAAGCTGCCCGCAATGCCCGCAATTACATACGTCGCATTCAGCGGATGCGGAAGAAAGCCGGATTGCCGCCGCTGAAATACATCGTCGTGACAGAACGCGGCGGAAAGGCCGGGCGTTATCATCATCACATCACGATCAACGGCGGGTTAGATCGTGACGCGGTGGAGGCGGCTTGGGGCTTGGGCTACGCAAACAGCCGCCGCCTGCAATTCACGGAAACAGGGCTTGCCGGTCTTGGACATTACATCGTCAAAAAGCCCGTCGGAAAAAAGGCTTGGAATGCGTCAAAGAATCTGATTGACCCTGACCCGAAAACACGTGACGGACGCATTTCCGGCAGGCGGGCGGAAGAACTCGCACGGGACACGACCAACAACGCCGAATATGAAAAGCTGTACCCCGGATATTTCCTTGCGGAAGCTGGCGCATTTCATAACGACGTGAACGGCGGACGGTATATCGTCGCCCGGTTTTACCGCCGGGACGGTAAATTTATAAAGCCACAGCGAAAAACAAAAACGAATCGGAGGCGGAAAGAATGACGGTAAACGAATTTGCACAGGATGTCCACAAAAACGCCGTTGCGCACGGTTGGTATGATGCGCCTATCACGTTCCCGGAAGTCGCGGTTATGATACACGCTGAAATCTCGGAAGCCGTGGAAGAATGGCGGAGCGGAAACCCGGTTATCTACGGCACGTGCGCGTTGTCGCCGGAGAATTGCAAGTTTTCAAAAATCTGCGATAACGTCGGGCATCCTTCGGGCGCTGATACGGCGGGAAACTGCAAGCCGGAGGGCGTTGCGGTCGAACTCTGCGATGCGGTCATGCGCATCATGGATTTCCTTGCGTTCATGGGCGTAGACATTGAAGCCGTGCTTATGGCAAAGCACGAATACAACAAAGGGCGCGAATACCGGCACGGCGGAAAGCGCGCATAAGGAGGCGGGCTATGATTAACTATTTCGACGCAGCGGAAAACACGCTGCGATCACGTTCAATGCTTGAAAAGGCATTGAAAAACCTGATGCGGCGGCAGGAAAGAATCATGCGCCACAATGCGCCGTCTGGCTATCCGTCGTTAGATACGTCGAAGCCGTACACAAGCACGAAAAGTGTAAACGATGCGCTGACAGATTGCATTGAGATTGCCGAAGTTGCACGGGAGATCAACTGCACAAAAGACAAGATCGACGAAATCGACAGCGTATTGCAGCAGCTTGACCCGCAAGACGCGGAATTACTGCGCCTATGGTACATAGAGCGGAAAAGCAAAGAAGAAATTGCCGCACAGGTGAACTATGCGTCGCGCACGTCAATCTACGATTTGCGCAATAAAGCCGTTGCGGGCTTTGCTGTGCTGTACTTCGGTGCGGATGCTGGGGCGCTGCTCTGACCGCGCCGGACGCTTTTGAAAAAAGTCTGAACAGAAAGTTTCGGAAATCCGTGCTATGCTGATAGCCGTAAAGGGAGGTCGAGGAAACCTCGCCGCCGTGCGCCTTGCGCTTATGCGCAGGGCGTTCCCTTTACCCTTTTGCAAGGAGGCAGCGGAATGAAAGCATTTGCAAAAGCATTCTACGAATCGGCAGCATGGCGGCGGACGCGGGCGTACATCCTGAAACGCGACGCGGGGCTATGCGTCAGGTGCGGCGCGCCCGGTTGCATCGTCCATCACAAGACGGAATTAACGCCGCGAAACATAGACGACCCCATGATTACGCTGAACGAAGATAATCTTGAAACCGTCTGCCGGACGTGTCACGCGATCATTCACGAAGGAATGCCGCCGCTTGCAGACGGTCTTGCTTTTGATGCAGACGGAAACGTTATCGAATCCGCAATATCCCCCCCGGTGCGCCGCTGAAAATTTCCGGCGGCGTAACCGCGCTTCACCCACGTTTAGAACCGCCCCGGTCGCGCACATGAGGGGGGGTAACGCAAAATTCAGGAGGTGGCATACATTATATGGCGGAAGAAAAAAAGACATACGAAGATATGTCAAACCCTGAAAAAATTGACGCGAAAAAGCGGAAAATTAAAAAACTTTTCCGTGATTTACCCACAGAAAAGAAGCAATTCGCGGAGGGCTTAATCAATCAATTCGCAGTCACGTCGGTTACGCTGGAACGCCTTGCCGACGCGATCAACAACGGCGATCTTATCGAAGATTTTGTGCAGGGCGCACAGAAAATGCGTCGGGAGTCCCCCGCCCTACGCGCCTATAACACGACGATCAAATCGTTTTCGACGCTGACAAATCAGCTTATCAACCTGCTGCCGGAAAAGGAAAAGAAAACGGCGGGCGATGAACTGATGCAGTTTATTACGAAGCCGAAAGCGGCGGGCAGATAATGAACTATGTGCGCGAATACTGGGGGCGGATTTCAAGCGGCGAGATCGTCACAAGCCGCCGCGTCAAAGCTGTTTACGGGCGGCTGATGCAGGAAATGGACGCGCCCTCGGATGATTCGGCGTACTATTTCGACGAAGAAACCGGGGAACGCCCGATTTTGTTCATTGAGCAATTCTGCAAGCAGTCACAGGGTACACTCGGCGCGGCGTTGAAGCTGGAATTATTTCAAAAGGCGTTCATTCAGACGCTATTCGGTTGGCTTGAAAAAGATACGGGATACCGGCGATTCCGCGAAACGCTGCTTTTGGTCGCCCGAAAGAACGGCAAAACGACGCTGCTTGCGGCTATCGCGCTGTATCTGCTTGTCGCGGACTATGAGGGCGCGGCGGAAATCTATTCCGTAGCGACGAAAAAAGATCAGGCAAAAAAGACGCTGACCGAAGCCGTCAACATGGTCAAGCAGTCGCCGGAACTGCGCGCGATCATCAAAAAGCGCCGGAACGATATTTACTTTCCGGCGACGGCATCCATCTTTGAAGCCCTCGCGTCGGATTCCAACACGCTTGACGGTCTAAACTCCCACGCGGTTATCATCGACGAATTGCACGCCATTCGTGACCGCAATTTGTACGAAGTTATGAAGCAATCGACCTCCAGCCGCCGACAGCCCATCGTGATTATGATTACCACATCCGGCACGGTACGCGAATCCGTGTTTGATAACATTTACGAATTGGCGTGCAACATAGCCGACGGCAAGATAACGGAAGATACGTTTTTGCCGGTGCTGTATGAACTGGATGACCGCGCCGAATGGACAGACCCGCAAGCGTGGATAAAGGCGAATCCGGGACTCGGCACGATCAAGCGTTATTCTACACTGGCATCATTCGTCGAGCGGGCAAAGAAGAACCCGGAAGATTTACCCGGCGTTCTCTGCAAGGATTTCAACGTAAAATCCGTGACAGCGGCGGCGTGGTTAAGCTACGACGAAGTAAAGAGCGACGCGACGTTCACGATGCAGGACGTGTATAACACGTACGCAATCGGCGGTTGTGACCTATCCGCGACAACTGACTTGACGTGCGCGACGCTCCTGATTCGCAAATCCGGGGATGACCCGCAAATTTACGTTTTACAGCATTACTTTTTACCGGCGAAGAAGCTGGAAATGCTGGACGAACACAACACGCAGGAAGCGCCATATAAAACATGGGCTGACCGTGGATTGCTGACGGTCTGCGACGGCGTGCGCGTGGACTATTCCGACGTGACGGCGTGGTTCTGTCAGATGCGTGACGAATACAAGATCGACACGTACAAAGTCGGATATGACCGCGCCCTCGCGGGTTACTGGGTCGATGAAATGACATCCAACGGCTTTGAAATGGTCGCCGTTGCGCAGGGTCCGTTTACATGGTCGCAGCCGATGCGCGAAATGGGCGCAGCATTCGCAGACAAAAAAGTGAATTACAACAAAAATCCCGTTTTGCTTTGGTGTCTGACGAACACGGCAGTCAAGAAAAGCGGGGTCAACAATATCCAGCCCGTAAAGATTTCCGACAAGCGCCGCATTGACGGCGCGGTTTCGCTCCTGAATGCGTGGGTCATCTATGTGCGGGATTTCGAGGACTATATGTATTTGGTGGGGTGACAACATGGCAGAAAAACGAGGGCTATTTCAGTCGATCTTCGGGAAGAAGCAGCAAAGCGACAAGGATTTTCATGCGTACAAGCTGCTTAGTTCGTGGGAATCGACCTTTTCGCCGTATTCCGGCAATATGTGGGATATTAACACGGTTCGTTCCGCCGTGGACGCATTCGCCCGCCGCGCATCGACCGCGCAGCCGCGCCACGTCCGGCAGTCCCCGGAAACGACGGTATCCGTCAATGACTACGTTGACCGCATCTTGCAGTATCAGCCGAATCCGTACATGACGGCGGCTGATTTTTATTACAAGCTGGCGGCACAATACAAGGTCTACAACAACGCCGTCGCATATCCCGTCTTTGACAGTCAACGGCGGCTTGTGGCGATCTATCCCATCAACGCGCAGTATTTTGAACTGCTTGAATATATGGGAACGCTGTATTGCCGGTTCAAATTCGCAACGGGCGCGTCGTATATCTGCGAGTATTCCCGCATTATCCACATCCGCAGACATTTCCTCGAAAACGATATTTTCGGGGATGACAACCGCCCGCTGAATCCTGTTTTGAAAACGGCGAACACGTTCAATCAGTCTATGTCGAAGTTTGCCGAACTCGTCGCCGTCATTCGCGGCATCCTGAAAGTTTCAAACGCCGTGAAAAATGAGGATTTGAACCGCCGCCGTGACGATTTCGTACGGGACAATTTGCGCATGGAGAACAACGGCGCGGGCATCGTGGTCACGGATTCCAAGTATGACTATACGCCGCTGAACGACAAGACAACGCCGATTCCGGCAAATCAGCTTGAATACATCAAGACGGAAATTTATGACTACCTCGGCGTTTCAAAAGAGATCGTCGAAAACACGGCTACCCCGCAGCAGGAACAGGCTTTTTACAGCGGCGAAATCGCGCCGTTCTTCCGCAAGCTAACGCAGGCGTTCACGAACGTGCTGTTTACAGAACGGGAGATCGGACACGGCAACCGCATCATTTTCGCCGCAAATTCCGTGCAGTTTGCAACGCTGCCCGAAAAGGTGACGGCGGCGAAATTCCTGACGGAGATCGGCGCGGCGACGCTTGACCAGATTTTGACAATGTTCGATATGCCGACAATCGGCGGCGAAGAAGGTGCGCGCCGCGTCCAGACGCTCAACATGGTAAATGCAAAACTTGCCGACAAGTATCAGACGGGCGCAGACGGCGACACGCCGCCGGATGACCCGAAGAAGGAAAAAGACCCGCCGCCCGCAGAGCCGGACGGCGGAGAAGCAAAGGAGGCTTAACGTTATGGGTATGAAACAAGGGCGCGAATACCGCGCCGTGCAGGATTTTTCCCTCGTTCCCCGCGCAGAAGAAAAAGACGAATACCGCGTGCGCGGTACGGCGGTCGTGTTTGATACGCCGACGGTTCTTTTTGAATACGACGGCGTGAAGTATTCCGAGGTCATTGACCGCAACGCATTTGACGAATGCGATATGTCCGACGTGATTTTTAACTACAATCACGGCGGCAAGGTGGTCGCCCGTCTGCGCAATAAAACGCTTACGCTGACCATCGACGAACGCGGCTTGCACATGGAAGCCGACCTCGGCGGCACACAGGCGGGGCGCGAACTGTATGAGGAAATCGACGGCGGGTATGTCGATAAAATGTCCTTTTCCTTTTCTGTGCGCGAATCCAAGTATGACAGCGTAACGCATACCCGCACGATCACAAAGGTCAAGAAGCTATACGACGTGTCGGCGGTGGATATTCCCGCGTACAAAGACACAGAAATTTCCGCGCGCAGTTTCTTTGAAGTGGAGCATTCAAAGGAACTGGCGGCTTTGGAGCAAGCCGCGCGCAGGAAACGTCTGATAGCTTTGACATACTGAAAACCCACATTTTTTGAATTTATGGAGGTAAAAACATGAACATTGAGAAAAGACGCGCCGAAATCGCCGCGCGCAAGGCTGAAATCCGCAAGCTGCTTACCGATGACAAGAACGCCGACATTGACGCGCTGGAAAAGGAACTGCGCGAACTGAATGAGGAAGATGCAGGACTCGAAAAGCGTCAGGCAATCGAACGTATGCTGAATTCCGGCTCGGCTATGGGCAATCCCATCGAAAACCCCGTCGCTGCCCGCAGCCTGCCCGTAGAGGATACGGAAAAGCTGTATCGTTCCGCATGGCTGAAAACCTTGCAGGGCAAGTCCCTGACGGACGATGAAAAGCGCGTTTACGAACAGCGCGCGTATTCGACCGCTGCAAATTCCGCGCTGCCCATCATCCCGGAAACGACCGCGAATCAGATCATCAAGAAAATGTACGAGGTCGCCCCGATTTTGCAGCGCTGCAAAATCTTCCACGTCCCCGGCAATTTCAAATTCGCCGTCGAAGGCACGAACAGTGACGCGGCGCTTCACACGGAGAACGCAAGCATTACCGCCGCTTCCGACAGCCTGACCTCCGTTTCCCTGACGGGCTACGAAATCGTCAAGCTGGTCAAGGCATCCCGCGCATCTTCCGAAATGGCGCTGTCCGCGTTTGAAAGCTACATTGTCGAAGTGATTGCCGAATCCATCGCCCGCAAGATCGAAAATTACATCTTCACGGGTACGGGCAGCGATCAGCCGGGCGGCGTGAAGGTCGCGGGCAAGGGTACAAGCGGCGCGTACACGGACGGCACAGATCAGGTGACAGTTGCAAAAACGGCATCCCTGACAGAAGAAAATGTAGTTTCGCTTTACGGTATGCTTGCGTCCGGCTATGAGCGAAATGCCGTCTGGTGCATGAACAAGGCGACGTTCTTTACTGATTTCTTCCCGCTGATGAACAAGTCGAAGAACAACCTCATCGAATTCGCAGGCGGCAAGTATTACATCATGGGCGCAGAGGTCTACTTCACTGGTTCGCTTGCGGCACATGAAGCGTACTACGGCGATTTCGAGTACATCATCGGCAACTATTCGCAGGACATTACGGTTGTTCGCTCTGAACATTCCGGGCTTGCGACCAACAGTATTGACTACCTCGGCGCGTGCGTCTTTGACTGCAAGCCGGTCGCCGGACTCGGCGCATTCGTGCATCTTACGAAAGCCACCTCGTAACGCGGAGGGCTGAACATGGCAGTTAGCAGCGAATATGTCGCGGCTATCCGTCAACGTTTGCGGCTGACAACCGACGATTTCGACAATGAAATTACCGACCTCATCAACGCCGCCCGCGCAGACCTTGCGCTCGGCGGCGTTGTTGAGGAAAAAGCAAACGACGAAACTGACCCGCTGATTCTGAAAGCGGTCGAAACGTACGTAAAGGCTGAATTCGGGCTTGACAACGATGATGCGGAGCGATACCGCGCATCGTACAAAGAGCAGCGGAACGGTCTGACGCTATCGGATAAATACATTGTCGCGGAAGGAGGTTAGCCCGTGTATTGGCGCGATGTCGTGATACTCCGCGCCGTAGTCACGGACACGGACGCGGACGGATACCCGGCGGAAGTCGTGAAGGAAACGCGCGTTTTCGCGGACGTGCAATCCGTCAAGCGCACGGAATTCTACGCCGCAAAGCAGATCGGTATTGATCTTGCAATAACCGTGAAAGTCCGATACGGCGATTATGGCAATCAGGAACGTTTGCTGTTCAGCGGCAAGGAATACAAGGTCGAGCGGGCATACACGGACGCGCGCGAATTCTACACGCTGGAATGCTCTGAATTCAAGGAGGCAAGCGCATGAATGTCAACGAAACGCTGAAAACGATGTTTTCCGACCTCCTGCCGGTCGCCGCTGATACCTACAAGGGCAAAGCGACGGAATACATCGTTTTCAACTATACGGCTATCCCGGAAGATTTCGGGGACGATGATGCGCAACACTGGCGCTATCTGACGCAGGTGCATTTATACGCGCCGCATGAAAAGAATTCGCTTGCGTACCGGCGGGAGATCACGCGGCGGCTTGTCGCCGGGGGCTTTACGCGCCCGACGATCACGCCTGCCTCCGATGAAACCGGGCAGCATTACGTTTTTGAATGCGAGATTTCCGGGGGCGTTGACGATGGCTGAATTATCGACACAGGGGCTTGACGGTCTGATTGACGATATGACGGCGCTTATGGAACTGCCAGACGAAACCGTTTTGGAAATGCTGACGGCGGAGGCGGAAGTGGTCGCCGCCGCGCAGCAGTCCGAAGCGCAGAGCATGGGCGTATATGCGACCGGCAAAACGGCGGGCAGTATTTCATACGACAAAAAATTGAAGGTCAAGGGCGCAAGCCGCGCAATCTACGTTTCACCGAAAGGGACGCGCAGCGACGGAAACAAGCGCCGAAACGCCGAGGTCGCATTCGTCAACGAATACGGCAAGGCTGGACAACCCGCCCGCCCATTCATCAACACAGCAAACGAAAAATCGGCAGACGCAGCCGTTGAAGCGGCAGCGGGTGTCTATGACAAGTATTTGAAATCCAAGAATCTTTAGGAGGTTACATTATGGCACAGTTTGGAGCAAAACGCCCTGTTTTTGCGCCCATCAAGACCACGCCTGACGGCGCATTGCCGACGTATGATTACGAAAAGAAAGTCACAATCGGCAAGCTGGTCAAGGCGGATTTGACCGTTACGAACGCTTCCGGCGAACTGTACGGCGACGATGCGCTTGCGGAAAAAGTCGATATGTTCGCGTCCGGCTCTCTGGCGCTGGAAACGGATGACAAGACAGACGAAGTACAAACCGCCCTGCATGGTGCGACGAAGGACACGGAAAGCGGCGAAGTCACGGACTCCGACGGCGACGTAGCCCCGCGCGGCGGTCTTGTGTATTACAAGGTCATCATGCGCAAGGGTATCCGCTATTTCAAGGGCATCTTCCATCCAGAAACAAAGGCAATCCTCGGCAACGACAGCGCCGCAACAAAGGGTTCGTCTATCACGTTCGGCACGTCCAACACGACGTTTACGATCTTCCGCTGCAATTCCGGCGCATGGCGCATTACGAAGGAATTCACAGGCGACGGCGCGGAAGCGAATTGTATTGCGTGGTGCGATACGAAACTCGGCAAACCGGCAACGGGTGGCGGCGGTTAAACAATCAGCAGAGCGGGCGCGCGGGATGATTCCGCCGCCCGCTTTGGCGCTATGGAGGTAAAGACAATGAAAGCGGCAAAAATCACGGTTGCGGGTACAACGTATTTCCTCGTCATGGACGGCGAAGCGATGTTTACCATCCGCGACATTTACGGCGGCACGCGCCTGATGCTGGAAAAGATGGAACAGGACACGCGCGAAGGTTTCCTTGAAACGTGCAACGCCGCCGCTATCCTTGCAGAGCGCGGCGAACTCGTCCGCCGCCGGTTGGGATATGAGCCGGGGCGCATCCCGGAACGCGACGATTTCGCGCTTTTGACGCAGCCGTATGAAATCGTCCCGCTGAAACGTGCGATTGCGAACGCAATCAAACTCGGTTACGGGCGCGAGATCACAGCCCCCGGCGACGATGAAGTTGACGAAGGGCTTGAAGAATTGAATCAAAAAAAAACAAGATTCGCCGCGCGGACTATTACAGAATAGCCGTTTTGTGCGGCATTTCCCCGGCTGATGCGCTGTTTATGCCGCCGGGGGAAGTATTTGACTTGTGGGAACTGTATCTGATTGCACACGGAAAAGGCAACAACGGGGAGGGTAACTGATGGCAACGCGCACAATATCAACGAAATTGCAGCTTGACGGCGAAGCCGAATACCGCGCGTCGCTAAAAAATATCAATTCCGAACTCGGCACGCTGAAAAGTGAACTGAAATTGACAGAATCGCAGTTTGCGGGACATTTGAACAGCTACGCGGCGTTGTCTGCAAAGGGCGAAACCCTCGCGGGTATGTATGACCAGCAGGAAAAGAAACTTGCCGCGATCAACAAAATTCTGTCAGAAGCAAAAGACGCGCAAAGCAAATTCGGGAACGAAGTCCAGAGCGCGAAAGACAAAATTGCAAAAACCGAAGCCGCCCTGAATGCGCTTGCGGATGCGGAGGGGGACACTTCCGAACAGCAGGCAAAATTGACGGCGGAACTCGAAGAATACAAGACGGAACTTGCGACCGCCGAAGCAAATCAGCAGAAAGCGACGGAAGCCGTCAACAAATATCAGACGCAGGCAAACAGCGCCGAAGCCGAATTGAATAAACTCGGCAATGAGATCGACGAAAACAACAAGTGCATGGACGAAGCTGCAAAATCATCCGACAAATGCGCTGATTCCGTCGATAAATACAGCGGCAAGGTCAAGAAAGCCGACGAAGATACGGAGAAGTTTTCCGAAAAGCTGAAAACCGGGCTTGTCGCCGGTGCGACGGCGGCAGCGGCGGCGTTTGCGGCGATCAGCGCGGCGGCGGTCAAGCTGGGCGTTGAAGTTGTGACCGCGTATGCGGATTATGAACAGCTTGTCGGCGGCGTGGAAACGCTTTTTCAGGACAGCAGCGGCAAAGTCTTAGACTACGCGAACAACGCCTACAAAACGGCGGGTCTGTCTGCAAATGAATACATGGAAACCGTGACCAGCTTTTCCGCAAGTTTGTTATCCAGCCTCGGCGGGGACACAGAAAAAGCCGCAGACTACGCGGATAAAGCGATTACGGATATGTCAGACAACGCAAACAAAATGGGGTCTGACATGGACAGCATTATGAACGCCTACAAAGGATTTTCAAAGCAGACGTTCACAATGCTTGATAACTTGAAGCTGGGCTACGGCGGCACAAAAGAGGAAATGCAACGGTTGCTTGATGACGCGGAAAAGATTTCCGGCATCAAGTACGATATTTCCAGCTACGCCGACATTGTAGATGCTATTCACGTCATCCAGACGGAAATGGGCATTACGGGAACGACGGCGAAAGAAGCGGAAGAAACGATTTCCGGCTCTATTGGAATGCTGAAAACGTCGTTTCAAAACCTCATTACCGGCATGGGCGACGCGGATGCAAATATTGACCAACTGTGCGATAACGTCGTAAATTCGTTCAAATCCGTCGTAAAGAATATTTCTCCCGTCATTCAGAATCTTGCAAAGACGATTCCGAATGCAATGGAGGGGATTCTGGATGCGATCAGCCCGCTAATTCCTGAATTTCTGGAACTCGGCGTGAATCTGTTTGAAGCCCTGTTAAACGGTATCATAGATATGCTGCCGGAATTGAGCAGCACGGCGGCGGAACTGATTACGACGCTGATTACGGGCATCGTGGAGGCGCTGCCGCTTGTAGTCGAAGCGGCGGCGCAATTATTGACCGCGCTTGTTGAGGGTATCGGGGCGGCGCTGCCGACGCTGATTCCGGCGGCGGTGGAAGCCGTCACACAGCTTGTGCAATCACTGATTGACAACATTCCGCTGCTCATTGAAGCGGCGTTGCAGCTTGTCACAGGGCTTGCGGAGGGCATCATTGAAGCGATTCCCGTATTGCTGGAGGCGCTGCCGGAACTGATTGAAAGCCTGATTTCGGCGTTGCTTGAAGCCGTCCCGCAGATCATCGAAACGGGCGTGACGCTCCTGACCGCCCTCGTCACAAACCTTCCGACGATCATTCAGACGATCATTGCGGTATTGCCGCAGATCATCACAAGCGTCATTCAAACGCTTTTGACGCATTTGCCGGAGATCATTGACGCGGGTTTCAAACTGCTTACGGCGCTGATTGACAATCTGCCGGAAATCATTTTGACCATTGTCGAAGCGCTTCCGGAAATCATTTCTGCAATCGTAAAGGCTTTGACAGACAATATACCGCTTATCGTAGAAACCGGCGTGAAGCTGCTTACGTCCCTGATTACGAATCTTCCGCAGATCATCGCGGAAATCGTGCGGGCAATGCCGGAGATCATTACCGGCATCGTCAATGCGCTGTCAGAGGGCATTTCACAGGTAACGGAAGTCGGCGCGAACATTGTGCGCGGCTTGTGGAACGGAATTCAGTCCCTTGCCGGTTGGCTTTGGGATCAGGTTAGTAGCTGGGCATCCGGAATTTGGGACGGAATCTGTGATTTCTTCCAAATTGCATCCCCGTCTAAAAAAATGGCGTGGGTGGGGTCTATGCTTGTCGAGGGTCTGGCGGGTGCAATCGACAAAGACGACGACAAAGCCGTTGTAGCCGTTGACGATATGGCGGCGGGCATGATTGCGGAAGTCGAGTCCGAAATGGCAAAGGTCAACGCTTCCCTCGCGGATGGCATCGGGGACATTGAAACGGGCTTTACCGCGCGGGCGACCATTCAGGAGGTCGCCGCATCTATTCCGTCATCCATGAACGCTGGACGCATGGGAGCGGGCGCGACCGCAGGCGGCGAAACGACCGTTACAAATCATTTTCACATTGCGGCGCTGCAAGTGCGGGAAGAAGCCGACGTGAAGAAGGTTGCAAAGGAACTCTACAATATGCAGAAAACGAAAACGCGCAGCAAGGGGGTCGTTACGTAATGATTGGATTTACATTCAACAACGTCCACAGCCGGGACATGGGCGTAGTATTCAAGTCCGATGACAGGACGCTGCTTCCGGCAAAACGAATCACGCAATACAAGATTCCGGGCAAGTCCGGCACGTATGACATTGCAGACGGCTACGACAACCGGCAGATTTCATGCACAGTCGCTTTTGTTGGAGCGGGCAACGCATACGCGGGCGTTCGGCAGACGGCGCGTGCCGTCGCGGAATGGCTCTCCGGCGACGGTCTGCTTATTTTCGATGACGAACCAGAAAAGGCGTACAGCGCAAAGGTCATTGACGGCATCGGCATTGAACAGATTGCCGTTACCGGGCATTGCAGCGTTACGTTTTCGTGTGAGCCGTTCGCGGAATCCATCGGCTACAACCAGAAAGCCGTGCAGTCCGTTTCCCTGCCGGATACGGTCACGATTAACGTAAAAGGCACGCAGGAAACCGACGGGCTGATTTACATTACAGCGCGCGGCACAATTACGAATTTGACCGTTACGCGGTTAAAGGTGAATTAAAGAACGGAGGTATTTCAACATGAGCGCATTATCAAACGTCCACGCGACAAGTCTACTGAACACATCCTTGCGCAGCGGAACGTACTACCTTGCATTGTTTCTGACTGACCCGACGGCAAGCGGAAACGGCACGGAAGTCAGCGGCGGCGGATACGCCCGCAAGATCATCACGTTCGGTACGCCGTCGCTTGTGTCCGGCAAAGAACAGGTCACAAACAGCGCTGCCGTCGATTTCGGCACGATGACCGCAGACCTCGGCACGGTCGCGTATTGGGGCATCTACGATGCACAGTCAAGCGGCAATCTGCTTTGGTACGGCTCGTTTTCGCGCAGCAAGAATGTGTTGAGCGGCGACGCAATCACGGTTTCGACGGGGGCAATCGTCTGTACGCTGTCATAAGGGGGCAAGACCATGTTTAACCGCTCTGCATACAACAGAACATCGTTTAACCGTTCATCGTCCATCGTCTTTGAATGGCTTGCGACGGCGAACGCGGAAACGGATGCGTCAGCGGCGGTCAAGATCATCCGGCATTTGAACGGAGCGGTCGAAGCGGTTGCAGAAGCGCGCGGCGTGATTATCCGCGTCGTGCTGCCGTCTGCCATTGCAGAAGCAGAATCATCCAGCGTGGGTGATTACATCCGCATACTGTTCTTTGACGCGATGGCGGAAGCCGTAGCGACGGCGACCGCAACAGGCGTTTCAACGTACGGTTCGATTACGATGCAATTCCCCGGTCTGACCATGACAGCCGGTGACGAACTGATTATTGACACAGGACACATGACGATCACGCTGAACGGTGCGAATGTCATTGACCTTCTGAGCGATGACAGCGAATTTTTCAAGCTGAAACCGGGCGAAAACGACATTATCGTAGAGGGCGGCACGACGGCGGACATTAAAGTTTTGTGGAAAGACAGGTGGCTATAATGAAAGTCCCACAGATTTTTGACCGCAACATGAAGCGCCTTGCGTTCCTTGACAACGCCGTTTCCGTCGGCTATTCGCTGGAAATCAATTCGTTATGGACGGCGACGTTTACGCTTCCGGCGGACGATGACAAGAACGCCTATTGCCAGCCGTTGAATTTCGTTGAAATCTTTGACGGCGACGAAAGAATTGACCTGTTTCGCATCATCGGGGAAGATTTGGAGCGCAGCAACGGCGCGACGCGGTTCTATGACTGCGAACACGTCCTTGCTACGCTCCTGTCCGACGTGCTGTTTCAGTACCATCAATACGGCGGGGGCGGCATCAAGACCGCCGACGTGCTAAACTACGTGCTTGCGCGGCAGACAACGCGCAACTGGGTTTTGGGCGATTGCGATTTCAAGCGGTATTTCGAGTACAACTGGGAAAATTCAACGCTGCTTGCGGCGCTGTTCGCCGTGCCGGAATGCTTTGACAGCGAATATATGTGGACATGGGACACGACTGTTTACCCGTGGACGATTTCGCTTGTAGCGCCGTCGGACACGATGAAAAGCGAAGTCCGATACGCGAAGAACATGACCTCGATGAAAAAGACCGTGGACGCATCCGGCATCGCAAACCGCATTTATGCCCTCGGTTACGGCGAGGGCGTGAATCAGTTGACCATTGCGGGCGTGAACGGCGGCAAGCCGTATGTCGAGGATGCAATGAGCATTCAGCAGTACGGGCTATGTTCGACCATCCTTGTAGACAGCCGGTATGAAGTCGCGGAAAACCTCAAGGGCTACGCGGAACAGATGCTTGCAGAACTGAAAAACCCATATGTCAGCTATGAGATTGGCGCAATCGACCTTCACAGGCTGACCGGCGACACGTTTTCAAAATTCCGCCCCGGCGAGATCGTCCGCGTCGTGGATGAAGCCGACGGCATCAACCTCCGCACGCGCATTGTCAGCGTGGAGAAAAGCGACGCGCAGGGCGACCCCGGAAGCGTGACCGTGACCATAGCCAACAAGTCAAAGGACATTGCGGGCAGCATTTCGGAACTGCAAAACCGCGCCCTCATCAACGAAACGTATGCGCAGGGCGCGACGAATCAGCAGATTTACAATTTCACGGACAACGCCGACGCAACGCATCCGGCGACGCTGAAACTGTATATTTCTGATTCCGTCGTGCGTATCAACAAAATGCTGTTAAACATCCAGTTTGAAGCATTCCGCGCGTATGAAAAAGCAATCGGCGGCGGTGGCGGGCAGACAACCTCCAGCGGCGGCGGACAAACAACGTCATCCGGCGGAGGTTCGACCACATCCAGCGGCGGCGGGTCTACAACCTCGTCCGGCGGCGGAACAACGTCATCGTCAACAAGTCTGCGAAGCAGCAACACAATCAATTCTTCGGATAATGGCGGCAGCGGCGGCGAAAATCACAATCACGGTCTTGCGCGCGGCGACCGCCTTGCGCTGATAGACTACAACAACAATATCATCGGCGGCGTGAATTTCGTGCCGTCCGGCGCGCATACGCATCCGGGGCATACGCATACCGTCGGTTCGCACACGCATAGCGTCAGCGCGCATACGCATAGAGTCAGCGCCCATACGCACACGGTAAAGGCGCACACGCACACGGTTCAAGATCATACACACAAAATCGAATTCGGCATCTATGAGGGCGCGCGGGCATCTTCGGCAACGATCAAGGTTGACGGCGTGGAAATCCCTGCCCCGGCATCGTATGACAATCTGGATATTGTCGAGTACCTGAAAACGGACGGCAGCGGCAAGATTCAGCGCAACGCATGGCATACGATTCAGATTTTACCGAATTCCATGAGCCGCATTGTCGGCGCGGTATTCATGCAGACGTTCTGCAATTCGCGCGGCGGCGGCGATTACTAAAACGGGAGGTTACGCAATGGCAGAACTTGCAAAAATGTACCCGCCACAGGCGAACACGCCGGAAACGTCCCTGTCCGGCGCGCTGACGGCGGCGGGAACGACCGTAAACGTCGTTGACGGGACAATGCTGCCGGATGCGCCGAACTTGCTGACAATCGGTGCAGACGGGTCTACGGCGGAAACTGTGCTGATGACCGCAAAGAACGGGAACGTGCTGACCGTTGTACGCGGGCAGGACGGCACGACCGCGCGGGCGTGGTCTGCGGGCGACGTTATCGGCAGATATTTCACGGCGGCAGATCAGAAAGCAATGCAGGACAACATTACAGCCCTGAACAACGGAAAAACGGAAAAGGTTTCGTCCCCGGTTTCCGGCAACCTCGTCGCGTTCGACGGCACGACCGGCAAGCAGAAGGACAGCGGCAAAAAGCCGGGTGATTTCGCCGCTGCCAGCCACACGCACAGCGGGTACGTCGAAAAGGTTTCGTCCCCGGTTTCCGGCAACCTCGTCGCGTTCGACGGCACGACCGGCAAGCAGAAGGACAGCGGCAAAAAGCCGGGTGACTTCGCCGCTGCCAGCCATTCACACAGCGGGTATGCGCAGGCGCTTATTTTCCAGAATGTCAGCGTTGCAGCGTCCGCGTGGAGCAGCGACAGCACGTATGCAGCATACCCGTACGCGGCGACACTGGCGCTGACGGACGTGACCGCAAGCCACGTGCCGGAGGTTACGTTCGGGGCAACGGAAGCCGCATCCGGCATCTACGCGCCCGTCGCGCTGTCCGGCAGCGGTACGGTTAAAATCTACGCCGCGTCGAAACCGGCGGCGGCGATCACGCTGCAATCTATTTTGTGCATTAAGGCGGTGTAAAACATGATCGGAAAAACAAACGCATTATCGGCGGCGGGGGTGGAATTATCCCTCGTCGTTTCTGTTACATCCGGTGCGGCAGTAACCGCGACGAAAAGCGGCAAGACCGTCACAGGCACGGCGGCGGGCGGCTCTTGCGTTCTGAAACTGCCGGAGGCGGGTACGTGGAGCGTGTCGGCAACGCTAAACGGACAGACTTCCAACACGCAGAGCGTGTCCGTAAAAGACAGCTACGCCGTGTCCCTGACGTTCTTTAGCGCGACGATCACGGTAACGGTCGATTCCGGCGCATCCGTCGCGTTGAAAAAGGACGGCGCAACAGTCCAGACAAAGACCAGCACGGGGACGGCGGTGTTTACCGTAACGGAAACCGGCACATATACAATCGTCGCCACAAAGAGCGGGCAGAGCGTCAGCGGCACGGTCAACGTCGTATCCAGCACGACCACGTACGCGCTGACCCTCTCTTTTGCTTCGTCTACGCTGAACAATAACGAATGGAGCGTCATCAAGTCCGTATCTGATGCAGGACAGGGCGCGTCCTATTGGAGCATTGGTGACCGCAAGGCGGTCACGCTGAACGGCACAGTCGGCGCGTTGACATTATCCAACGTCACGACGTATGTGTTCATCATCGGATTCAATCACAATTCCAGCGTCGAAGGAACAAACCGCATTCATTTCCAGTTAGGCAAAACGGCGCTGTCCGGCGGCACAGACGTTGCGCTATGCGACAGCAAATATAATTCGCAAGTATCCGCGATGGGCTATTTTTCCATGAACAGCAGCGGAACAAACTCCGGCGGATGGAATTCGTCGCAGATGCGCACAAAAATTTGTGGTACAAGCCTGTCAAGCTATTCCGGCACGATCATTGCGGTCATCCCGGCAGCCCTCCGCGCGGTGCTGAAATCCGTGACGAAGTACACGGACAACACAGGCAACAGCAGCGCCGCAAGCGCGGTGACAGCGACAACGGACTATTTCTTTTTGCTGTCTGAATACGAAGTATTCGGGACGATCAGCCGAGGGAATACATACGAATCCGGCAAACAGGCGCAGTATTCGTATTACAGCGCCGGAAACAGCAAGGTCAAATACAATCACAGCGCGACAAGTACAGCCGTTTTTTGGTGGCTCCGTTCCCCGCGTGCCAGCAATTCCACGCGTTTCGTGCTTGTGTATCCTGACGGCACGGTCAGCGTCCGCGACGCGTACGGCTCGATTGGCTTTGCCCCCGGCTTTTGTGTATAATTCGGAATTCAAGCCTTGCGCCCTCAATGGGCGCACAGGCGGCAGGAGGTCACGAAATGTCAGTACCGAAGTCACGACGCGGAGAAAGCCCGGCGGAGTATATCAACCTCGCCCGCGAAATCTACGTTTTCACGTACAACCGCGTCAGAATCTTACCGAAAAGCTACACGTTCTATTTCTCGCTGCCGCTTTACAATGCGGCGCGCGAGGCGTACCGGCTTATCAAGACGGCAAATCTGATTTACATTCACAACGACGCAGACAAGCAGAACCGCAAGGAATTGTACGAACGGGCGCAAGGCTATTACAATTCCATGCTGGACGTGCTTGACCTTGCGTATATGAATGTCAACCATGAAAAATTGCCGTCGAACGTCCTGAAAGAATGGGTCAAGCTGATAACCGACGAACTCGCACAAATATCAAAGATCAAGCGGAGCGACAAAGCGCGATAGCGCGCCGCCCTGCATGATTTGGGTTATATTCCGTACAGCCGTTAATTGGTGGCTCCGTTCCCCGAATGCCAGCAATTCCACGAATTTCGTGAATGTGAATACTGACGGCACGGTCAACAACAACAACGCGAACTACTCGAATGGCTTTGCCCCCGGATTTTGTATGGACATAGGGCAGACCGATTAGCCGACAGGCAAAAGCAGTCCCTATACAAAAGGGGAATATAACCCCTCTGACGGCATCCGCCGCCGGACAAACATATACCACGATACGGAAAGCCGGACGCTACTTGCATGGACGCGGGGCGCGCGTTCCCCGCGTTTTCATGGCTACGCCGTTACGCATTTTAGACAGCGCGACAAGAAAGAAATGTACGAGGTATCATTTTCCCATGAACAGCACAGAAAGGCACGAAGCGCGGTATCAGCGGCGCAAAGCCGCGCGCATAGAGAAGAAAGCAAAAGCGTTGAAAGAATTCGGGGATTTCGGCGCGGTGTTTTCTTTTGACCATCTTTACGCATCATACCGCGCGTCTATCAAGGGCGTTGGGTGGAAAGCAAGCACACAGCGTTATAAATCGTCTGCCCTCGCCCACATCGCAAGGACGCAGGAAGAATTACTGACCGGAAAATATCGGTCGCGTGGATTTTACGAATTTGATCTTGTAGAACGGGGCAAGCCGCGCCACATCCGAAGCGTTCACATTTCCGAACGTGTCGTACAGCGCTGCTTATGCGATTACTGCCTCGTCCCTGCATTATCAAAGTCGTTTATCTACGACAATGGCGCAAGCCTGCCCGGAAAAGGCTATGACTTCGCCGTATCCCGCGTGACGCGGTTTCTTGCAGATCATTACCGCCGGTACGGAAACGAGGGCTATGCCCTGATTTTCGATTTCTCAAAGTATTTTGACACAGCGCATCACGAACCGATATTTGAACAATTCCGGCGCAGCGGAATCGACGGAAACCTCGTCCGCTTGTCGGAATATTTTATTTCCAACTTCGGGGACGTGGGGCTAGGGCTTGGCAGTCAGGTTTCACAGATTGCCGCGCTTGCCTTGCCGAACAAGATCGACCATTTCATAAAAGACGTTCTGCGCATGAAACAGTACGTCCGATACATGGATGACGGTTGCATTATCGACCGTTCAAAGAAGCAGCTCGAAAACTGCCTGCATCATTTGCGGCGGCTCTGCGCCGCGCACGGTATCCGCCTGAACGAAAAGAAAACGCAGATCATCAAATTGACGCGCGGATTCTCTTTTGTAAAAGTCCGTTTTCGATACGGAAGAACCGGCAAGATCGTCCGCAAAGCGACGTATCAGGGCGTTCGGCACATGATGCAGAAATTGAAGATTTTCCGAAGATGGGTAGACCGGGGCAGGATGGCAGCGGCGGACGTAGCAGCTTCCGTCACATCATGGCTCGGTCACATGAGAAGATTTCACTCCTACTTTGCCGTACAAAAGGTATTGCGGCAGTACAATCAACTGTTTCCGGGAGGTACGTATGGACTACATCACTTACAAACGGTATAAGGGAAGCGGAATCGGCGGCTATTTCAACATTCGCCACGGCACAAAGGTAACGGAAAACGGCGGATTCCTTCACGCCCCGGACGGGCGCGGTATCTGCGCCGTGACCAGCGAGGACGGCTGGGAACATTTCAGACCAGACACGCCGGAGGGCGCATACCGGCAAAAGCTGCTTGACAAGCTGTACCGATTCTATATCAGCGGCAAGGGCGATGCGGCGGCGGATTTTACCGCCGAACGCTTCCCGGACGCTGATAATTATTACTGGAAAAACCTCTTGCGCACAATGCCCACGCCGAAGCTGACGGCGTTTTATTCTGCGCGGCTCGGACAGCCGCCGAAAATGGATGGATAACCTATGTATCAGATCAAACAGAACGGCAGCGTCATCGGTTATTCGGATGACGTTATTTTTGTCCGCCTGCATGAAAACGGGTGCTATGTCCCGTGTGAGCGGGCGCAGGCAGGCGGCTTTTGTGTGAAAGTCCCGGTTGACTACACAGAAGAAAACGGGGAAACGAAAACACGCCTTGAAGATTTCGTGTATAAGTTTTCTGACGATGATCTACTCGGCATCGAACCGACGGCGACCGTGGAGCAATTCAGCGGCGCGTTGATG
>ENA-OUQH01000874-OUQH01000874.1-human-gut-metagenome-genome-assembly--contig:-NODE-874-length-21197-cov-3.356116_pt1 | contig 21197 bp, 18 predicted proteins | sample MGYA00237948_ERZ548828 | MGnify/ENA primary metagenome ERZ548828 (study PRJEB26490, sample SAMN05194711) | human gut metagenome | biome: terrestrial biome; feature: human-associated habitat; material...
TGTTCACGGCGTTTTTGCTGCTGGGCATTGTGTCGGTGGCCGGGTTGGCGTTCACCCCGCTGATGGACTTTACCTCCTCGACCGCGGCGGCGTCCAAGGTCACGATGCTGGTGCTGGTGCTGTACATTTTAAGCACCATCGGCTTTGACGCCTCCTGCATTTATTACGACGCCTTTTTGACTGACGTTACCACCGAGGACCGCATGGATTCCGTCTCCACGCTTGGCTACGGCCTGGGCTACATCGGCGGCAGCACCATTCCCTTCATAATATCCATTGCAGTAATGCTGCTTATGAACCAAAGCGTGCTTTCCTACAAAATTGCAATAATGATAGTGGTTGTATGGTGGGCGGTGTTCAGCATACCCTTCCTTAAAAACGTAAAGCAGCAATACAGCGTGGAGGACGCGCCGCAGGCCCTTGCAAAGGAAGCCTTCCGCAACGCATGGAAAACGTTTAAGGATATACTTAAAGATAAAAAGATACTGTTCTTTATAATAGCTTACTTCTTCTATATCGACGGCGTGGATACAATAATATCCATGGCGACGAACTACGGCGAAACCCTTGGCCTTGGCGCGATAGGCATGATACTTGCGCTGCTTGTTACGCAGATAGTTGCGGTACCCTTCAGCATACTGTTCGGCAACCTTGCTAAAAAGGTTGGGGCGATGAAGATGATAGCCATAGCCGTGTGCGTATATTTCGTTATAACTATACTTGGCTTCTTCATGGGCTTCAATATTGAACAAGCGGAGCTTTCCGGCGGCGATATAGATGCCGCGCTCAAGCTGAGCAGCACGCTGTTCTGGATACTGGCAACGCTCGTGGGCACAGTGCAGGGCGGCATACAGGCGCTCTCCCGCAGCTATTTCGGCCAGCTTATCCCGCCGGAGCGTTCCAATGAATACTACGGCTTCCTTGATATATTCGGCAAATTCTCCTGCGTGATAGGCCCCGCGCTCTATGCCGCGACCTATGCCGCAACGGGCAGGGCGTCCCTTGGAATACTTAGCATAATAGTGCTGTTCTTCGGCGGAATGGTTGCGCTGTTCGCGGGCCGCAAATACATGAAGGCAGAGGAGAAATAAGTTGGAAGAGCATTCCGGGCACAGACAAAGGCTTAGGGAAAGCTTTCTTGCTCTCGGTGCGAAGGCCATGCCGGAGCATCAGCTGCTTGAACTGCTGCTTACCTATGCAATACCGCGGCGGGACGTGAACCCATTGGCGCACAGGCTGATAGAGCGCTATGGGTCGCTTGCGGCTGTGCTGAAGGCCGATGTGGCGGAGCTTAAAAACGCCGGCTTGGGCGAATATGCGGCAACGCTGATTGCCCTTGCGGGAGCAATGCGGAACATAAGCGAAAAGCCGCGCAAAAAGCAGCGGCTCAATAATCCCGAAAGGGCTGCGGAATACTGCATGCAGCTTCTCAGGCCGCACAGGTACGAGGTTATGTACCTTGTGTCGCTGGACAGCGGGCTGAAGCCCATACACGAGGACATGGTTTCAAGCGGAACGATAGACCAAAGCACAGTTTATCCGCGCATAATTGCCGAATGCGCGCTGCGCCACGCGGCGGCATACGCAATGCTTTGCCATAACCACCCAAGCGGCAACCCCGCCCCCAGCAACGAGGATATAGCCATGACAAAAATGATATTTTCGGCGCTGAGCGGCATCGGGATTCAATTATATGACCATATTATAGTTGGGGATGAACGCGCGTACAGCATGGCGCGCAACGTATACATTCCAAGCGATATAAACAACAATAATCAGGGAACGGAGGACAAGAGCACATGAGCGGCTATATGGAAGAATACCTGCGCTGGAGGCAGGCGGAAAAGCTTGCCCCGCAGCTTAAAGCGGAGCTTGAGGCGATAGCCGATAACCCCAAGGAGATAGAAGAACGGTTCTATACCGAGCTTGAATTCGGCACGGCAGGTTTAAGGGGAATACTCGGCGCGGGAACGAACCGAATGAACGCGCAGGTTATAAAGCGGGCAACGCTGGGACTGAGTGAATACATACTGGGCTTCGCTGGCGGGGCCGAGCGCGGCGTTGCAATAGCATATGATTCCCGCCGCATGAGCCGCGAATTTGCGTTGGAAGCCGCGCTTACCCTCTGCGCAAAGGGCATACATGCCTATATATATGATTCGCTGCGCCCCGTGCCAATGCTTTCGTATATGGTAAGAAGGCTTAAATGCATAGCGGGCATTGTAATAACCGCCAGCCATAATCCCCCCGAATACAATGGCTATAAGGTATATTGGCAGGATGGCGGGCAGGCAGGCCCCAAGCAGGCGGAGGCCATATACGCCGAAATAAAGCGGCAGGATTACTTCTCCGGCCCCGATATGACAATCGAACAGGCCGAAGCAAGCGGGCTTTTAACATGGTTGAGCGACGCTGACGACGCGGATTATTACCGCGACACGCTTTCAGTTATGCAGCGGCCTAAGCTTATTAAGGAGCAGGGCGATACGCTTAAAATGGTATACACTCCCCTGCACGGCAGCGGCAATCTGCCCGTGCAGCACATATTGAAGCTTGCGGGCATAACAAACGTGAGCATAGTGGAGCAGCAGCGCGAGCCGAACGGGGACTTCCCGACCGTTACCGCGCCCAATCCGGAGGATCCGAAGGCGTTTACGCTTGCCATGGAGCTTGCGGATAAGGTCAATGCGGACGCAATAGTTGCCACCGACCCGGATTCGGACAGAATGGGTCTTGCCGTGCGTGAAAAGAACGGCAAATTCCGCGTGCTTACGGGCAACAAGATAGGCTCCCTTTTGCTTTACTATATACTCAGCGCCATGAAGGAACGCGGAGCCATTCCCGCGGACGGGTTCGTTGCAAAAAGCATAGTGAGCACCCGCCTTGCGGATGCCATATGCGCACACTTCGGCGTTAAGCTCAGGTGCACGCCCACGGGGTTCCGCTTTATATCCGAGCTTATTGAAAAGAGCCATACCGAGCAGGGCTTCGGCACGTTCATATTCGGCTTTGAGGAAAGCTACGGCTTTCTTGCGGGCGGCTTTGCACGGGATAAGGACGCCGTGTGCGCGGCGATGCTTGCTGCGGAAGCCTGCGTATATTACAGAAGCATGGGCAAAACGCTCAGCGATGCTCTGGGCGAGATAGAGGCCCTGTGTGGCTGCTATAACGAAGCCGTGAAGAGCTACACCCTTTCCGGCAAGGAGGGCATAGAGCGCATAGCCGGGGCTATGGCGGCGCTGAGGAGCGACACCCCGCGGGAGTTTGCGGGCGTGGCTGTGGACAGGTTTGAGGATATGCGCTCCGGCAAGGCAATGGATTACGCCGCGGGAAAAGAGACGGAGAGCGAGGTTACCGGCATGAACGCCGTGCGCTTCCTGCTCAGCAACGGGGCATGGATATGCGTGCGCCCCAGCGGCACTGAACCCAAGCTTAAACTGTATATAGGCGCAAACGCAAAAACGGATGAAGATGTAGAGGCGCTGCTGAACAAGCTGATGGCGGATACGGACGGCAAGCTCAGCGCGCTGCTGAAAGGATAGAATAGGCCAATGCAAAAGAAAATGCCCAACGGCGGGCAAAACGAACAAAACCTGAATAACGACGCCGCAAGCGTGCAGGAGCGGCAGTATAAGCGCATGACTACCGAGCCTGTCAGCCGCGTGGTGCTGTCCATGGGCATACCCGCGGTGATAGGCATGCTGGTCACCAGCATATATAACAGCGCCGATACTTACTTCGTGGGCCAGCTTGGCACCAGCGCATCAGGCGCGGTGGGCGTTGTGTTCTCGCTTATGAACATAATCCAGGCCGTGGGCTTCACCATAGGGCAGGGCGCAAGCAGCCTTATTTCCCGCCGCCTTGGCGAAAAGGATTACGCCCACGCAAACCGCATTGCAAGCACAGCGCTGCTTTTGGCGGTTGCCTTCGGGCTTATAATACTGGGCGTGGGGCTTATATTCCTTGATCCGTTCATGCGGCTCCTTGGCGCAACGGAAACGATGCTGCCGCATGCAAAGGCGTATGCGAATTATATATTGATAGCCGCGCCGTTCATGGTGATATCCTTCGTGTTGAACAATCTTCTGCGTGCGGAGGGAAAGATTAAATATGCCATGATAGGTATAAGCATAGGCGGATTGCTTAACATTGGCCTTGACCCGCTGTTTATACACACGTTTCAGCTGGGCACCGCGGGCGCGGCAATAGCGACGGGCATAAGCCAGCTTGTGAGCACGGTAATACTGCTTGCGGCGTATTTCCGCAAGGGCTTCACTGTGGTGCAGCCAAGCGTGAGCCAAATAGAGATAAGCGGAAAGATGCTGCTTGACATATTCAAAACCGGCCTTCCCGCGCTGCTCAGGCAGGGCTTGGCAAGCATTGCAAGCGTTGCACTCAACCGCAGCGCCATGGTGTATGGCGATGCCGCCGTTGCGGCGATGAGCATAGTGAGCAAGGTGTTCATGCTGATATTCTCAACATCTCTTGGCATAGGGCAGGGCTACCAGCCTGTTGCGGGATATAACTACGGGGCGAAGAAATATGCCCGCGTGCGCGCGGCGTATAAATTCACGCTTATACTGGGACTTTGCGTAATGGGCGCGGCAAGTGTTGCGGCGTTCATATTCGCGCCGGAAATAGTTACCATGTTCCTTAGGGACGACCCGAAGGTAATCGAAATAGGCACGCTTGCGCTGAGAATACAGTGCATTGCCATGCCGACTGTTCCTTTCGTTGTAGTAGGGAATATGACGTTCCAGTCCGTTGGCAAGGCCGCGCAGGCAAGCTTCCTTTCCGCCTGCCGCCAGGGAATATTCTTCCTTGTGTTCATAACCGTGCTGCCGCCCATACTCAAGCTTACCGGCGTGCAGTGCGCGCAGGCCTGTGCGGATGTATGCACGTTCCTTGTGGCGATTCCAATGACGCTTGCTTTCTTCAGGTATATGCCCAAGGAGGACGAATAGCCTGAATACTGCATCACATACCCGGTTGATTCTTTCAATCGGGTTTTTATTATATCAGGCTGTATGTATCAAAGCATTGCTTATGGCGGCATAAATAATAGATAATATATTATTTTCGGTTTTCCCCTTGTGCCGTGGATAAAGATAATCTATAATACTGAAATTATTATTAATGGAAAGGGAAAAGCCATGCCAAACAATTTTGATTTCGGTTCAATGGTGTTTAACGAGGCCGTGATGCGCGAACGCCTTGCGGAGGATACCTACGCCGCATTGAAGGACACCATAAAGCGCGGCGCGCCGCTTGCCAGGCACATTGCAACGCCTGTTGCCGCGGCAATGAAGGAATGGGCGATAGAAAAGGGCGCCACACATTTTACCCATTGGTTCCAGCCGCTTACCGGGATCACCGCGGAAAAGCACGAGGCTTTTATCGCTCCCGGCGCGAACGGCGGCGCGATACTGGACTTTTCCGGCAAGGAGCTTGTTGTTGGCGAATCGGATGCGTCAAGCTTCCCCTCCGGCGGGCTTAGGGCCACGTTCGAGGCCCGCGGCTACACCGCATGGGACCCCACGGCATACGCTTTTATAAAGGAGGATACGCTGTGCATACCCACAGTGTTCCTTTCATATGACGGCGACGCGCTGGACAAAAAAACGCCGCTGCTGCGCTCAGCCCAGCTTATCAATAAAGAAGCGCTGCGCCTTGTACATGCCATGGGCAGGCAGGATATAGAGCGCGTTACGCCAAGCGTAGGCGCGGAGCAGGAATACTTCCTTGTGGATAAGGCGCTTTGGGCAAAGCGCAGGGACCTTGTACTCTGCGGCAGGACGCTTTTCGGCGCCAAGAGCGCCAAGAGTCAGGAGCTGGACGACCATTATTACGGCACGCTCGATACCCGCGTGAAGGCGTTCATGGCGGAGCTGGACAGGGAACTGTGGAAGCTGGGCGTGTTTGCAAAAACGGAGCATAAGGAGGTCGCGCCCGGGCAGCATGAGCTTGCGCCCGTGTTCAGCGGGGCAAACAGCGCGACTGACCATAACCAGCTTATAATGGAGCTGATGAAGCGCATAGCCCCCAAGCACGGCATGGTATGCCTGCTGCACGAAAAGCCCTTCGCCGGAATGAACGGCAGCGGCAAGCACAACAACTGGTCCCTGTCCACCGAAAGCGGGGAAAACCTGCTAAACCCCGGCAAGGAGCCGAGCGAGAACACGCTGTTCCTGCTCCTGCTTACGGCTGTTATAGCCGCCGTGGACGATCATCAGGACCTTATCCGCTTCAGTGCGTGTTCGTATTCAAACGACCTGCGCCTTGGGCAGACGGAAGCGCCGCCGGCGATAATATCCGTATTTATAGGCGATGAACTGGGCGAGATAATGGACACCATATGCGCGGGCAATGATTACAGCCGCGCGGAGCAGCAGTTCATAAGCATGGGCGTTGAGGCCATGCCCCGCGTGAAGGCGGACAATACAGACAGGAACCGCACTTCGCCGTTTGCATTCACAGGCAACAAGTTTGAATTCCGTATGCCCGGCAGCGCGCAGTCCATCGCCGATGCAAACATTGTTATAAACACCGTTGTGGCGGAAGCCATGGCGCGCTTTGCGGACGCGCTGGAGCATGCCGAAAACAAGGAGCAGGCCGCGCGGGAGCTTATCCGCGGCGAATACGAAAAGCATAGGCGCATAGTTTACAGCGGAAACTGCTATTCCGAAGAATGGGAAAAGGAAGCCGAACGCAGGGGACTATATAACCTGAAAACCACCGTTGAGGCGCAGGATCGCTCCATTGCGGACGAGAACGTTGCCCTGTTCAGCGGATACGGCATATTCTCAAGGCGGGAGATGCTTTCCCGCTACGAGGTTTCGCTTGAAACATATGCAAAGCTTGCCCAAATAGAGGGGCGCACAATGGCCGAGATGGCCGCCAAGGAGATAATTCCCGCCGTGAGCCGTGCGCAGGGCGAAATGGCAAAAACGGTATCCTACAAGCAGAGTATATGCATAGGTACCGAGCCTGAAATGCGCATACTGCGCGAAGGCGCGGCATTGCTTAACGAACTTGACGCGGCCTGCGGCAAACTGAACGCCGCGTTGAAATATGCCGACGAGTCCGACTGCGCGCACGAGCGCGCCTGCCGCTGCCGCGATGCGGTGGTGCCGGCAATGGCTGCCGTAAGGCACGCCGCCGATGCGCTCGAAACCATAACGCCGCACGAAGCGTGGCCCTTCCCGAATTACGAGCAGCTTTTGCTTAATGCGGAGTAAATATTTTTGCAGGGGGCCAGGGAAGATTTCGATTTCTCCCCTTAGGCCCCCCTGCACCCCCCCGTAACCCCATTGAAACGATCGCTCCGCGAGGGGTACGGCACTGTACAATGTGCTTGCACTGTACTAAAAGGCTCCCCGGACGGGGAGCTGTCGCCGCAAGGCGACTGAGGGGTTGAGGGAAAAATGAGCAGCCCCGATGCAACCCCTCCGTCAATTCGCTATCGCTCATTGCCACCTCCCCTTTCAGGGCAGGCTTTTGGGCGGCGGTTGCACAAACCAACAGGGACGCTTTCGCGTCCCCTGCAATTCTTTGTTCTTTATTCGTTCCTTATTGCCGCCAAGGGCGAAAGCTTCATGGCGCGCATTGCCGGATACAGGCCGGATATGAGCGCCACCACTACCGAAAACGCCAACGCGCCCACGGCAAGATAGAGCGGTATTACGCTCTTGAACCCGCTTGATTCAAGGAAGTTGTTCAGCACAAGGCTAAGCCCGTAGCTGAGCCCAAGGCCCAGCGCCCCGCCGAAGAAGCCTATATACGCCGCCTCCGTAAGGAATAATCCTGCTATGTTGGACATGCGGCAGCCCAGCACCTTTATTATGCCAATTTCCTTAGTGCGCTCATATATGCTCATCATCATCGTGTTCATGATGCCTATTGCCGCGACCAGCAGCGACACGCCGCCTATCGCGCCCAGCAGATACTGCGTCTGCTTGAGCTGCTCTTCGCTTTGCTGCAGCCATTCCTGTATGCAGCTTGCGCCGAAGCCCATTTCCTCAATCTTGGCCTTAACTGTCAAAACGTCGTCTATATCCTTGCACTTGACTATAACCTGGTTATAGTTCTTTTTGTTCAGGGATATATAGTTCGGGTTTTCCTTGGCCAGCTTTTCCAGCACCTTTATATCCATTATGGCATACCAGCTGAAATCGTTGCCGCCCTGCGTAAGCCTGCCCGTGGGCACAAAGGTATATATCTTGCCCTTCTGCTGGCCGGGATCGCCGGGCTGGTTGGTATATACGTTTGAATAGTCAAACGTAAGCTTGAGCCGCGATCGGGAGGTGACCTTGGAGTTGCCGTCCTTGTCTATTGCGGGGCTCCAGCGGCTGGCGTTGGGGTCATAGAAATTGTTATAAAAATCATACGGCACAATCGCCTGCACCTTGCCGCCGGAAAGCTTGCTGCCCGGGTATTCGCCTTCCTCCAGCTTTATGCCGAACAGCTCCGCCTGCTCCATATCTATGCCCATTATGCTCACGTCGGTCATGTATCTGCCGCTCATAACCATGCCATATGCGTTTATCTGCGGCATTGCGCCCTCAACGCCCGGCAGCTTGCGTATCTTATCCACGGCCTTGTTATCCAGCTTCACGTCCTTGAACGTGCCTCCGCCGTCCGCTGTTTCAACGTAGCGGTAGTTGTTCACCGTTATGTTCGTAAGGCTGCCCATGCTGGCGTAGCTTTCTATCATGCTTTGGCGCATGCCCACGCCCAGCGACACCATAACAACGATGCTGCTGGTGCCTATAACCATGCCCAGCACCGTTAAAAACGCCCTTAGCTTGCGCCGCCACAGGTTCAGGAACGCCGTGCGGAGCATATCCGGGAATTTCATACGTCCTCCAAAGTCTTAGCGCGCTTCTTTTTCAGCAGTATTATGGCAACCACTATCGCCGCCGCAACAACCACGCCAAGCGCTATCCATATCCAAACAGGAGTACCGGAGGAGGAAGGATCGTCCATGCCGCCTATGGTGGGCTGGTCAATGTAGCCCGGGTCGTCCATGTCGCCGTTCGCATCGGGGTTATAGGCTTCCGTAACGTAAAGGCTCAGCGGCAGCCTTTCCTCCATCTTCTCCTCAAGGGAGTCCTCGTAGCTTATAACTATTTCGCCGTCTATCTGGCCCGGCGTTGCGGTTATTATGGAAAGATCGGCGCGCATGCTGTTGCCCGCAGCAACGGTGCCCTGGAAGAAGCTGTCCTCAAGGGAAAGGCCGTCGCCCTCAACGGTTACCATGCAGTTATATATGGGGCTTCTGCCCATATTGTAAAGCGAGAAATATACCGGAACGCTTTCGCCCTCCATGGCCTCGCCGTCAACGGTGGGGTCGTCTATCTTCAGGCGTATCTTCTGCAAAACCGTAACGGGTATCGATGCGCTGGATTCGCCCTTGGCAAGCGTTGCGGGGCGGGTTTTTGTGCCTTCGTATTCAAAGTCCAGCTTTATTTCATACGCCTTGGCTTCCGTATCGGGCGCGGTGGCAATGCTCATGGTCATGGTCTTGCTTTCGCCCTTGGCAAGCTTATCGATATACAGCGTGTTGGAGCCCTCCGCCGGGGTCAGCTTGCCCGTTTCGGCGTTGTTGGTCATGGTCAGGAGTATGCTCTTGGTATCCTCCTCGTTTGAGGTATTGCGCACGGTGAATGTAAGCGTGAACGTTTCGCCGGCGTATATCTTTTCTTCGGAGAAGCTGTAGCTGTCCACAACAAGCTTGGGCAATGTCTGCGTGGTTTCGCCGCCCGGGGTTTCGCCTGCGGCCTCATAGCCCTTTGTAACGTTTACATACAGGCTCACGTCGCAGCTTTCGGTGGAGGAGCCCTCCGCGCTGCCCCAGCCGCGCTCATAGGTAACGGTGAAGTCAACCTTCTTCACGCCCGCCGTAACCTTATCGGCAAAGCGCATGTCAAACTGGAACTCTATTATCTGGTTGGCGTTTATGAAGCCGTTATAGCCAACGGTGTAGTCCACCCGCTCTATTGCGAAGGGAAATTCGTCAAGGCTTGTTGAAAGCTTGGGCGCGACCTTTATGTTCATTACCGGCCCGCTTACGCACATCAGCGGCAGCCTTACAAGCACCTTGCCGCCGTTTTTGCCGGATGCGGTGGTAACGACAAGGCCGTTGGGGTCATAGCTGGACAGCCTGAATGCCGCCGCGGGCTTAGACGGGTCGGGGGAAGGAGAGGGCGCTGCCGGGTCTATCGTAATGGTTATATTCGCCGTTTTGGTTATTTTTCCGCCGTCAAACGTGAACGTTAAAAGGTCGGCAAACGTGCCGCTGTTATTTGCGCTGAACGCGGGGTTAAGCAGTATATCCACGCTTGCTCCGGCAGGTATGGTAACAGCGTCCGCAGCAATGCTCTTGGGCAGAACCGTTCCCTTGGTGGTAACGGTAGGATCAAGCTTTATTTCAACCCCGCCGCCGTTTGTAATGGTAACGGGAATGAACACCGTGCCCGTACCCACTATGGGCGAGCCTACGGAAACGGAAACGTTCTTGGCCTCCGTTACCGGCGTAGGCGGCGTTGTCGTTGCCGGCGGCGTTGTCGTTGCCGGATCCGCCAGCGCGGCGGGGCATATGGCCATGAGCAGCATGGCCGCCGTTAAAAGTGCGATTATTCTACGCTTCATCTTTGTGTATCTCCCTGTTTATTGTCTTTTTTATTTTCAGCCTGTTCGGACTGCTCCTCAAGCTCGTCGCCTATGGCGCGCTTGGGCCGCGGGGTAAGGTAGGTCGGGTGTTCGTTTAGCTGTATGTCCACCACCCTGCCGTCCAGTATTTTTATTATCTTGTCCGCATACATGGCCATGTTCGGGTCGTGCGTAACCATAACAAGCGTTTTGTTGCGGCTGCGCATAACCTCGCATATGGTGCGCATAACGTCGTCGGACGTGTTGGAATCCAAATTGCCCGTAGGCTCATCGGCAAACACAATATCCGGATTGGTAACAAGCGCCCTCGCTATGCCCACGCGCTGCTGCTGGCCGCCGCTCATCTGCGAAGGCTTGTGCTTCAGGTGCTTGCCAAGCCCCATCACCTTCAGCGCCTCAACCGCCAGCGCCTCGCGCTTTTTTCTGGGCACGCCGCGGAAGGAAAGCGGGAATGCAACGTTCTCCACCGCCGTGTAATACGGCATAAGGTTGAAGGACTGGAATATAAAGCCAACGTGCTTCTGGCGGAACACTATAAGCTCGCTTTGGTTCATTTTGTCCAGCCGCTTGCCCGCAATGACTATTTCGCCGCTCGTAACATGCTCAAGCCCCGCAAGAACATTGAGCAATGTGGACTTGCCGCTGCCGCTGGGGCCAATTATAGAAACCATCTCCCCCGGCATAATGCTTAAATCCACGCCGCGCAGCGCCTGAATATCAACGCTGCCCACGCGGTATGTTTTTTTCACGTTGCGGGTCTGGATGATCGGCTGCGCCGCCGCCGCGTTTTTAACTGCCTCCAAATCCTATCACGCTCCCTTCTGCGTTACAAAACGTTTTCCATATATAGCATATACAGTAAGTTTATATCACCTTTCACCATATTGCAATTGAACAATATGTGAACAAGCAAAGGGCGGCGATCTTAAATACCGCCGCTCTGTTTTCATCATAATATATAACGCCTTAGTCCCGTAAAGGGTTGCGCCCTTTCGCCTTATTTTTTGTAATTATCGGGCAGCGCCTTTATTGCGGCGAATATATCCTCCAGCCCGTCCATCTGCACGGCCTCTATCTTGCCCTCATCGCTCAGCATGGCGACTATGGGGTCTATCGGCAGCGATGCGCATACGCCTATGCCGTGCTTGGCCGCAAGCTCCTTAACGTGGCTTTCGCCGAAGGGGTATATCCTCCTGCCGCAGTCGGGGCAGGTGACGTAGCTCATGTTCTCAACTATGCCAAGCACCGGAATATTCATCATGTGCGCCATGTTCACCGCCTTTTCAACTATCATGCCTACAAGCTCCTGCGGGCTTGTTACAACAACTATGCCGTCCAGCGGTATGGACTGGAACACGGTCAGCGGCACGTCTCCCGTTCCCGGCGGCATGTCTATGAACATAACGTCCTCGTGGCTCCATATAACGTCCTGCCAGAACTGCTTAACAACGCTCGCAATAACAGGCCCGCGCCAAACCACCGGCGCCGTAACGTCGTCCAGCAGCAGGTTTATGCTCATCACGTCTATGCCAGTTGCGGTTTTCATGGGCAGCACGGCTTCCTCCGTGCTTTAGGCCATTCCGCTCAGGCCGAATACCTTGGGTATGGATGGGCCGGTAATGTCCGCGTCCAACACCGCGGTATCAAGCCCCGCGCGCCGCGCCGTTACCGCAAGCAGGCTGGTAACAAGGGACTTGCCAACGCCGCCCTTGCCGCTTACTATGCCTATGGTCTTGTTGACCCTGCTCTTTGGGTTCAGCTTTTCAATAAAGTCCGCCGGGTTCTGGCTGCGGCTGGGGCAGTTTTCGCCGCAGGAGGAACAATCGTGTGTACAATTCTCGCTCATGATGCATCTCCGTTTTCTGTTTTGGGGCATATGGCTGCCCGTTTCTGCCAATATAATACGCCTATTTGCACGGATAGTCAAAGCCGCAATCAAATATTAACAAATTAGTTGCTTGCTTATTCATTCAATCTGTGGCAATATTGTTGGGTATACAAAGGAAGGTATCAGAAATGGTTTTTAATAGAAGGCTTATTCTCGTGCTCACGCTCGCGCTCCTGTGCGCCCTTTTTTCGGCCTGCGCAATAGAAGCGCTGCTCCCGACGGAGCCTGCCGCCCCCACCCCGGCGCAGGATCCTGAGGTTTCACCCACGCCCGAACCCCAAATTGATGCGGACAGGCTTTGCACAATGTGCGCAGCTGCCTTTTCCGCCGCGTTCACGCCGGACTATTCGGGGCATGATTATACCTCCCTCGGCATGCTGGACATGCCCGGCCTTATAGAAAAGCAGCCGCTTTATGCCGAGCTTGCTTCGGATACGCATACCCTTGCCCAAATGTGCGCCCAGACCGCCGCGCAGGACGCGAAGGCGATGAGCAGCACCGTTGACCGCACAAGCGTTACCGTAACAGGAAAGCTTGACTGGCGGCTTATGGCGGCGGTATGCACGATGCTTGATGAGCCGGACAAGGCCATCGCCGCGCATACGGACGTATCCGTAACTATAGAGGGCACAACGTTGAACGTATGCGTTGCCCTGCCTGATTTTGACGCGCTTTTCGCCTCCCTTGCAAGCGATGTGCATTACGGCGCAATGTCGCTTTATTGCTATCTTAACACCACCTATGACAACAATGCCCAAATACTGGATAACGACGGCAGCTATGAACTGAGCGATGAATACATAGCCACCCTAATCGATCCACTGCCCAAGCGGCACATAAAGGACGGCTGGTACGGCGACCGTTCCCTTTCCACCCGCCGCCACATGGGCACGGATATCCGCGCGCGTGAAGGGCAGGACATACCCTCCTGCACGGCGGGGGAAATTGTTCGCATAGCGTATAACGACATTGCGGGCAATTACGTTACCGTAAGGGATGATTACGGCTTCTATTATTCATATTGCCACATGGTGGAGCTTACCACCTTCCTCAGCGAAGGCGACCGCGTGGAGCAGGGCCAGCTTATAGGCCACGTTGGCGACACCGGCAACAGCGACGCGCCGCACCTGCACCTTTCCATAATCGCGCCGGAATACGTTTATATCAATCCCTACCCCGTACTCGCCCGCGTGCGCTACGGCAAATAGAAAAAACGTGCAATAACCGTTCCAAATACCAATAAAAAATGTGTAAAGTCAGTTTTAAAAAGCGGTAAAAATGTGGTTAAATGTATATCAAAAAGCGGAACGCCTTTGCGTTCCGCTTTACTTACTTATTCAGTAATCAGTTACCCATTGCCGCAACGTAATCGCAGGCGGCGTTCACGGCCTTGCACACGGCGCGGGAGCTTCTGGACGCGGCGGTGACGGAATCGACCTGACCGCCGTCCTTGGTGAGGCTTACGGGCGCGCTCATGCCGGCGAACTGATCGGAGAACTTAGCTTCCTTGACCTTTGCGCCAAGGCCCGGAGTTTCGGAAAAGCCCGAACCGCCGCAGCTTATGCCCGTTATCATGCCGTTATTGTCAATACCCACGGTAACTTCTATCTTTCCGCCGTAGCCGTCCGCGGTGGCCTTGGCAACGTAGCCTATGGTCTCGCCGCCCTTCTTAGCCTCGTAGCAGTAATCCACGCCGCTGTCCGCCGCAACGTCAAGCTGAACGAATTCGTCCGCTTCGCTCATAACGGTTTTCCTTGCCAGTTCGTTGCTGGCCTCGTCCTGCCGCGCTATTTCGTCCTTGGTCAGCGCGTTGGTGAAGCCCAGCGCAAGCCCGGCAACAAGGGAAATGATGCACAGAAGCAGCCATGCAGGTATCTTTTTCATGTTCTTGGTTCCTTTCACTTCGTTTAACTTTTTTAGCTTTTACGCCTATTAAACTTCTGTTTTGTTTTTTCCGGGGCGCATATGCTTTATAACAAGCGCCGCCGCCGTGCCCGTTACAAGGCCGGTTACGGCTCCGCTCAAAAGCAGCATTGGGAAATACGCAAGCACGGGGCTTATGCCTATCACGCATGCCGCCGCCATGCATTGCCCCAAATTGTGCGCTATGGCCCCCGCAACGCTCACACCCACGGATGAAAATCTGCCCGTCCGCTTGAGCAAAAGCATCGCGCAAAGGCTGAGCGCCGCGCCCGACGCGCTGTAAAGCATTGCCGCGGGGCTGCCGAAAAGGAAGCCGCTCAGCAGCACCTTTATAACCGCCAGCGCAACCGCGCTCTTTACGCCGCAAATATAAACCGCATACAGCAGCACCGTGTTCGCAAGGCCAAGCTTTATGCCCGGTATTGCCGAAAACGCAGGCAGAAGCGATTCAACATACCCCAGCGCAAGCATCAGCGAAGCAAGCAGCGCGCTGCGCGTAAGCTTATTCGTTTTCATATTCATCCCCGCTTACGGTAATGCTCACGCCGTTGGGCAGGCATACTATCCAGCGCCCGTTGTCACTTTGAGCATCCGCCCCCAGCCAGCCCTGCTCAACGCAAAGCTGATTTTTGCAGGTGGAGCTGTGCATGCGCACATTGCCGCGCCCGTCGCTCTCTATCAGGTTTATCTTTTCGCCGTCCTGCTCTATTTTCAGCGTATCCGCCTTTTCAAGCGGCATGCGGGCATATTCCTCGCCGTTTAAGTATATAACGGCCTCCCCGCCGTAACGTGCGCCGCGCGATAGTATTATCAGTATTGCCGCTATTATGATTGCGCCTACGGCCAAATAGACATCCGCCCGTTTCATATATTATATTTTATCACCCCGCGGGCGCATAGCGCAACCGTATTGCGCCCATTTTATTTGTCTAAATAATCACAGCCTGTCGCCCAAAATGTTCATTGTAAGCGTAAAATAAACCAAAATGCTCGCCGCGTCCGTAACGGTTGTAAGTATGGGCGTTGCCATAAGCGCGGGGTCAAGCTTCAGCTTCTTGGCAAGCATTGGTAAAAGGCAGCCGAGCGACTTTGCAATGCATACCGTTGCAATGAGCGTGAGCGATACTATTGCCGCCACGGCAACATCATGATACTGTATTGCAATGCGCGCAAAATTGATAAGCGCAAGGCCCGCGCTGACCAGCAGCGCAACGCGGATCTCCTTGAACCAAACCCTGGCTGCGTCCCGCGGCTCAATTTCGTCCAGCGCAAGGCCGCGTATAACCATAGTAGAAGCCTGCGTGCCGCTGTTCCCGCCCGTATCCATAAGCATGGGAATAAAGCTGACAAGCAGCGGTATGGCGGCTATGGCGGCCTCGAAATGCTCAAGCATCGCGCCCGTTACCATGCTTGAAAGCATAAGTATCACCAGCCATACTATCCTGTTCTTGGCAAGCTTCCATATGGGCGTTTTCAGGTATTCCTCCTCGCTCGGGGCCATACCTGCCATCTTTTCAAAGTCCTCTGTATTCTCTTCCTGCAAAACGTCCACCGCGTCGTCAACGGTGATTATGCCCACAAGCCTTTCTTCGTTATCCACCACAGGGAGCGATATCATGTCGTATTTTGAGAACAGCTTTGCAACTTCCTCCCTGTCGTCCAGCGTATGCGCGTGGATAACATTTGTGTTCATTATGTCCCCAACCTTGGTGTTCGGGTCCGCAAGCAGCAGCTCCCTTATGGTCACCACGCCTTCAAGCTGCTTTTCGCCCGATATCACATAGCATGTGTATATCGTTTCCTTATCTATGCCCGTGTTGCGTATCACGTCAAACGCCTGGCCGACGGTAAGCCGCGGCTTCAGGTACACATATTCGTTTGTCATCAGGCTTCCGGCCGAATCCTCCGGATACCTTAAATATTCGTTTATAAGCTTTCTGTTTTCCGGGCTTGAAACCTGCATCAGCTTTTTCACTACGTTCGCCGGCATTTCCTCCACCAGATCGACATAGTCGTCCAGATACATGTCGTCCAGTATATACCCAAGCTCCGTATCGCTGAGCATTTCAACAAGCTTCTGCTGCACGTCGCTGTGCATATACGCAAACGTTTCCGCCGCAGTCTCCTTCGGAAGCAGACGGAAAAGGCGAAGCAGCGTTTCCGGCTCTTCGTTTTCTTCAAATATCTCCTCTATTGCCTCGGCAACGTCAACCTCGTTCATGTCCTGAACCAGCGATTTTACCGCGCCATATTGCTTGCTCTGCAAAAGGGAAAGCAGCTTTTCAATCAATTCGTTGTTTATCATGGCAAACCTCCTTCTTTCAGGCGGCATGCCATGCGTAGGATATGCCCAAAGAGTGCGCGCGTATCAGCGCACAGCCGAATGAACAGGTGCATCCATCGCCATGAACAGGCCGCCTGCATATTCTGTTTTAGTTACGCTACTGGGATATGGCCCTGCGTCCATGGTCAAATACACTGTCCTTTCTTTATATTCGGCGCCACGCGCCGTTTATTATTTTACCACGCAAAAAGGCGGCTTTGCAACCGCCCGTTTGATGATTTAACCAGATATATTTTGCCTTTTTTCAGCGCGAAAGGAATATTTCTATAAATTCATCTATATCCGCGTCCGTAATCTCCGCCTTGGCCATGTAGCCTATAAGCATGGAGAAGAACGCGCCGGAGCGTGCGCGTATGGTGCGCGCGTCGTTTGATTGCAGCTTAAGCGAGCCTACCTCCAGCATCAGCGCCCATTTTTTTCGCATTGCGTCCATAAGCGCGCTCAGCTCGCCACCCGCTATCGCCGCATGGGACACCAGCACAACGTGCAGCTTGGCGTGCATCTCGTCCCATAATAGCTCGTGCAGCAGGCTTTTCATGGCCTTGTGCGCATCCGTATCGCGCTGCAGCGTTTCCGCCCAGGCAAGCAGCGTATCGCCCATCCAGTCGCCATGGGTGCGCGCCGTGTCCGCAATCAGTTCGTCCTTTGCCGGATAGTAATAATACAGCGTGCCCTTGGCTATGTCCGCGGCCTTTGCAATGTCGTTAAGGCTTGCGCCGTCCGCCCCGCGCTCGGTAAAAAGCCGCGCCGCCGTGGCTATTATAAGGCTCTGTACGCTGTCGTAATTCTGCCGTTTGCTCTTCATGCCGCTCCCCCCCTTACGCATGACAGCTCATTTGCCCGTATTTATAACGTTTCTCGCCCACGAGCCGGATATAAGTATAGGCAATGCTATAAGGAACTTTATTATATCGGCCGCTTCAACGCAGGCGTATACCCAGCTTACGTCCATATCCGTCCAATAGCACAGCACATACGCAATAGGCACAACCACCGCCAGCGTAAATACGCTGTCCAGCAGCAGCGTTATAAACGTTCTTCCGCCGCTCCTTATTGTGAAGTATGATGAATGCGCAAGCGCATGTATCCATAATGTACAGCCCGCGGCAACGAGCATACCGCCCGTCATTTCCCTGACATTCTGCTCAACATTGTATATCAATGGTATAACGTCGCTCAGCGCAACTACCAATATGCCTATCAGCACATGTACCACGAAGGATACGAATATGAGCCGCGCGTCCGTGCGCCGCGCCTCCTCTATATCCCCCGTGCCGAGCTGCTGGCCCACCATTATGGCTATTGCCGAACCCATTGCAAACATTATTATTGCAAAAACCTGCCAAACGGTGCTTGTTATGTTCGTTGCCGCAACAACGTCCAGCCCGCGATAGGAGAAGCACTGGTTCTTAACGGCCATTGCCGTGCTCCAAAGGAATTCGTTCGCCAGCAGCGGAGCGCCCGTTACGGCAATCTTTTTCACAAGCTCCTTAGGTATTTTCAAATTCCTCAGCGCGCCGCGGAAGTAATGATATTTATTGAGCCTTCTGTAAGTGTGTATCAGAATATACGCAATTTCAAGATACCTTGCAATCACCGTGGCTATTGCCGCGCCCTTAACGCCCATTGCCGGCGCGCCGAATTTGCCATATATGAGCGCATAGTTCAGCACGCAGTTGGTAACTATCGAAATTATGCTCGCCTGCATGGGCACTACCGTTTCGCCCGTTTCCCTGAGCGTTGTGCCGTAAGCCTGGCTCAGCATAAACGGCGGCAGCCCCCACAGCATAACATACATATAATCCTTCGCCTGTTCAAGCGTAGCCGCAAGCGTTTCCGCCGTGTTCACCTCTTCATTCAGGTAAAGCCAAATAAGGTTTTCCCCGAACAGGGCAAATACAAGCACAGCCGCAACGGAAATAAGCGTGCCTATTATCATTTTGAACCTGAAGCAATGCTTAACGCCTTCATCGTCCCCAACGCCGGCATACTGCGCGGAATATATGCTGGGGCCGGAAAGCGAGCCGAATATGCTCAGATTGAATACGAATATAAGCTGATTAACTATAGCAACGCCGGATATGGCCGCAGTTGAAAGCGCGCCCACCATAACGTTGTCCAAAAGGTTTACGAAGCTGGTTATGCCCTGCTGTATAACTATCGGGATCAGCAGCTTAACAACGCTTTGGTAAAAAGCCCTGTCCCCTATAAATGTGCTTTTAATTCGCCCAAGGGCGCCTTTCTTCTCCATCGGTATTATTTCCTCGGTTATTTCCTCGTTACGCTTATTTTAATATCCACTCCGTCGGCCCTGTCACTCTGCTCAACCTCAACCGTCATGCCCGATTCCCTAAGCTGGTTCACGGCCTGGTTTATGGTGTTCATGAACAGCCTGTAATCGCGCACTATCCGCATGAGCTTTGGCCGCGGCTTTGCGCCGTCCTGCTTTTCGTCATATGCCTTGTTAAGCGTTTTTTCAACCATCTGCTCGGTCTCCTTAACGCTCAGCCCCTTTTCGGCAATCTTTTCCACCGCGTCAAGCCGCTGCTTATCGTCCGTCAGCTTTAATAGCGCCCTTGCGTGCCGCTCACTGAGCCGCTTTTCGGTCATGGCGGCCTTCACTTCATCGGAAAGCTTCAAAAGCCTCAGCTTGTTCGCTATGGAGCTTTGGCTTTTGCCAAGGCGGTTGGCCAGCTCCTCCTGCGTAAGGCCGTATGTTTCAAGCAGCTTTTGGTAGCATTGCGCCTCTTCAAGGTAATGCAGATCCTCCCTTTGCAGGTTTTCTATAAGCGCCATCATCGCGCTCGATTCGTCCTCAATATCCTGCTGCACTATGCAGGCCACCTTTTCCATGCCAAGGCTTGTAACGGCCCTGAGCCTGCGCTCCCCGGCAACAAGCTCGTATCCGTCGTCCACCTTTCTTACCAGCAGCGGCTGCAATAAGCCCACCTGCTGAATGGACTGGGCAAGTTCGGCAATGCTCTCCTCGTCAAACGTGGCGCGCGGCTGATAGGGGTTCGGGTGTATGGAGGCTACATTCACCTCCACGAGCCGTTTTGATCCCTTTGCACCGTCGCTGTTTCTTATAAAGTCGAACACAGGCATAGCTTTTAGCCCTCCTTAATTTCCTTTGCCTTCCGCAAAAAAGCCCATTTTGCTGCACGCGCTATTGTAGCAAAAAGCGAGTGCTTCCGTCAATACAATACTATCACAGCGGCAATTTGCCCGCCGTGCCCGCCTTGCGCGGATATGCCTTCGGCGTAGGGGCAAGCTTTTTGGCCGCAATAACATATCTTTCGCCCCATGCGCACGGGTATTCTATAAGCCGCGCGCCAAGGCAAAGCTTATTCATGGCGTTTTGCGCCGCGTCCAGCTCTTCCTTCGCCGCCGCGCCCTTGTACATTATGCTGACCCCGCCCCTTTTTACGAACGGCGCCGTCCATTCCGCAAGCACCCTTGCATTGGCCACGGCGCGGCTCAGCGCAACGTCGTATGCGTCCCTGTGCGCGGCCGCGCGGCCCGCGTCCTCGCTGCGCATATGCAGCGTTTTCGCCCTGCCCTCAAGCCCCAATGCGCGTATTACTTCATTCAAAAATATAAGGCGCTTATTAAGGCTGTCAAGCAGCGTAACGGTTATGTCCGGCCGCATTATCATAAGCGGTATGCCCGGGAACCCCGCGCCGGTGCCAACGTCTATGCACCTGGCGTTTTGGGGTATCAGCTCCATAGGCAGCAGCGAATCGGCAAAGTGCTTTTCAGCAACCTCCCGCTCCTCCGTTATGGCGGTCAGGTTCATCTTTTCGTTCCACTCTATCAGCAGCTCATAGTATTTTATGAACTTGCCCGCCTGCTCCTCACTCGCCCCGGGTATAAGGGAAAGTATAAGTTCCTTTGTCATTGGGCCTCCCTGCGGCGCTTGAGCCATATCATTAGCACCGCTATGTCCGCGGGCGATACGCCGCTTATCCTGCTTGCGCGGCCCAGGCTCTCCGGCTGCATTTTGTTTAGCTTCTGCCTTGCTTCAAGCCTAAGCCCTGCAATTTGGGAATAGTCCGTATCTTTAGGCAGAAGCGCGTTTTCCATCTCGCTGAATTTTTCAACGTGCAGCCGCTCCTTTTCAATATAGCCTGCATACCGCTCGTTGAGTTCAACCTGCTCCGCCGCTTCCGCGCTTATATCGTCCACCTTTTCGGGATAAAGCATAACAAGGTCGCTGTATCCTATGCTGCGCCTTCTTAGCAGTTCGCTCAGCTTTATGCCTGTTTTGGGCGGCGTCTCGCCGCGGCTTTCCATAAGCCTTATAAGCTTTTCCTCCGGCGGCACGGATTTTTCAAGCTTTATTCGCGCGCTTGCTATCTCCTGCTGTTTTTT